>Ga0302319_10010953_pt1 | contig 17233 bp, 17 predicted proteins | sample Bog_T0_2_FD_203319 | JGI IMG/M metagenome (GOLD analysis project Ga0302319, IMG submission 203319) | Peat permafrost microbial communities from Stordalen Mire near Abisko, Sweden - Bog_T0_2 | ecosystem: Environmental > Terrestrial > Soil > Wetlands > Peat | place: Sweden: Abisko, Stordalen Mire...
AGCGGTTCACACGGAAAGCGTTGTATCCCAGTTGGAAAGCTGGCGGGACCAATGCCAGCGCCAAAGTTAATCGAAAATATGGTTCGTTGGCTTTTGCGGAGGGTTGAATTTAGCGGGTCATTCATCCATCATCAAATCATGTTTACGCGCATCCAGACGCGTTCGTTCCGCTGCCTCAAGTCGGTGGATCAAACGCTCGGTCCATTTCGAGCGCTGGTCGGCCCCAATGCCAGTGGCAAGACGACGTTTCTCGATGTCATCGGTTTTCTTGGTGATCTAGTGCGGAATCGCGGGGGTGTGCTGGAAACCGTGCAGGCGCGGAGCAGCAGTTTTGAAAAGCTCCTTTGGATGGGAAAAGGAAATTCATTTCAGCTTGCGGTTGAGGCGGAGATTCCGGAATCCGTGCGGAAGGCGATGGCAGAGGATAAGCAACGGTTCACCGGGGTGCGCTACGAAATAGAGGTGGGACTTGATTCAAGCAGCAATGAAATGGGATTGGATCAGGAAACACTATGGCTGAACGAGAGCACGACGACTAAGCTTACACAACGTGAAATGTTCCCTGCACCGCAGACGGGCAATCTTTCTTTGATTAGCCAGTCTCAGAAAGGGCGAAAAGTTGCGCTGACCAAGACGCCGGGCGGCAATGACAATTATTATACGGAGGGCAAAAAGTCCTACCAGCCATCTTTTAAGCTCGGGCGAGGAAAATCCGCACTGGCAAACATGCCTGCCGATACGGAAAGCTTTCCGGTTAGCGGCTGGTTTCGAGATCTGCTGGAAAAAGGGGTACAGCCATTCGTTTTGAACAGCCAATTAATGCGGCAACCGAGCCCGCCCGGATTAGGACGTCGTTTCCAGACGGACGGCTCAAATTTACCGTGGGTGGTGGCAGAGTTACGTAAGGATCAAAAGCGCTTTCATTCATGGCTGGAGCATGTGCGAACAGCGCTTGAAGACATTAAGGATGTAGATTCCGTGGAACGTCCGGAGGACCGACATCGTTATCTCGTTATTGAATACATGAACGGGGCGAAAGTGCCATCGTGGCTGGCTTCAGACGGCACATTACGCTTGTTGACGTTGACGATTCCGGCATATCTGCCCGACATCGAAGGGACATTTCTCATCGAGGAGCCGGAAAATGGGATACATCCACGCGCGATCGAGACGGTAATTCAATCGCTTTCGTCCATTTATCGCAGTCAGGTATTGCTGGCCACCCACAGTCCGGTCGCACTGAACATGCTTGAACCAAGCGATGTGCTTTGCTTTGCCAAAGACGCGAATGGAGCAACCGATATTGTCTCTGGTGACCAGCACCCCGCGTTACGGGAATGGAAGAAGGGCGAACCCGATCTGGGTGTGCTTTTCGCTTCAGGAATATTGAGCTAATTTTCCATGAAAGACCTTGTGCTCTTGGTGGCTGACAAGAATATGCAATTCGCACTCAAAGGGGTATTAGGCAGGCCGGAAGCCTTAAATATATGCCCAATCGAGTTTGAGTTTCGTGTGCATCCGGGAAGGGACGGTGGCACCCGTGATACTGGGCCGGAAGTGCTAGCCCTTGAACGGCGGCGTTTCGCTCATGCCCTGCTGGTATTGGATTTTGAGGGTTGCGGAACGGATTCGGCGAATGCGATTGCTTTGGAGGCAAAATTGGACAGTCGCTTGTCCTCAAATTGGAACGACTTGGCAAAATCCATCGTAATTGAGCCGGAATTGGATGCCTGGGTTTGGGGTGTTGGAAACTCCTTGGAGTCGGCAATTGAATGGCCCGCAAGCACGAGCGTCCGCGACTGGTTGCGTGAGCGAGGTTTTGCCTTTGATGTCAACGGGAAACCAATTCGACCGAAGGAAGCACTGGAAGCGGCACTCAGGGTACCGGGTCTGCCGCGTTCCTCAGCGCTATATCAAACGATTGCTGAAAAGATTAGTTTGCGGCGCTGCGTTGATGGCGCCTTTATTCGTTTGCGTAAGCAATTAATGGAATGGTTTCCCAAGCACGAAGAATCGGCTTCGTCCGTGGATTGACCTGAACCTTGGTTTTTCACATACTTGGGGAATGTCTAGCGGCTTCGGACTGTTATTCCGGATTTCCACCTGGGGCGAATCTCACGGGGGCGGCGTTGGCGTCGTGGTGGATGGTTGTCCGCCGCGCTTGAAACTTTCGGAGGCCGACATTCAACCGGATTTGGATCGGCGCCGTCCGGGACAGTCTAAAATTGTCACCCCTCGCAAGGAATCAGACACCGTCCAGATCATGTCGGGGATCTCCTCCACGGGACTTACGCTGGGCACGCCCATTTGCCTGTGGGTGAAGAACGAGGATCAACGGTCCGAGGCGTATTCGGAGATGAAGGATAAGTTCCGTCCTTCGCATGCGGATTTCACTTATTTCAAGAAATACGGCGTTCGCGCGTGGCAGGGCGGAGGACGCGCCAGTGCGCGGGAAACGGTCGGTCGCGTCGCCGCCGGGGCGATTGCCAAAAAGGTTTTGCGCGAAAAATTCGGCGTGGAGGTGCTGGCTTACGTCAAACAGGTGCAGATGATCATTGGCACGGTGGATCCCGACAAGGTGAAGCTGCGCGACGTGGAGGCGAACATTGTTCGTTGTCCGGATACCGCTGCGGCGGAAAAGATGATTCGCCTGATTGAGAAGATGCGGCGCGAAGGCAATACGGTCGGCGGAATTGTCGAAGGCGTGGCGCGCGGCGTACCGGCCGGTTGGGGGGAACCGGTTTTTGACAAGCTGGAGGCGGATTTGGCGAAGGCGATGTTGAGCCTGCCGGCGTCGAAAGCGTTTGAGGTCGGGTCCGGCTTTGGCGGGATCTTGCTCACGGGACGGCAGCACAATGATTTAATTCGCGTCCGGCGCGGCAAGGTATTTACGACCACGAACCGTTCGGGCGGCATACAAGGCGGCATTTCGAACGGCGAAACGATCTTCTTCCGCACGGCTTTCAAGCCGGTGGCGACCGTGATGCACGAGCAGGAGACAGTGGACGAAACCTTCCATAACACGACGCTGAAAGGCCGCGGGCGGCATGATCCCTGTGTATTGCCGCGCGCGGTGCCGATGGTGGAAGCCATGACGGCGCTGGTGTTGGTGGACCATGCGTTGCGTCATAAGTCGCAGTGTTCTTGATTTTTTAATCGATTAGCGCAATTTTAGTATCACAACCCACGGAATTAACATGGCCGAGAAAACTATAAATGAGATCGCCCGCGAAGCCCGCTCCCTTTTCCAAAAAGCCAGCGAGGCGGCGCAACGGGAAAACTTTGATTACGCCACCACCCTGTTTTGCCAGATTTTGGAACGAGAACCCGGCTTTTTTGAAGGACGCAAGGCGTTGCGGGCCGTTCAGGCGCGGAAGGCCGGTTCCGGGGGCGGCGGTTTCTTCAAGAAGATGTTGAGCGGCGCGGGAAGCTCGCCGCTGGTGGCAAAAGGGCAGATCGCCTTGCACACCAATCCCGCCAATGCGCTCGCGATTGCCGAACAGATCCTGAATTCGGATCCGACCAGCTCGCAAGGTCACAAACTGGTCGTGGATGCGGCCGAATCCTTGGAATTGCCCAAGACGGCCGTGATGTCCCTGGAAATTCTGGTGCGGAATTCGCCCAAGGACAAGCAGTTGGCGATTGATTACGCCAATAAACTGGCGGAATCCGGCGGCGACGCTTCGGCGGGCGAACGGGTATTGCAGGAATTGATTCGCACCTCACCGTACGACCCCGATCTGGTGCAGGCCTTGAAGAACCTTTCGGCCAGCAAAACCCTGGATGAGGGCGGCTACAATGCCTTGGAAGGCGGCGGCGGTTCTTTCCGGAGCATTCTGAAGAACAAGGACGAGTCGGTCTCGATGGAGCAGGAGAACCGGGTGCAGAAGAGCGATGACGTGGTCGAGCGTTTGATTGAGGAGTACGAGACGCGGCTGCAATCGGAGAAGGAGAACATCCGGCTCGTGCGGCAGTTGGCGGAACTTTACACCCAGAAAAAGAAATTTGACCGGGCCCTGGAATATTATGAGCGCGTGCGGCAATCGCCGATGGGCGCCGATTCCACGCTGGAACAAGCGATTTCGAACACCGTGCTGCGGCGGTATGATTATCAACTGGAGCAACTCAATCCGGCGGCGGCGGATTACGCGGCGGAAGCGGACCGGGTCAAGGCGGAGAAGGCCAATTTCCAGATGACGGAGTGCCAGCGGCGGGTGGAGAAATACCCGACGGACCTGGCGCTGCGCTTTGAGATGGGGCAGATCTATTTTCAATCGGGCAAGATTGGCGAGGCGATCCAGGAATTTCAAAAGGCCCAGAATTATCCGAACAAGCGGCTGGCCTCGATGAACTACCTGGCGCAATGTTTTGCCAAGCGCAAGATGTTTGATCCGGCCGTTCGGACCCTGCAATCGGCCATCAAGGAAAAGACCGGTTTCGATGAGGAGAAAAAGGACCTGATTTATCAACTTGGTTGTGTGCTCGAAGCGATGGGCAAGAAGGAGGAAGCCATCCAGCAGCTGATACTGATTTACGAAAGCGATATCGGCTACAAGGATGTGGCGGCGAAGGTGGATGCTTATTATGCGAGCCAATAGGCAATTAGGTGGTGGTGGCGATATATACTATTGGACGGTTGCGTGAAAGTTAGTTTTAACGACCGTCCTCACCCCGTCCCTCTCCTCGAGGAGAGGGTGTCACGTCCGCTGATTTTTTGAGGAACCAGAAGTTGCCTTGATCGAGCGATGGGCAACATTTATGAAAACCAAATACGACAAATGGTTTGAGGACGCGGCAGCTGACCTGGTTCTTCGTCATGCCGCCATCGCGGACCTTTCCAGGCAACGCGCCATTTTATTCGGTTCCGCGTCAGTTATTACATTGTGCGCGGCGGCCATTGGTTTTACGACGACGCGCAGCGTGAGTGCGCCGGCATTACTTTCTTTCGCGGCAGGGATGTCGTGGGGTGCGTTTTTTTATGTGGATTCCAGGCGCCAGGTTTTGAAATTGCTTGAGAAATTTAGCCGAGATGAAAAACCATCTGCTTAGTTTGCGGGAGTCCGCCGGGTTGCGTGCGATTCGGCCGCAGTTCACGCCGCGGGTCGGTGTTGGCTCAGTTACGTTGGGCAACACGCAAGCGCGTCGAGCCTGTCTGAAAAATGGGAACTGGCCTGCAGCGGTGCCTTTGCCTGCGCTTCGTTGGTCCGTTCCTTATCCCGCAGCGCGGGACGGGGATGCTCGGAACGTTCCGCCTCGCGCACAACTAAAATCCCTCGCCGCCGCCCATTTCCGATTTTTCAGACAGACTCCTATGAAAATCAGACATACCTTCATTATTGTTTGGGTTGCGCTTGCCGCGTTATTTGTAGCTGGTTGTGCGACCGACCGCGGAGCTCAGACCCAGAGCATTCGTCCCGACGCATCGTTTTTGTTGACGACTAATTCCGTTCCGGGTTCGACCTACGAAGTTCGGGTTTATGTGATCGCAGCCGGAGACACTGCGGCCAAGATTGCACGCAAGTTTCAGCTATCTCTAAGAGAATTTAGGGCCATCAATCCAGGTTTGGATCCGAAGCGGCTCAAGATTGGCCAGAGGGTCAGGGTTTATGAGCAGCTGGCCGAGTGAGTATGAACGATTTACGGAACGGCGTTGCCGAGTTCGGTTACCAAGTCTTCGATGGTCCAGTTGGCGCGGGAGGCTTGGAGTTTGTCGGCGGCGGCGCCGTGCTGCCAGACGGCGTAGCGGATGGTTTTTTCGGCATCAATGGCCAGATGCGGTTGGGCGAGCAATCCGCCGAGGTAACCGGAAAGGACATCGCCGCTGCCGCCTTGGGCCAGATAGGGATTGCCCGAGGAATTGACAAAGATGTCGCCTTTGGACCGTCCCACCAAGGTTTGATTTCCCTTGAGCACGACCCAGCAATTGCCGTGAATCCGGGAGAGTTCGCGGAGGGCGTGGCGGCGATCGGCCTGCACGGTGGCGGGGGTGGTATTCAACAGGCGAGCGGCTTCCCCGGGGTGCGGCGTGATCACGCGGACAAGATCTGGAGCAAGGGTATGTTGCGCCAGCCATTGCAACGCGGAGGCATCCACGACCAAAGGCATCTTAATATCGCGCCAGAGCCGCCGGGTAGCGGTTCGCAATTCTTCGCTGTCGGGGGCGCCCGCCAAGCCCGGACCGATGACAATGGCGCTGGTGGTTTCCGGGAAGCGCATTTGCGGCTGCCAGAGATTCACCATTACGGACTGGAGCTGGGCGGCAACGGGATTATAAATATTCTGTTCGACCGAAAGGGTGATGAGGCCGGGTTGGGCACGCTTGGCGCCGCGAGCCGCCAATACGGCGGCGCCATGGTAGCCAAAACTGCCGGCGATGATCGATACGTGGCCGAAACGTCCCTTGTGGCCATCCATGGGGCGCGGCGGGGGAAAATTTTTAAAATCGGAGGGCAGATTCCAGTTGAGCTCGGATTTCAGGGGGCACTCGATGAGGCCGACGTCATCGGCCAATTCCAGACGGCCGACCAAAGGCCAGGCATCGGGGGAGAGTTGCCCCAGTTTCGGCGCACCGACCATGACGGTGAGCGCGGCCTTAATAGCGCCGCCGAAATGGCTGCCGGTGTCGGCATTCATGCCGGAAGGAACATCGATGGAAAGAATCGGAACACCGGATGCATTGAGGGCGGCGATGATCTGCAGCCAGGCGGCATCCAGGGGGCGATTCAAGCCAATGCCGAACAGTCCGTCGATGATTAGATCAGGACGGAGGCGCAGGGCGAGTTCGACCCGTTTCAAATCGGCATCGGGCGAATGGATTTCGAGCAGTTCGACGCGGCGGTTGTCCAAATGTTCGATGGCAGCGCGGGCGTCATTGCCGTTGTTGCCCTTGCCGGCGAGGACCAGGATTTTGTCATCGCTTTGGGTGAGGCGGCGGGCGCGGCGGCCAATTTTGCGACCCACGCGACGGATGACTTCAGACTCCGCCTGACCGGAAATCCATGTAAGATTCTCCCATTCCCGCATTTGCCCGATATTAATGACAGGTACAGACATACCATTGATAGTGGCAAAATTCGGGGGATGCCGAAAGAACAAACTCTGTGACAGGATTGTAACGGCGTTGTCACGGATTTGGAATTGTGTGACGAATTCGTGCGTGCCATGCTGCACGAGTGAAGCAACGAATCCTCGTAGTTGATGATGAACCCGAAGCGGTGGAGTTGGTGGAGTTCAATCTCAAACAAGCTGGTTATGCCGTCGTGACGGCGGCCGACGGAGCGGAAGCCCTGAAAAAGGCCCGGGCCCAGACCCCGGATTTAATCGTTTTGGATGTCATGTTGCCGGAGATGGACGGGTTTGAGATTTGCAAAACGCTTCGCCTGGAAGCGGCCACGGCGCGGGTACCAATCGTGATGTTGACGGCGAAGGCGGCGGAGATTGACCGCGTATTGGGACTGGAATTGGGGGCGGATGATTACCTGACCAAGCCCTTCAGCCCGCGGGAGCTGTTATTGCGGGTGAAAAAAATCCTGGCGCGGGGACAAGCCGGGGAAAAACCGCGGGAACAGCTCCGCTACGGTGATTTGCTGATTGATTTGCCGCGTCATCTGGCGAGTTGGAAGGCCAAACCGATTGATTTGACGGCGACGGAATTCAAGTTATTGACGGTGCTGGCGCAGCGGTCCGGCCGGGTGCAATCGCGGGACCAGTTGTTGCGCGATGTTTGGGAATATGACAGCCTGATTGATACCCGGACAGTGGATACGCACATGCGCCGCTTGCGGGAAAAACTGGGGGCGGCCTCCCGGCACTTGGACACGGTCCGGGGCGTGGGGTATCGCTTTGTTGAATAAGCAAGAAGGGGGCGAGAAAATGTTTTTTCTTCCCGTAAATGACTTCATTCTATACCCATGTGGATTCTGCTGACTTTGATCTGCCTTGCGGCGTTGGCCGGGCTGCATTTTTGGTGGCGGGATAAATGTGCCAGCCTGCGCCGGGAATTGCAGTTGCAGATGGAGGAGTATCAGCGCCAGCACCAGCAGCACATGCTGGACGTGGAAAACCGGCAGCAAGTGGTTTTCAATTCCATGCTGGAGGGTCTGTTGCTGCTGGACAAGCATCGCAAGATTTACCTGGCCAATCGCGCTTTCAAAAATTTCTTCGGCAGCAAAATCGAATTGCGGGGAAGGACCATCATGGAAGCGTTGCGGCTGCATGAATTGGACGATTTGGTAAAAATGGTGGAAGCGCAGGGGCAAGTCTTGAATTATGAATTGAAGATGCCCGACCTGAGCGAGCGCTGGTTGCAGGTGAATGCGGCGGCCATTTCCACTTCCGCGGGAGAGCGCGAAGGCATCATTCTCGTGTTCCACGACCTGACCCGGCTCAAGCAATTGGAACGGACCCGGGAGGAATTTGTCGCTAATGTCAGCCATGAGCTGCGCACACCGCTGTCCCTGATCAAGGGCTATGTGGAGACGCTGCTGGATGGCGCGCGGGAGAATCCGGAGGTTTCCGAGCGCTTCCTAAAAATCATAGATCGCAATACCCAACGGCTGGATCTGTTGATCCAGGATTTGCTGACGATTTCCGCCATGGAATCGGGCCGCATCAAGCTCGATTTGCAACCGGTTGCGCTGCGCGCGCTGGCGGACAAGGTGTTCATCGACCTGAGCGCCCGGGCGGAAAACAAGGGCACGAAGCTAGTGAACGAGATGCCGGAAATTCTGGCCCAAGCCGATCCGCATCGTTTGGACCAGGTCTTTGCGAATCTGGTCGATAATGCCATCAAATACGGGCGCCTGCAGGGAACAGTGCGGGTGGGGGCCACGAAAAATGAGCAGGGGTTGTTGGAGGTGTTTGTGCAGGATGATGGTCCGGGCATTCCGGCGGAATCGTTGGACCGGGTGTTTGAGCGGTTTTATCGGGTGGACAAGGCTCGTTCGCGAGACCAGGGCGGCACCGGATTGGGTTTGTCGATCGTCAAACATATTGTTCAGAGTCATGGTGGCAAGGCATGGGTGCGGAGCGAAGTGGGGAAAGGCGCCACTTTTTACCTGACCTTGCCGGAGAGCGTGGCGGCGCAGGAGTGAATTCGGCCGCTATTCCTGGATGAAATAGCTGAGGTTTTCGAGTTCGATGGCGAGGTTGACATTATTGACCATGACATCTTCGGGCACGGCGAGGACGATGGGGGAAAAGTTTAAGATGCCGACAATGCCGCATTGAATGAGGTTGTTGACCACCTCCTGGGCCACGGCTGCGGGGACGGAAAGGATGGCCATTTTGACATGGTTATCGGCAATAAACTTGGGCAGCAACTCCATTTCCAGGATCGGTTGCTTGATTTCCTTATCGCGTTTGCGGCGGGGATTGGCATCGAAAGCCCCAATAATCTCAAAACCTTCCTTCTCGAACCCCCGGTAGGAGAGCAGGGCGAGACCCAGATTGCCGACGCCCACCAGAATCACGGGTTGGAGATGGGAGGTCCCGAGTTCATCGGCGATTCTTTGGGATAATTCCGAGACATCATAACCGAGGCCGCGGGTGCCGAACGTGCCGAAATAGGCGAGATCCTTGCGCAACTGGGTGGACTTCAGGCCGGCGGCCTTGGCAAGCGCCTCGCTGGAGACCGTGCCGATGCCGTTTTCGCGCAGGCGCGCCAGGCAACGGAGATAAATCGAGAGACGATAGATCGTTTTACGCGGAATGACAGGGCGGCCGTTCTTTTTCAAGCTGGTAAAAATTAAGCAAGACGGTGAGGCTGGGCAAGAGCGGATGAATTATTTCCACCGGCGAAGGGCAAAAAATCAAAAGTCGGCAAGCCGGTTGCTATAGGAGAGGTCATGTTTGACCACCGTTCACATTTCATGCTGGGCGTACGGCATGCCCATTGCATGAAATTAATTGATAAACCTACACTTGCGGCCCGAAACATGGTATTGTTTAATTTGACAGACCAAATTCCCGCTGTTGCGCTGCTGTTGGAAAATGCGCAGACGGCTCAAAAATTAACGCGGATTCACTGATATGCTGGCGAGCTATACTACAAATGGCGGTTTCGACGAAATGGTCGACGTAAAGAGCGACGTGCGCTCTCATTACCGTAAGCTGCGTCGTCTTTTTGAGGATCTGACGCCGGGGGAATTTGAGGCGAAGCGACAGGCGATCGATACGGCGTTTCTGCGACAAGGCATCACATTCAACGTATACGGAGATAAGCAAGGCGCCGAGAAGATATTTCCTTTTGATTTGCTGCCGCGGATTATTCCGGCGGCGGAATGGGAGTTTCTGGAACGGGGGCTGGCTCAACGCATTACGGCGCTCAATTTGTTTCTGCATGATATTTATCACGAGCAGAAAATCCTCAAGGACAAGGTTATTCCGGAATTTTACGTGTTGTCCGCCCGCCATTTTCGCCGGGAGTTCGTTAATTTCGAGGTCCCGCGCGGTATTTACATCCATGTTTGTGGCACGGATCTGATCCGCGACAAGGACGGGCAATACCTGGTGCTGGAGGATAACGGCCGGTGTCCGTCGGGCGTCAGCTATGTGCTGGAGAATCGCCGGGCGATGAAGCGGGCCTTTTCCGGGATGTTCGAGGGGGTGGGGGTGCGGCCGGTGGAGAACTATCCCCAGGAACTCCTGAAATGCCTGAAGCATATTGCGCCGCCGGGGGTGGCGGATCCGACGGTGGTATTGTTGACGCCGGGAGCTTATAACAGCGCGTATTTCGAGCATACGTATCTGGCGCGGCAGATGGGTATTGAAATCGTGGAAGGCCGCGATCTGCTGGTTCGCAACGGGCGCGTTTCCATGCGCACGACGAAGGGGTTGCAACCGGTGCATGTTATTTATCGGCGCATTGACGATGATTTCCTGGACCCCACGGTGTTCCGTCGCGATTCCATGCTGGGGGTTCCCGGACTGGTCCAGGCGTATCGCAACGGCAATGTGTCGCTGGCCAATTCCATCGGGACGGGGATTGCCGACGACAAGGTGATGTATTACTTCGTGCCGCGCATGATCAAGTATTACCTGGATCAGGAGCCGATTCTTCCGAACGTGCCGACCTATCTCGCCAGCGAGGAAAAGGACAAGAAGTACATTTTGGAACATCTGCCGGAACTGGTTGTCAAGGCGGCCAACGAATCCGGCGGTTACGGCATGTTAATGGGGCCGAAGGCTTCCAAGGATGAGATTGAAATGTTCCGGCAGAAAGTCATTGCCGAGCCACGGAATTATATCGCGCAGCCGATGATTTACCTGTCGCAGCATCCCACGTATTGCGATGGCAATTTTGAGGGTCGGCACGTCGATCTGCGGCCCTTCATCCTGTCGGGCGAACGGATATCGATCATCCCGGGGGGACTCACGCGGGTGGCGTTGCGCAAGGGGTCGTTGGTAGTCAATTCGTCCCAGGGCGGCGGCAGCAAGGATACCTGGGTGCTGTACGGTGACGAATAAGCCAGTCCCGATTTTTAAACTTAAACGATTTAATCAGAACCTTCCCAAACTCAACGCTAAAAAATGCTCTCCCGCGTCGCCCACTCGCTCTATTGGATGGCCCGTTACATTGAGCGCGCTGAAAATATTGCGCGCATCGTGGATGTGAATCTCCAGCTGCTGCTGGACATTCGCAACCTCGACGAAAAGCGCCTGATCGAATACTGGCTGCCGATCGTGCAGGCCACCGGCGATGAACAGGCTTTTTTCAAGCTGCATCCGGATGCCACGGGGCACGCGGTGACGGAGTTTCTGGTATTTCAGCCGGAGAACACCAATTCGATTTTTCAATGCATTTGCCAGGCGCGCGAAAACGCGCGCATGGTGCGCGATCAGATCACGCTGGAACTGTGGGAGGAGCTGAACCGCATTTACCTGTTTATCCGGTCGCCGCAGGCGCGCGAAGTATGGCGGCGCAGTTCGAGTGAATTTTTCCAGGAGATCAAATCCGCGTCGTTGCACCTGATTGGGATTGTGAATGCGACGATGGTTCATGACGAAGGCTGGTGGTTCGTGCAAGCGGGGCAGCTTTTGGAGCGGGCGGACAAGACCACGCGCATTCTGGATGTGCGGTATCAAACCCTGCCGGAAAAGGGGGTGCCCACGATCATCAATCCGAATGACGCCCTGGAATGGACGGCGGTGCTCCGTTCGTGCAGCGCATGGGATGCGTACAAATCCATTTATGGCGCGGATGTGCATCCCCGTTTCGTGGCTGAGTTTCTTTTGTTCGACGATAATTTCCCGCGGTCGGTGCGGTTTTCGGTCAACGGCTTGAACAAGGCGTTGCGCAGCATCTCGGGAGTTTCCGATGGACATTTTTGCAACGACTCCGAGAAATTGACCGGGCGTTTTCTGGCCGAGCTGCAATTCAGCACTGTCGACGAGATTTTTGAAATCGGCCTGCATCGCTACCTCGATGAGGCCCAGTCAAAATTGAACAACATTGGCGAGGCGCTGTTTCGCGCCTACATCTCCCAGCCGTTTCAGAGCCCCAATGAGGAGCATATGGTTCAACAGGAGGAGCAGCAGCAACAGCTGGCTGCATCACACTAAAAATCAAGGTGGCCGGTTAAATCGTCAGTCGGCAAACGCCCATGAAATTGGACATTTACCATTGCACACGCTTTCAGTATGCCTCGGCAGTAAGCGACAGTTTTAATGATGTACGGTTGCAGCCGGTGCCCAATCCGGAACAAACCGTGGAGTCATTCATACTCCGAGTTTTACCGGCGGCGCGCCTGAGCCATTACAAGGATTTTTACTCAAACTGGGTCAATCATTTTGAGATCCTGGAATCCCACGCTTATCTGATGATCGAGGCGCAGTCCCGGGTGATTACCCATCCGCCCAAACCCCTGCCGGAAGACGCGCGGGTGTGTCCCTATGAGGGGCTCAAAGAGGCGCCGTACATCGAGCGCTGCTTTGATTACCTGCAAACGAGCCGGTACGTGGAGAATTCCACCGAATCGTGGAAGCTGGCCATCGATGCCACGGTGGGTGACACAGATGTCTGGCAATCGGCATTGGGGCTGATGCATTTTGTCAACAGCCATTTGAAGTACGAGGCCAAATCGACGCACGTTCATACACACATGGTGGAAGTGATGAAGGCGCGGCGGGGAGTCTGCCAGGATTTTGCGCATTTGATGATCGGTCTGTGCCGGTCGATCAACATTCCGGCGCGGTACGTCAGCGGCTACCTGGCCACGGAAAATGCGAGTGCCACCCACGCGTGGGTGGAGGTGTTTCTGCCGGGGTTGGGCTGGCGGGCACTGGACCCGACCCATAACTGCCAGGCGGATGAAACCTACGTCAAGATCGGCACCGGCCGGGATTACGGCGATGTGCCGCCAATCAGCGGGAACTACCGCGGAACCTTGGAACGGAAGATGGAAGTGGACGTCAAAATTACGAGGCCGGAATAGAAACGGGAGGCCGGGAGCGATCTTTCATTGTTTTTGTGCGTGTCAATTGACCGGAATTCGGGTTTATTATTCCCAGAATGAAACTTTCGCTGTTGTCGATTTTGCTGGGGCTCGTCCTGGGAGTGCCGCAGGTCTATGGATTGGCCAATCCGCACGGATTCGCCGCGGCGGCCCGTCGTTTTCCCCGCAATCTGGCGGCGGGTGTGGTGCTGATGCTTTTGGGAACGGGCTGGTTTTTGTGGAATGTGAATATAGAGCCGGTGGCGGATTTCTCGAGTTTTAAACCCTATATGATGGCGGGTTTTGCCGCAGTAGGTGTGCTTTCGTGTGTGTTTGTGCAGGATTTCCTCGCGGTTCGCGGTCTCGCTGTGGTTTTTTTATTGTTGGGAAAACTGATGGTGGACACCGGCCGGCCGCATTTGGGCGAAAGTCCGTGGGTGCTGGTGATCCAGACGTGGGCCTACGTGCTGGTGGTGGCGGGCATCTATTTCACGGTCACGCCATGGAGACTTCGCGACTTGTTAAACTGGGGTACCGCGACTGAGACCCGAGTCCGGTTGGGCAGCGCGATCCGGTTGGGATTCGCCCTGCTGGTGCTGGTTTTGGGATTGACGGTCTTTCGCGCGTATTAAGCTTGGATCTTTCGAGCGGTCGCGGGCCGTTTATAGATTGAATTTCGAAGACTTTTCGGCAACTCGCTCAGGGAATCCAACCGGCCAACTGGGCCAGTTTCACGAATAAATAGGCGGCCAGAGCGCTGGCGGGCAGGGTCAAAGTCCACGCCCAAAGGATTCGTTCGACCACATCAAACCTCATTTGATTAAGCCCTTTTGCGCAGCCGACACCCATGATGGAAGTGGTGACCGCGTGGGTGGTGGAAACGGGCATGCCGAATTTTGCCGCAGTGAGCAAAATGATGGCGCTCGTGGTTTCCGCCGCAAAACCATGAACCGGATGCAGTCTGACCATTTTATGGCCGAGCGTTTTGATGATTCGCCAGCCGCCCGCCGCCGTTCCGGCGCACATCGTCAATGCGCAGAGAACCGTGATCCAATGCGCGATGTGCATGGATTGGCCAGGTCGGGGAGCTTCCGTTCGTAAAAACGAGAGCCAGTTCGGCAAGTGATCGAATACACCACTCGTGGTGCCGGTCAACAGCGCCAGGGCGATAATTCCCATGGTTTTCTGGGCGTCGTTCATCCCATGGCCTAATCCCATCACTCCGGCGCTGACCAATTGCAACTTGCCAAAAACATGGTTGACGGTGATAGGGCGCCAGTTGCGCAGCAAGAAATACAGCAATCCCATGAAGAAAAATCCAATGACCAAGCCAAGTACGGGCGACAAAATCATTGGAATAACTACTTTCCAAAGCAGGCCGGCGCCCAGCCACCAATGTTGGGAGCTGGGATTGGACCAGATGATCGTTGACCAGTTGTTATGGGAAGCCGCCAGGGCGGCGCCGCATAAACCGCCGATCAACGCATGCGACGAGCTGGCGGGCATCCCGAACCACCAAGTAAGGAGGTTCCAAAAAATGGCGGCTAGCAGCGCGCAAATGAGCACTTCCGACGTGGCTACCTTGGCATCGACCAGTCCCGACGAAATGGTTTTGGCGACGGCGGTTCCGAAAAATGCGCCGGTGAGATTGGTCACCGCCGCCAGCATTACAGCCTGGCGGGGAGAAAGAACTTTCGTGGCGACAACGGTGGCAATGGAGTTGGCGGTGTCATGGAATCCGTTGATATAGGTAAATATCAACGCGACAAAGATGACCAGGAAGATGAGCGTCATCGCCGGGGCTCAGGAATTTTTGAGGACGATATGCATGACCACGTTGCCGGTATCGCGGCAGCGGTCGATGACTTTCTCCATCAATTCATACAAGTCACGAATGATCATTGCGCGCAAGGCATCGTATTTGCCGGAGTAAAGATCCTTGAGCAGGCCGAGCATGAGCTTGTCCGCCTCGCCTTCCAAATACTGGAGCTTGGCATTCATGTCGCGCATTTTTTCCACATGTTTCATGTCCCGAAGCTGTTTGATCATGGCCAGGAGGACATCTGTGGCTTCCTCCATGATTTCAATCTGGTTCACGAAATTGATGCCGGCGATTTGCTCGTGTCCCAGCGCAATCCGCTCGGCGAGTTTTTCGACGGTTTTCGGGATTTTATAGAGGGCGAGGGCGAGCGCCTCAATGTCTTCGCGGTCGAGACCAGTGACGAAGGATTTTACCAGCTCGGCGCTGATCTGCTCGGCGATGCGTTTTTCCTTGCGCCGGGTCAGGGCCAGATCGGCGAGACTCTTGGCGGAGTTCGGCGATTTAAGAAATTGGACGATCAACCGCACACTTTCATGCGCCTCGACAGCGGCATCTTCTAGCAATTGGTGAAAACGATCCGCATTTCCAAACAACATTTGGAGAGAAAACATGGCGGGGACATGGTGTTGGAATCGGGGGCAAAGTCGATAAAATTTTCCTCACCGCCATCGTTGTTTGCGCGCCTTTTCCGTAGTAAAATTCCCCTGCTTATGGCAATTGCAGATTTGCGACGCGAGTACAAAATGGCCAGTTTGTGCCGGGATGACCTGGCGGCAGACCCGTTGGCCCAGTTTAAATCCTGGTTTTCCGATGCGAACCAGGCGGTGCATGGCGGCCGCCTGCGCAAAATCGGGATTGCATTATACAAATTATGGGAGGCGATTCTGGGGCACACACTCGTGGATGTGAACGCCATGGTGCTCGCGACGGTGGATCAAGCGGGGCGTCCGTCGACACGGACGGTGTTGCTGAAGGGGGTGGATGGGCGCGGTTTTATCTTTTTTACCAATTACCAGAGCCGCAAAGGCCGTGAACTGGGCGCGAATCCGGCGGCGGCGCTGACCTTTTATTGGCCGGAATTGGAACGGCAGGTTTGCGTGGCAGGCATCGCGGAAAAACTGCCGGTGGCGGAATCCGAGGTTTACTTCAAGAGCCGGCCGCGCGGCAGCCAGCTGGGCGCATGGGCTTCCAACCAGAGTGACCGGCTGGCGGACCGGACCGATTTGGAAAAGCGGTGGAGTGAAACGGGAAAAAAATTTCCCGGACCGATTCCGTTGCCGGAAAATTGGGGGGGATTTGTTTTGAAGCCCGACCGGATCGAATTCTGGCAGGGCCGGCCGAGCCGGTTGCATGATCGGTTTAGCTATTCGCGACAGGCGGACGGCCAATGGCAGATTGACCGGCTTTCGCCATGAACGCAGTCGGGGAAGCAAAACGGCGATTGGGGTTTCCAATCGCCGGCCGAAATTTAAAGGCTGCTTGGAATTAGAATTTGTAGGAAACGCCGCTGACGAGTTTTACGTCGTTCCGCTTGCGATCCGAAGCGGGTTCACTGTCGTAAGCATCATCCACGTACATTTGCAGGCTCAAATTTTTGGCAATGGCGGCTTCCACGCCGATTTCGGCATTGACCAGAAAGTGCTGGAATTTATCTACCTGGGGCAGGACTTCCGCATTTTGCCAGATGCGCGCGCCGTAAAAGGAAAATTTGTGCTCAAAGCGGTCGGCGAGACGCAAGGTTTCATAAACCAGATCAGTTTGATTGGTGCCCGAACCAATTTCTTGAAATTCCCAGTTAACGCCGCCTTCGCCGGCAAGCGTGGTGCGCTTATCCTTGATGAAGTAATAGCCAGCGCCGGGTCCGATGGAGAACCGGTATTTCACGTCAGCAACACCATCGTGCAGGCCGTCCGTGCGTACGTAACTGAAAAATCGATCGGAAAAAAGATGGTTCCACTGGCCGTCAGCATGGATTAAT
>Ga0302319_10010956_pt1 | contig 17232 bp, 12 predicted proteins | sample Bog_T0_2_FD_203319 | JGI IMG/M metagenome (GOLD analysis project Ga0302319, IMG submission 203319) | Peat permafrost microbial communities from Stordalen Mire near Abisko, Sweden - Bog_T0_2 | ecosystem: Environmental > Terrestrial > Soil > Wetlands > Peat | place: Sweden: Abisko, Stordalen Mire...
ACATTACAGACGTGCTGCCGTATCCCGACGGCAGCCTTGTGGTCTGGACAGAATCCAGCGCGCTGATGAACGCTGAAAAGAGCGAGATCAACACGCAGCTTTTCCTTGCGCAGAGCGATGGATCGCGCCGTCTTCAATTGACTCGCGGCGACAAGAGCGCCAAGTCCCCGGAGTTCTCGCCGGATGGCGCTTTCGTCTATTTTTCTTCCGACCGCGGCGGCAAGGGCAACGTTTTCAGAATCGCGGTGGACGGCGGCGAAGCGGAAAAGCGCACTGACGTGAAAGGCGATCTAGGGGCCTATCACTTATCTCCCAATGGCAAATGGATTGCTTTCACGGCCTCGCCTGAACGTCCCGAGGTCGAAACGGCCAAGCGCCTCAAGACGGACTTTCGAGTGATAGACGAAGATCCGGCGGACCAGTCACTCTACATGACGCCCGCGAACGAAGACAGCGCCGGTAAACGCCCCGTGCAGAAGCTGGTAAGCGGTCCCTTCACCATTGGCGCGTTCAATTGGTCGCCCGACTCTCACACGATCGCCTTCGAAACCCGGCCCGCGCCCGATGCCGATGTGAGTCGCAAAAGTGACATTTCCGAGGTTGATATCGAGAGTGGCGCGGTGCGCGCCATTGCCGCCACGCCAGCCACGGAGGTGCAACCCAACTACTCGCCCGATGGACGTTATCTTGCCTTTGTCCGCACGCCTTCCGCGCCTTTCCAGCCCGGCCGCATTGTCTTGCAGGATCGTCACACTGCCAAGGACCGCGAACTACCCGAAACCTTCGACAGCCAGCCGAGCCTCGCCGGTTGGGCGGCTAACTCGCGTGAGCTTTACTTCACGGAGTTCAAAAGCACGCATGTTGTCTTGTACGCCATGCCGGTGGACGGCCCTCCACGGGTAGCCTTCCTACCCAAAGGCACCTTCGGCGGCGGCTTGCGGCTGAATGCCGGCGGCACTCATGCCGGGTTGGCGCTGCAAAGCGCCTCCGAGCCGGTGGAAGCCTACACCTTGGATCTGCATTCGCTGAAACCGGTACAAGTCAGCGCCGCTAACACCGGCTTGCCGAAGCTCCCACTGGGCGAAACGCAAACCATTCACTGGAAAAACGGCGGCGAAGAGGTGGAGGGCCTGCTGACCTTGCCGCCGGGCTACCAAAAAGGGAAGAAGATTCCGCTAATCTTGAATATCCACGGCGGTCCCTCGGGCGTTTTTGTAGAGAGCTTCATTGGCGCGCCCGGTCTCTATCCAATCGCCAGCTTTGCCGCACAAGGATGGGCGGTGCTGCGCGTCAATCCTCGCGGGTCTGTCGGCTACGGCCTCAAATTTCGCGCCGCCAATCTCAATGACTGGGGCGGCGGCGATTACAAAGATTTGATGACCGGTGTCGATCATGTGATTGAAATGGGGATCGCCGACCCGAACCACCTGGCCGTCATGGGCTGGAGTTATGGCGGCTACATGACGAACTGGGTGATCGGCCAAACAACCCGCTTCAAAGCGGCTGCCACCGGCGCCGGACTCAGTGATCTGATCAGCATGTGGGGCACGAACGACATCCCCTCCACGCTCGACGATTACTTCTCCGGTAACTGGGTTGCACAGACTGAGCGCTACGTGAAAATGTCGCCCCTCTACTACGTGAAGAACGTAACCACACCGACGCTGATTCTGCATGGGGAAATTGATCCGCGCGTGCCCACCGGGCAAGGCTACGAAATGTATAATGCCCTCAAGCGGCGCGGTGTCGAAACCGTTATGGTTGTCTACCCGAGAACCAAACATGGGCCGGAGGAGCCGAAGTTCGTCATGGACATCATGCGCCGCCACATCGAATGGGTCTCCAAACACATATGAATTTTTATACCGCCGCTTTTCTTAGCCTTCTCCTATCTGTCTCACTCATCGCCGAACAACCTGACCAGCCCAAGAAAGAGGAGAAGACCGAGTCCAAAGTTACCGAACCTCCGCTTCCCCCACCCGACTCGAAAACCGAAAGCACCGTCACCATCTCCGGTCAGAAAATCGCGTACCAAGCAGTCGCGGGAACCATCACTGTTGGCGGGACCGATACCTACGACGATATGCTCGGCTCAGATGGCCGTCTGCTCGCGGATTCCGGGCTCAACCCTCCCGATCCTCAAAAGCCCGAGGAATCTCCCGCCGTGGCGCGCATGTTCTACGTTGCGTATTTCAAGAAAGACGCGGTTGCCGCTACTCGGCCCCTTATGTTGTTGTATAACGGAGGCCCTGGCTCCTCCACTATGTGGCTGCACATGGGCGCTTTTGGTCCGCGCCGTGTGGTCACAGAAACTCTGGAGCACCCCGCCGGTGCGCCGTACACGATTGCCGACAACAAAGACAGTCTGCTCGATGTGGCCGATCTGGTTTTTATCGACGCTCCCGCTACCGGTTTCAGCCGTCTTTTGGGCAAGGATAAGGAAAAGGCTTTCCTGGGAGTTGACCAGGACGCCCATGCGTTTGAGCGCTTCATCCGCCGCTTCCTGACAAATTACGACCGCTGGAACTCACCTAAATATTTGTTCGGCGAATCTTACGGTACGCCGCGCTCAGCCGTCATCAGCGCCCTCTTGAAGAATGTCGATTTGAACGGCATCGTGCTCCTTTCCACGATCCTCAGTTTCGATAATTCGGTGGATGATCCGCGCTGGAATCCGGGCGTCGACCAAGCTTACGCGCTCGCTCTCCCAACCTATGCCGCGTCTGCCTTCTACCATCACAAGCTACCGACCCAACCGCCCGCTCTCGAGCCGTTCCTCAATGAAGTCGAGAGTTTTGCAATCGGTGAGTACGAAACGGCGCTTCTTGCCGGTTCCATTCTGCCCGAGGCACAGCGTCAGTCGGTGGCGCAGAAGCTGCACGACTACACAGGGCTGCCGGTCTCCTATCTCCTCAAAGCGAACCTGCGAGTTGAAGGCGGGGAATTCTCCAAGACTCTCGAAGACCCTGAAGGTTTGACAATCGGCCGCCTCGACACTCGATTCAGTGGACCTACCCTTGATCCACTTTCCGAGGGCGCCGAGTACGATCCGCAATCGAACGCCGTTTCCGCCGCCTACACCACGGCTATCAACCAATATCTGCGCAATGACTTGAAGTATGGCAAAAATCAAACCTACAAGCCCATCGCGTGGGGAGAAGGCTTTGCCTGGGACCTTCGCCATCAGGCGCCGGGCGGGCCGCCGGCCGGTTACGGGGAAGGCGGCTTAAACGTGATGCCCGACTTGGCCAACGCCATGACACAAAACCCAAAAATGCGCGTCCTCGTGGTGGGCGGCTACTTTGATCTCGCCACACCCTTCTATGAAGGAATCTTCGAAATGCACCACCTTCCCATCCCGCCGGAATTGCAGAAAAACATCAGCTACCAATACTACGAATCCGGCCACATGGTTTATGTGAACGAGAAAGTGCTCAATCATTTTCATGACGACGTCGCTAAGTTTGTGCGCGAGACGGCGACAGGCAAATAGCTCCAAATTTAAAAAGTTTCCAAGACTTTTTCGAAAGCCGTGACCGGAAAAACGAGTTCGGACAATGTCGAAAAAAGGCCAGATGCTTGAAGCAAATTTTAGGCCCGCAAATGTTTAAATCAAGAGCATGAATCAAGCCACAGTTACTCCGCTTGCGAGCTGGCAAAATTATTACGTCATCGTGGGATCGGCGGCGGGAGCTCTGACAGGCCTTCAGTTCGTCGTGTTAACTCTCGTTGCGCAAATCAAGCAGGCATCCAGCATGCGGGAGATCCGGGCGTTCGGCTCGCCCACGGTGGTGCACTTTTGCACAGCGTTGCTTATTTCAGCCTTGATGGCTGCTCCCTGGCAATCGCCGGCAAACTTTGGAATTTTGCTCGGCCTTGGCGGCGTCGCCGGCGTCATCTATTCGCTGGGTACCGTGTGGCATGCGTGGAAGGCGGCGTACAATCCGGATGTATTGGATTGGATCTTTTACGCCGCGCTTCCGCTGGCTGCGCACCTCGCGCTGGTGGCGGCGAGCATTCTGTTGTGGCGAAACTCCGGATGGGCATTGAGCATTATTGCGGCAGACAGTCTGACCTTTGTTCTGCTTGGCGTTCATAACTCATGGGATACCGTCACGTATTTAGCGTTGCAAAACTCCGGACAGACGGCGAAAGAATAGAAAAAAGACGTTTACTGTTCTTTTCTAAGGCGAACAAACAGCCGCAGTTCCGCGACCGATCCACACGCGGGCAAGTCTCAGAAAGTTTCGATCACAACGCTGTGGCCAGACTCGTAGACGACATAGGGCCCCGCGACGGTGCCTACACCGACGCCTGGGAAAGAAGCCGTCCAAATAGGCTGGCCCGTTGTCAGTGAATAGATCGCGTTGTGCGAGGGGTCGTACACTGAATCCGAGTTGACGCTTTGGATACTCTGCAACTCGGGAAGAGCGGGCGTAGAAAGCTGGACACCCGTCGCGCTGTAAATTGCGCAGCCTGCATAAACGATTACCGTGTCCATTGGGGGACCACTGTCCTGGTAAAGATTCACTAACAGCCGGTTGTTGTCTATCCAGCCAACGGCAGCGCCTGGAACCGCGGCGACGACTGAGCCGTTTTTGAAAATATTGGTGGCAGAAGAAGTGCTTCCAGGGGTGTTGTATTCCGCAATGAGCGTTCCATCGGGTGAAAGTAGGATGGGGTTTGAATTTCCGGTGTCGGACCAGATCAGCGGCGCGCCAGTGATGGGAGTCACTTGCCTGGTGTAGGAACTAAAGTCGTTGAGAGCGATGACCTGGCCGATGGTCGACCCGGAGGCCGCAAGCGTGAAGTCGGTGAGGACCGGGGAAACCAGTTGAAATGTGTAAGGAAAACTGGCGATCACGGTCGCGGACGGCAGCGAGTAGAAGTTGAGTGTGCGGTCTGGCTCGTACTGTGCGTCATTTGCATTGGCAAATGCGCCGAGCACGGTGCCATCGGAGGAGAGGGCCAGCTTGCCGCTCGAAAAATCGATGGTTTGCTTCAACAACGACGCACTGGGGTCGAAAACCAGAATTTGCCCTATGGCGGTGCTGATGGCCACGCTGCCAGACGCGCCCGCGATGCTCCAGGCAGCGCCGTGACCGAAGTAGCGAGGCGTACTGGACAGGCTGGCGCCATCGGCAATTGCACCATGTCGATTGCCGATTACCCATTGAGCGCTAGAGGCGGAGGCGAACTCACTAAGGTAGGCAACGGCAACACTGGAGTTAGTCTGCGATGGAGTTGAGCCCGACAGATCGATGACGCTGACCTGTCCCGAGCCATAAGAAAGCAGACCGATGGTTTGTCCGGAAGCAATTGCAGCCGTATCCACGCCGGCGTCATAGCTAAATGCCGGAGTGGACGAGCCGATTGGATAAATTTCCAACGGGTATCCCAGAGCGTATGCGTCATAGGTCCAAATCCAGTTGCCTTGCCCAGTGAGGTTGGCGATATCCGGCAGCGCCACAATTGCCTGCTGTACGCCAGCGCTGGAGTAAACCGAGACGGTGTTTCCTTCGTTTGTTAGAAATCGCGACCCGTCCAAGAACCAGGAATTGAACTGGCCGGAGAGCGTTGGACCAACCGAGGATGTGCCATCGACAGCCGAAATGGTTTCGATTACGTTTTGGCCTGCTGGCCCCCGGGCGATGAGCACATTGCCGGACGCCGCGAAACTCAACACCTTGGAGTAGTAATCTCCCGGTTTCGAGACCGCCAACTGACCCGTTAGCGTGTAGACAAACAGTCCGCTTTTTGAACCGATGCAAACATAGCCACCATCTGAAGCCAATTTCCACCAAGTTAGTGGGTTATATCCGGGATAGTTCATACCCGGCGGGTTCAAACCCGGATAAACGATTAGAGAGAGAACGTGGCCGTCCGATTGATCGCGAATCTCTAAGCCATTCTGAATTCCGACAACAACAGTCTGCCCAGCCATATCGACCAGACCCGAGACACCAGCGCCATCCCCATTCGCAAGGAGCGCACCGGAGGTGTAATTCCATAAGGCCCAATGGCCAGAATAGTCTGCGCTGAGCACACGGCCGCCTTCGAAGCGGAGTGTCTCAATGGAACCTGTCTGTCCTAGCTCAAGCAAGGCATTCTGGGCTTGAACAACGGCAATCGTTACGTTGGAGGTGGTATTGCCTCCGGAATTGCCAGCAGTGATGGTAAAGGCGGTTTGTGCAACAGATGCGGTGGGCGTTCCCGAGATGACGCCGGTAGAGGCGTCGAGGCTCAGGCCCGTGGGGAGGGTAGGGCTGACACTGTAGGAACTGACCGTTCCGGTAACGCTAGGAATATCCGGCGTGATGGCGGATCCAATGCTGGCTGAGATTGCCGTCTGGGGATAGATCAAGTTCGATGGCGCGGCGGGGTTCACGGTAATCTTTACCGTCGTCGTGGTCGAGCCGCTGGAATTCGCAGCGGTAATCGTGTAGGCAGTTTGATTGGCGACGGTGGTGGGTGTTCCAGCGATGAGGCCCGTGGATGCATTGAGGCTCAGGCCCGCAGGAAGCGCGGGGCTGATGCTGTACGAGGTGGGGGCGCCGGCAACGGTTGGCATGTCCGGCGTGATGGCCGACCCGGCGTTTACCGAGATTGTCGTCTGCGGATAGACCAAATTTGACGGAGGGGCGATCTTCACAGTTATCTGGACTGTTGCCGTGGCGGAGCCGCCGGAATTGGTGGCCGTCACGGTATAGGTTGTTTGCGCGGCGACGGCGGTAGGTGTTCCCGAGATGCTGCCGGTTAATGTGTCGAAGGTCAGCCCCGCAGGGAGTGGCGGACTGATGCTATAAGAACTGACTGTTCCGGCAACCGTTGGGGTATCGGGCGTAATACCCTTCCCGACCGTGGCCGAGATCGTTGCCTGCGGATAGATGAGGTTCGACGGCGCGGTGGTCGACTGACCGCTGCTGGCGGAGCCGCTGCCACAACCCAACAGTGAAGCGAAGCACACAGCCACCGCGACAACGCTTAGGTAGACCTTCTTTATCACGGCGCTAACAGTGTAACTTACTTATTTTCACCCCGTCAATTCTCTTGTGGGTTCTGTCGTGGGTTCTCTCGTGGGTTAGCCAACCCGGCAGGTTTCGCAACTGGCACATCTGGTAGCTGGTGCACCTAAAGTGGGTGCTGACGAGAGGAAGCGCGCGATTGGGCGAGGGCGAGTGTAGGTTTTTTAGAGCACACGGCGGCGCGCGTTTGGCTAAGCGAAATCAGCAACGAATTGCGCGACATTTTAGCGGCGATCGGCGCGACGAGCCAGCGGAGAGAGCCGGGTATGTCGCGAGTGAGTGCGATCACTTCCAACTCAACATAAACGCCGCCGTCACGCTGCTCGTAGCGGGAGATGGAACAGAGACGCCAAATCAAGCCGTCGCCTTCGCCGGGAGAGAGTTCGTATTCGTCCGGCTTGCCGTAGTTGCGGATTTCGCGGATGCTGAGACTTTGCGAGACGGCATAGGCACGGTTTTCATCAACTGTAAAGGTTTGAACTCGATCCTGGGTATCGACGGCCCAAGCCAAGAAAGAAGACTTGTGAAGAAGGCGCATGGCGTAGCTGTCCGCGCCGGCAGCGCGTGAGATGGTATGAGACGCGACGACGGTAGGGCGGTAGATTTGCTGGTACTGGTCGTAATTATCGATGACGGCATGGAACTGTTCGAGGGTCGTGTTGGGGATAAAGGAGGCACCGATCCAATCGTGGATGAGTCCGTCGGGCACCTGCTCAAAGCCTTGTTGGAGGACGGGCGCAACGAGAATGTTGCCCTGCCTGACCTGCTCGCGGCGGCCAGGTTGGTCATCGAGCCACATGAAGTGGCTGCCTGGATTGAGGCGAGACTGCATAGAGGATTGCGCGGCGGCTACATATTGTTGCCACGCCTGTACAGTTTCGGCGTGGAGCTGCTCGGCAGGCGAGAGCCTAGGGGTGGCCAAAAGGATTCCGGCTACGGCACAGCAAGATATAGAATGACGCATACCGCTGACCGTTTGAATCCGCAAGGCGAATATTGGTTTCGCCAGTACTTTTTCAGCGCAACACGGCGTTGAGGACGAAGGCGAAAATCTTTTTGGCGGAATCTTTAGTGAGACGCCGGCCCATAAGAGCGGGCAACAGCTGAGGGCCTATCAGAAGATTAATCATGAAATCGGAATCGACGGTGGGAGGCAAGTGGCCGGCATCAATGGCTTCCTGAACCACGGCGCAGCCTTCGGCGCGGCGGGGCAAAAATACGTTCTCATAGAATGCCGTGCGCAGGAAGTGATTATTTTGAATGGCCAGCATGAGCCCGAGGAAGACGTGACCGTCGTCGCTATTGAGGAATTCGGCTATGCGTATTGTGTAGTTGCGCAAACGCAGAAGTGGGGCGCCGCGCTTGCCGTAGGGCAGAAGTTGGCGGGTGGTTTCGAGGTAGGAATCAAGCAGGATGGCCTCCTTGTTCTTCCACCAACGGTACAGGGTGGCGGTGGAGACGCCGGCTTCGGCGGCGATTTGCTGGTTCGAAACGGCGTCGAACCCATGCTTCTTCAGCAGGCGGAAGGCGGTTTTGAGGATGACTTGACGGGTTTTTTCGCTGCGGGGGCGGCCTATGGGGCGGGTTTTGCGGGTGGTTGCGCGAAGTGTCTTCGATTGCGGCATTTTTGTGAGCCTCTCTTTGACCTTTGTTCCATTGTAGAATAAAAACGAAATGGATCGTTTCGTAAGTCAGTGGAAGCCGAAGGCGAACCCCTGGTTAATCGCCTTTGTGGTATCGCTGGCGGCTTTCATGGAAGTGCTGGATACCAGCATTGCGAACGTGGCGCTGCCGCACATTGCCGGGAACATGGGAGCGAGCAGCGACGAAAGCACCTGGGTTCTGACGTCCTACCTGGTTTCGAACGCGATCGTCCTGCCCATTACCGGTTGGCTGGTGTCGCTGCTCGGGAGAAAACGCTTTTTTATCATTTGTCTCTCGTTGTTTACGGCGAGTTCGTTATTGTGCGGCATAGCGCCGACGCTGGCTATTTTGCTGCTCTCGCGAGTGATTCAGGGAGTGGGCGGCGGCGGTTTGCAGCCGATGGCGCAGGCGATTCTAGCCGATACGTTTCCGCCCGAAAAGAGAGGGCTGGCGTTCTCGGTTTACGGAGTGACGGCGGTGGTGGCGCCTTCAATCGGGCCGACCCTGGGAGGCTGGATCACGGACAACTACAGTTGGCGATTTATCTTTCTCATGAATCTGCCGGTGGGCATTCTGGCGCTGTTTCTGGTGCTGGCTTATGTGGAAGACCCGCCGTTTCTGAAGCGCGTGACTATGAAGGAAAGCAGAATCGATTACTTCGGTTTCGGGCTGCTGGCGGTGGGCGTCGCGTTCCTGCAGATCGTGCTGGATAAAGGGCAGGAGGACGACTGGTTTGGATCGAGGTTTATCACGACACTGATCGTGATTTCGGTTCTTTGCATTGTCAGCCTGATCTTCTGGGAGTTGCGGGTGAAAGAGCCGATTGTGGATGTTCGCTTGTTCAAGAACACCAATTTCGCGACGTCGAGCGTGATGATGTTTATGGTGGGAGCGGCTTCGTTTTCGACGACGGTGTTGATGCCGCAGTTTTTGCAGAGCCTTCTGGGGTATACGGCGGAAAGCGCGGGCATGGTGCTTTCCATGGCGGCGGTGATCCTGCTGATTGAGCTACCGCTGGTGGGGCGTTTAACCGGGATATTTCAGGCGCGGTACCTGATGGCGTTTGGATGGGCGACGCTGACGATTGCGATGTTCTTTTCCACCCAGCGGATGGATTTGCAGATCAGTTTTGCATCGGCTACGTGGCTGCGGATTGCCCAATATGTGCCAATGGGATTTATTTTTATTCCGGCGACGATGGTGGCGTATTTGGGATTGCCGCAAGAGAAAAGCAACTCGGTCGCGGGGCTCGTGAATTTTATGCGAAACATGGGCGCTAGCGTAGGAACATCGGCGGTCACAACGATGTTGGCGCGGCGAGCGCAGGTGCACCAATCGATGATGGCTAGCCATACCGGCCTGATCAATCCCGCTTTTCGGGATGCGACGACGATGCTGGCGGCGCAATTGAGGCGATCGGGCGTGGAGCAACCGCAGTTAGAAGCGTATCAGAGGATTTATGGAACGATGAAGGATCAGGCGTCGACGCTTTCATATATTGATACGTTCTGGCTGTTGGGCGTGGCGACGGGGATTATGTTCTTGCTGTCGTTTTTGTTGAAGAAAAATAATCCGCGAGGGAAGCGAGCGGCGGTGGCGGCGCATTGAGTTTCGCACCTTATAGATAGCTCAGCCATGTGGCGCGGTGGGTGGATTTGATTTTGGCGAACCATTTACAGAGCGGGTAAAGGGAAACGACGACCAATAGCCAAACGAGGTAGGTAACCCACAGACTGTAGCCGAAAGGCGAGGGAAATAATTCGCGAGGACCTCCCATGGATGGGACAGGATTGAACATGAATGAAAAGGCATACCGGCCGTAACGCAGCCATGCCGCCAACACGGCGAAGGCGTGGATGAGATAGAAGTGCAGGACGAAGTAGAACAACGGTACGCGTCCAAAGACAAGCAAAGGATTCTTGGGCGATAACTGGTGTTGATCGAAATAGGCCAGCATGAGCAACGCTGGTCCGAGGGTCATGAGCAGGAAATCTAACGACGCCGGGTATTTCGTGCAATTGAGAAAAGAAAGCACGGTAAAAACGGTGGATTTCTGAAATGCCCAGGGAACGGGGTCGCCATAGAGGTTTAGCGCGCGCAGTGCAATGAAGGCGATGATTGAACAAGAGCCGAGTGCGCGCATAACTCGCCGCCGTGACGGAGGTTCCCAGAGGAAGATTTGAGCAAAACAGAAGCCGGCTGTCATGACGGCAATCCAGGGGAGGATGGGATAGATGGCGAGGACCGACTTTCCTCCGATGCTAAATACATCCGGCTGATGGAGGAGATCCCAGAGCCGAGCGAGTGCGCCGAAGCGATCAGACTCAAAGCGATCGAGAAGATTGTGGCCCGCGATAATAATCAGGCTGAAGCCCAGCAGCCAAGCTATGGGGAAGTGGATCAGGGCGGCCATGAGGATCAGGCAAATTCCAAATATCCACAGAATCAGTAGCAGAAGGCGCAGGTTGGAGGAGATATTGAAGTCATAGGCCAGTTGCATGACGGTGAGTTCCAAGAAGACGAACCAAAGTCCGCGGGTGAAGAGAAAACGCGAAAGCTGAAGGCGCGTGCGATTGCCTTGCCGCCACCAAAGAAAGACGCCGGCGCCCGCGGCGAACATGAAGACAGGCAGGCAAAAGTGGGTAATCCAGCGAGTCATGAAGAGAAGCGGGGTGGTGCGGAGGAGGTCGGTCGGGGAGAAGGACATTGCTCCGAGGTGGAAGAAGTCGCGGACGTGATCGAGGGTCATGATGACGATGACAGTGCCGCGAAGAGCATCGAGGCTTGAGAGCCGCGAGGCGGATTTTGGGAGTGACTCCATCTAAATAGTTAAACCATATGTGCGGCGAGAGAGTGAGGGGTAGTGGTAACCTTGCCAACATGAATTATCGGGCGGTAATGGTTTGTGCGCTGACGGCCGGGGCGTTGCTGGCGGGATGGAAGAAACCGGCCAAGTTGAAAGACCACTATGCGCAAGTGAATGGCGTGAAGCTGCATTATGTGAGCGCCGGGAAAGGGGACCTGATCATTTTTCTGCATGGGTTTCCGGAATTCTGGTATGAGTGGAAAAATCAGCTGGCTGAGTTCGGCAAGGATCATCTGGCAGTGGCGCCGGACATGCGCGGGTACAATCTTTCGGACAAGCCGGGGGACGTCGATAGCTATCAAATGAAGTATTTGATTGAAGACGTTCGGACGCTGGCCAGGCATTTGGGGTATAGGAAGTTCACGCTGGTGGCGCACGATTGGGGCGGAGCCGTGGCATGGGCGCTGGCGATTGCGCATCCGGAATGCATTGAAAAGCTGGTGATTGTGAACGCGCCGCATCCGGGCGTTTTTGCGCGGCTGCTGCGCGATGATCCGGCGCAACAGAAGGCGAGCGGATATATGCTGCTGTTCCGCAGTCCGCAGGCGGAGAGTATTCTTTCCGCGAACCATTATGCCGCGCTGGTGGATGCGGTGCTCGGGCCGGGGCTGAAGAGCGGAGCATTTAACGAAGACGACAAGAAGGCGTATATCGAAGCGTGGTCGCAAGCGGGGGCGCTGACGGGTGGATTGAACTACTATCGCGCGGCGCGAGTCGGTCCCCCGCAGCCTGGGGGCGGGTCGACGGGCAATTTCGCCGTGGATGAGACGAACCTGACAGTGAATGTACCGACGCTGCTGATTTGGGGTGAGAGAGATACGGCGCTGCTGACCGCGAATTTGGATGGGCTGGATCAGTTCGTACCGAGACTCACGATCAAAAGGATTCCAGACGGTACCCACTGGGTCATCCACGAGACGCCGGAGGAGGTAAACGGTTATATCCGCGAGTTTATCGGCAAGTAACGATGGGGCAAATGACCTTCGCGGTCGCTACACCAGTTGGACCTTCCGGGGAGGCTGGGGGGCGCGTCGATAGATCAGTTGAGCAACAGGGAAACCTCCCGAGGGATGCGGAAAATCCTCCACCGGCGAAACCGATCGAGCCGGGAACAGATGCCCGAGCAGATCTCAGGCTGGTCACAATCGATACGTCTACCATCGAGGGCGAGGTCACAAAGTTTACTATTCGCGGGGTCTCGCCCGGCGATTGGACATTTGTAGTCACTGTTTCCCAGGGTGACAAAGCCCAGCAGGCGCGTCTCCAATACGCTGGGAATCGGAATATTCACGACGCCGTTCTCGCATTTGCACCTGAGCCACATCTCTACCTCGACGTGAACGGCAAGCCGTTTCGAAACAGCGACAAAAGCGGTTTGACCCTTGTTCTAGACAGGCCGACGGAGACGCGCGGCGTTGAGTATGGCGTCTCCGTCGCGAGCCTGCCGGTGGGTGCCTACAAGTTGATGGTTTCCACGGGGTTCGATTGCGTTGAGTCTTTCTTGCCTGGAGATGTGCCCGTATCCGACGGAAATCTGCTGATTACTGCGCGGAAGTATGCTCAATCGGTGTCAGTGAAGGTCGGCGGACATTGTGGACACTTGACAATCCTCCTGCCGAAGCGGGTGTCATCTCCGCCGGCGATCCCTGTTGTGCCTGAGTTGTTGCCATTTCAGCCGATAACAGCCAGGTTGCCGGCGGTTGATCTTGCTTCTACGACGACCCTTTCCCGGTACCTCCTGGTAGCTACCGCCTCTATGCATTTAAGACCGTCGATGGCCTGGAATACGAGAACTCTGCGGTGTTGAGTCGCTTCTTAGGGCGGAACGTGGTTCTCGATGCTGACAAAACGACAACGATCGCTCTGGATGTCGTTAACGAATTTCCGTAAGCAGCTTCTTTCAGTCCGAAGTAACGCCGCGGCCGCGTTCCTTTGCCGACCCAGCTAGCCAAAAGCTGCATTCGCCAAGCTAAACGGTCTTACCAACTCGCGATAGCGTAAAGACGACGTGTGCAAGTGCGATTTTTTATCGATCCTGCAACTGGATCGCCCCATATTCATAATCATCAGGTAGGGGAGGAAGAGGTCATCGATATTTTGGACAGCCCTGACGAGGATCGCGCCGGCAGCCAAGGGTCCCGGAATAGCTTTGGGACAAACGGCCAGTGGCAGTTATCTTCGGGTGTGCGTTAGTCTCATTTGGCCGCTATTCTCTTCTCCAAATAGCTCATCGCTCCATCCGCAATTAACGCCATCAAAGCCGCCGGCACGGCTCCCGCCAATATCAAAAGCGTATCCAGCGATTCCACGCCGCGAAAAATCAACACCCCTAAACCGCCGCCGCCAATAATCGCCGCAATTACCGCCGTGCCAATATTCGTCACGAGTGCAATGCGCACGCCCGCTAAAATCGTCGGGGCCGCCAGCGGCAACTCGACCATCCTTAACAACTGCCCATCCGTCATTCCCATGGCCGTCGCCGCTTCGCGCAGCGGCCCGTCGACGGTGCCGATGCCCGTAATGGTATTGCGCAAAATCGGCAAAAGGGAATAGAGCACTAAACAAAGAATAGCCGTATGCTTGCCGATGCCGCCAATCAAAGGAATCGGCAGCAGGAAACCGAACAGCGCCAAACTTGGAATGGTTTGCAGCACGTTGGCCACCGCCAGCGAGACGTTCCGCAAAGCTTTGCGCCGCGTGCCTAAAATGCCCAATCCCACGCCGATTACAATGGCAATAAACGAAGAGACGCCCACCAGCACTATGTGCTCCGCGGTCGCTTCGGCGATGTCGTGAGTGAGGGTCTTGAGAACGTATGGGTCCAATATTTACTCGTTCTGTTTCGGTGCTGCTATTTTCTCCTGGGTATTCACCGAAAACAAGTGGCACTCGCCGAGCTCTTCTTTAAAGCGAAAGCGGGCCCGAAGAAAAAGCGCGCGCGCATCCCCGCTGCCTTCGGCCACCTGCGTAAGCCACACTCCATCGGGTTGCCGCTGCTCGACCACATGCAACTGAAATCCTTTGTGCAGGCTTGCCATCCCAATGGCGACCTTCACATCGCGCTCGGTCAGGAGTTTCAATTCGCGCAGCATGCCCACTTCCTCGTCCACCCAAATTCTTCCGCTCAACGCCTGGGCGAAGCGCTCTTCCACCTTCTGCGGATGGAAGTTGGGATCGCCCGCCACGTCGTACACCACCGTGCTGCGGCCATCGCGCACTTCGCGATGCCCGTTGCTGAAGCGGACCGCCTTCAAGACAACGTCGAGCTGGCGCTCCATTTGCTGCTCTTCCTTGCTTGCCCGCTTGGTATCGCTGAACTTCTTCACTAACTTGTCGGTGCGCTCCTGCTCTTTTTTGGCTTCCCCGCCCTCGAGCGTTTTGCCGTCGCGCTCGAGAACATGATCCACCGGCCAGCCATTCACAAAAAAGCGGTCTTCGACGACCGTATGCTTCTTTTTAACCGATCCGTCGCTATTTAGCTCGATATTGTCTTCGCGAATGGTGCAGGAATAGTTCTCGCGGTCTTTGTTCAGCTTCTCGGCGTTGACAATCAAGCGTTGGCGGAGGGTTTGCAGATCGGGCAAGGGGGCATCGGCTGCCCGTGCCGCAGCGGCGTCCCAGGCACAAAACAGCAAGATCGCCGTCCTCAATTCTCCGTCCTCGCCGTTCGCATTGCCGCCGGCAGTGTATCGCGAAATGCAGCGGCTACCGGCGTATGAACCCGCATAAACTCATCCGGTGAGACGACGCATTCGAGCCGACCGTTCCCTAACACGCCGATGCGGCTCGCCAGAATCAGCGCTTCCGTTACGTCATGCGTGACGAAAACCACCGTCGTATGATAGCGCTTGCTCAAATCCGCCAGTTGGTGCTGCATCTCGCGCCGGGTGATCGGGTCGAGCGCGCCGAACGGTTCGTCAAAAAGCAATAAATCCGGCTCTGCCGCGAGCGCCCGCGCCACCGCCACCCGCTGCCGCTGGCCGCCGGAGAGCTGGTGTGGCTTCCGTTGCGCCAGTTCGTCACCCTCCAAACCGACTTGCTGCAGCAACTCGCGCGCCCGTTCCCGCTGCTTTTCCAGCGGCCATTCGAGCAGCCGGGGCACCAACCCGACGTTTTGCTCGACCGTCCAGTGAGGCAACAACCCCAGTTCCTGAATCACGTAGCCGGTCTTGCGCCGTAACGCGATGGCATCCATTTCAGCCACGTTCCGGCCCGCCAGCAAAACGGCCCCGCTACTCGGTTCGAGCATCCGATTGATCAGCCGCAGCGCCGTAGTCTTGCCCGATCCGCTGCGACCCAGCAGCACCATGGTCTCCCCCTGCTCCACCTCAAAACTCACGGTATCTAGAATCCGGCGGTTTTCCCGCTGGTAACTCACGGCGTCGAACGATAAGAATGCCAACCGGCCTGTTCCTCAGTCTCATTATCCGTCGTGCGAGAATGAAGTGAAAAGGTTAGGTAAAGTTACGGTGTTGTGGTCCGCGTTGCGGTTTAAGAAAATCAGGTCCGCAGGCTTTATTCAAGCAGAACTCTAACCAGTTGCGCACACCTATTAATTAGGACTACTTCGTGGTATTCCCATGCCCTATCAAATTCAACCGTTTAAAGAATTCTTAGTTCGTCCGGCTTTGCCCCAGAATTTGAACCGCCTGTCTGAAATTGGTTACAACTTGGTGTGGAGTTGGGACCACAATCTGCGCGCGCTGTTCCGCCGCCTCGATCCGCAACTTTGGAAGGAATGCAACCACAATCCGGTTGAACTGCTGGGCCGCATTCCGCAGGAAAAGCTCGACCGCGCCGCGTCAGACCCGCGCTTCGCTCTTCTCTACAAGCGTGCTTGCGAGCGCTACGACGCTTACTTGCATTCGAGCGTTCCGAACGAAACTACGCCCCGCATCGCTTATTTTTCCATGGAATACGGTTTGTTGGATTGCATGCAGATCTATTCCGGCGGCTTGGGCCTTTTATCGGGCGACCACATGAAAGGCGCCAGCGATAGCGGCTTCGCCCTCACCGGCGTTGGTCTCCTTTACCAGCGCGGCTATCTGCAGCAATACTTGAACCCCGACGGCTGGCAGCAGGAACGCACCCCGCTCAACGATTTCTATACCCTCCCCGTGGTTCCGGCGCTCGATGCAAGGGGCAACGACATTATCGTTAGCGTGCAACTGCCTACCGGCGAGCTCTTCATTAAGGTGTGGCGTATCAACGTCGGGCGCGTCAAGTTATACCTGCTCGACACCAACATTCCTCAGAACCGCTCGATCGAGCACCGCGAGATCACCGACCAGCTTTACGGCGGCGATATCCTGAAACGCATTCGCCAGGAAATTGTTCTCGGAATCGGCGGCCTGCGCGCCTTGGCGCGGGTCGGCGTCACGCCCACCGTTCATCATATGAACGAAGGACACTCGGCCTTTCTCGCCATCGAGCGCATCCGCGTTCTGATGCACGAGAACAGCCTCTCCTTCGACCAAGCGCTCGAGGCCACGCGCGTGAGCAACGTCTTCACCACGCACACTTCCGTGCCCGCCGGGATCGACCTCTTCGATTCCAGCCTGCTGTATGATCATTTCCGCGATTACTGCCAGAACGCGGGTTTCTCCTTTGAAGCGCTGTTGTCTCTCGGGCGCACCAACATGCAAGACACGTCCGAACGTTTCTCGATGGCGGTGCTGGCGTTGAAAACCTCCGCGT
>Ga0302319_10010957_pt1 | contig 17231 bp, 17 predicted proteins | sample Bog_T0_2_FD_203319 | JGI IMG/M metagenome (GOLD analysis project Ga0302319, IMG submission 203319) | Peat permafrost microbial communities from Stordalen Mire near Abisko, Sweden - Bog_T0_2 | ecosystem: Environmental > Terrestrial > Soil > Wetlands > Peat | place: Sweden: Abisko, Stordalen Mire...
CACCGTCGTTGTCGAAAACGAAGCCGCGACGATCCAAGCCTGTGAATGGGCGGAACAAGGAATGGATTTCGCCGACGCGCTACATTTGGCCAATGCGGCGAACTGCGAGGCCTTCATGAGTTTCGACAAGAAATTGGCCAAGTCAGCCGCTAAGCTCGGAAGAACAAGGGTGCGAGAGCCTTAGGGAAGCATCGCTCCGCTGCTTTGGGCGCGCCGACGCCCTTGCATCCCGCCCCCCTTTCGCTTATGCAACGCGCCTCTACCAGAACCGCCCGGCCGTTAGGGCTGCCGTGGCGGTTCTTTTCGCTCATTCCGATGCGAACGGACCGCGAGGTCCGAATATTTTCCAAAAGGGCGATAAGCCCAGGAGAGCCAAATGCCCAAGTTGAAGACCAAATCTGGCGCGAAAAAGCGCTTCAAGATCACGGGAACCGGCAAGGTCGTCTACGCCCATGCGGGCAAGCGCCACGGCATGATCAAACGCACCACCAAGCAGATCCGCAATCTGCGTGGCACGAACGTGTTGTTCAAGACCGACGGCGACAACGTCAAGAAGTTCTTTCTGCCGAACGGCTGACCCCCTGCCCCTTTTAAAATTCCCGGAGAATCAAGATGTCTCGCGTCAAACGCGGCGTAACAGCCCACGCCAAACACAAGAAAGTCCTTCGCGCCGCCAAAGGCTTCTTTGGCCGTCGTAAGAACACCATCCGCGCCGCCAAGGCGGCCGTCGACAAGGCGATGCAATATTCGTATCGCGACCGCAAGAATCGCAAGCGCGAGTTCCGCGCCTTGTGGATTCAGCGCATCAACGCGGCGGTCCGCGAGCACGGCGTCACCTACAGCCGCTTCATCTCGGGCCTGATCACGGCCGGCATCGAAGTCGACCGCAAAGTGCTTTCCGACCTCGCCATCACCGAGCCGGCGGCTTTCGCCGCGATCGTCGAGAAGGCCAAGCTTCACCTGCCCAAGGCGGCGTGAAGTCAGCCATCCCCTCTCCCGCCCGCGGGAGAGGGTCAGGGTGAGGGCTCGCGCCTGATCATCCGAAGACCCTCATCCGGCGCTGCGCGCCACCCCGAGACAAAGGCGAAGCCTTTGTCGGACTCCCGCTGAAGCGGGCGAAGGGTCATTGCGGCGCCGCCTGCTGTTGACAGGCCCCCATGACCGATCAATCCGCCCTCAAAGCCGAAACCCTCGCCGCCATCGCCGCCGCGCCCGACGAAGCGGCGCTGGAAAACACGCGCGTCGCCGCGCTGGGCAAGAAAGGCTCGATTTCCGCCCTGCTCGCGACGCTCGGCAAGATGTCGCCGGACGATCGCAAGACCGCCGGCGCCGCGATCAACGCGCTGAGGGATGAGGTCAACGAAGCGCTCGCCGCGCGTCGCGCCGTGCTGAAGGCCTCGGCGCTGGAGGCGCGGCTGAAGACGGAGGCGCTCGACGTCACCCTGCCGGTGCGTCCGGCCGGCGTCGAAAGCGGCCGCATCCATCCGATCACGCAAGTCATCGACGAAGTCACCGCGATCTTCGCCGACATGGGCTTCTCGATCGCCGAAGGCCCGGACATCGAGACCGACGATTACAATTTCACCAAGCTGAACTTCCCGCCCGGCCATCCCGCGCGCGAAATGCACGACACATTCTTCTTTCAGCCCGACGCGACGGGAGCCCGCAAGCTGCTGCGCACGCACACCAGCCCCGTGCAGGTGCGCACCATGCTGACGCAGAAGCCGCCGATCCGTATCGTCTGCCCCGGCCGCACCTATCGCACCGACTTCGACCAGACCCACACGCCGATGTTCCATCAGGTCGAGGGTCTAGTGATCGACAAGACCGCCAACCTCGGCAATTTGAAATGGGTGCTGGAGGAATTCTGCAAGGCGTTCTTCGAGGTGCCGAACGTCAACATGCGCTTCCGCCCCAGCTTCTTCCCGTTCACCTCGCCTTCGGTCGAGGTCGACATCCAATGCCGACGCTCGGGCGGCGAAATCCGCTTCGGCGAGGGCGAGGATTGGCTGGAGATCCTCGGCTGCGGCATGGTGCACGCCAACGTGCTGCGTAGCTGCGGCATCGATCCCGGCGAATACCAGGGCTTCGCCTGGGGCATGGGCATCGACCGCATCGCCATGCTGAAATACAGCCTGCCGGACCTGCGCGATCTCTTCGACGCAGATTTGCGCTGGATTCAGCATTACGGTTTCAAGCCGCTGGAGATACCGACGCTGGCGGGAGGCTTGAGCGGGTGAGGCCGCAAGCGCCAACGATGCGAGCCGCGGCCGTTCGTGGTAAGGTTGCCGACGAAAGAAGAGGTCAGGCGATGTCTCAAGGGCGCAAAGATGAACTGGCCGAGGCGGCTGTCAAGACGGCGGTTCACGACGCCTTGGCGGACGTCGATATTGAATCGATCGAAGTTCGACCGACCGAAGACCATGCCGGCGAACCTGCCCTGTCGATCATCGTACATATTAGGGCCGCGCAACGGCGCTTGTCGGGTTCACGTTTGTTGGACACCATCGAGGCGGCTTCAACCGCTCTTCGTGACATTGACGACGGGCGTTTTCCCTATGTGACGTTTCTAGCCCCCGATTATGAACAATCGGAGGACACGCGCCCCGCCGCGTGAAAGCCCGAATGTGGTCTCTTGTCACTCATCAACTTGAAAACGCTCGGACTATCGCGGCATTGGACAAAGGACGTCCTAAGCAGGCGTCGCTGCGCAGATCCATTTCCACCGCGTATTACGCTGTGTTTCAGGCCCTTTGCTGGACCTGCGCGCACGAATTGGTCGGTTCGAAAAGCCATGGTCGGCGTTCACTCCAATTTTTCGAGCGCTGGAGCATAAAGGGGCTTTGTCGGCGCTTGGACACCCCTCTTTCGCGCACGTTCCCGCTCTGGCGAGGCTTGGAAACGCCTTTCGTGCATTGCAAGAAGCGCGGGAATGGGCGGACTATAACCCCGAGCCACGCCCCAAATACGAAGAGGGCAAAAACAGCTCGCCCTTCACCCGAGACGAGGCGTTCGAACTTATCGAACTCGCGACCGAAGCCGTTCAAATTCTCGAACGGCTAGATACGGAAACCCGACTTAATCTCGTCACGCGCCTTGTGACGAAATCTAGGAAATGACGCTCCGGACATGAAACTCACGCTCTCCTGGCTCAAAGAACACCTCGACACCAAGGCCTTGCTGGCCGAGATCGTCGACACGCTGACCCGCATCGGCCTCGAGGTCGAGGGCGTCGAGGACCCGGGCTTGAATTTCAAGGGCTTCGTCGTCGCGCGCGTCATCGAGGCGGCGCCGCATCCCAACGCCGACCGTCTGCGCGTCTGCACGGTGGACGCCGGCGGCGCGCCGGTGCAGGTCGTCTGCGGCGCGACCAACGCGCGCACCGGCATGAAGAGCGTGTTCTCGCCGGTCGGCACCTACATCCCCGGCAAGAAAATCACCTTGGTCAAGGGCGTCATCCGCGGCGTCGAGTCGAACGGCATGCTCTGCTCGGCCGCCGAGCTGGAGCTTTCCAACGACCATGACGGCATCATCGACCTGCCCGAGGACGCGCCGTTGGGCGTCGCCTATTCCGACTATGCCGGGCTCGACGATCCCGTCATCGACATCAACCTGACGCCCAACCGTCCCGACGCGACCGGCGTCGCCGGCATCGCGCGCGATCTCGCGGCGGCGGGGCTGGGGACGCTGAAGACCCGCGCGCCCAAGCCCATCGCCAGCACGTTCGATTGCCCCGTGAGCGTCCATCTCGACTTCGCGCCCACGGACGCGCATCTCTGCCCCGCCTTCGCGCTCCGCCTCGTGCGTGGCGTCAAGAACGGCCCCTCGCCGGAATGGATGCAGAAGCGCCTGCGCGCGATCGGCTTGCGCCCCATCAACGCGCTGGTCGACGTCACCAATTACCTCACCTTCGATCGCGGCCGTCCGCTGCACGTGTTCGATGCGGCCAAGGTCAAGGGCGAGTTGCATGTCCGGCGCGCCAAGGCCGGCGAGAGCGTGCTCGCGCTCGACGGCAAGACCTACGCGCTCGACGAAAACATCGTCGTCATTTCCGACGACAACGGCGTCGAGTCGATCGCGGGCGTGATGGGCGGCGAACATTCCGGCTGCGATGAAAACACCCGCGACGTGCTGATCGAGAGCGCGCTGTGGGACGCGCCCAACATCGCGCGCACGGGGCGGAATCTCAGCATCGTCACCGACGCGCGCTATCGTTTCGAGCGCGGCGTCGATCCCGACTTTTGCGTGCCCGGCGCCGAACTCGCGACCCATCTCGTCATCGACCTCTGCGGCGGCGAGGCTTCGCGCCTCATCGTCGCGGGCGACCCGACCAAGCCACGACAAGTCGTCGATTTCCCCTACAGTGAGGTCAAGCGCCTCACCGGGCTTGAAATCCCGCCAGCCGAGGGCGAGGCGATCCTGACGCGGCTCGGCTTCGGCGTCGCGAACGGCAAGGCGATCGTGCCGAACTGGCGCCCGGACATCGACGGCAAGGCCGACATCGTCGAGCAGATCGTCCGCATCGCCGGCCTCGACCGCGTCGCCACGACGCCGCTGCCGCGCCTCGATTCGGGCGTGCCGAAGCCGGTGCTGACGCTGCTGCAAAAGCGCACGCGTCTCGCCAAACGCACGCTCGCCGCGCTCGGCCTCAACGAGGCGGTGACGTGGTCGTTCATTTCCAAGCCGCACGCGGAGCTGTTCGGCGGCGGGTCCCCGGCGCTCGCGCTCGCCAATCCGATCGCGGCCGACCTCTCCGACATGCGCCCGAGCCTGATCCCTGGTCTCGCCGAGGCGGCTGAGCGCAACGCCCGGCGCGGCCAGAAGGACGTCGCGCTGTTCGAGGTCGGCCAGATCTTCCTCGGCGACGGCGAGAACGATCAACGCATCGCCGCGGCGGCGCTACGGCGCGGCATGGCAAAGCGCCAGGGCGAGGGCCGGCATTGGAGCGGCGGCGGCGGTGTCGAGGTGTTCGACGCCAAGGGCGATGTGCTCGCCCTGCTCGCCTCACTCGGCGTCGCGGCCAGCGCGGTGCAGATCGTTCCGGGCGGTCCGGCCTTCCTGCATCCCGGTCGTTCGGCGACGCTGCAATTCGGACCGAAGAACATCATCGGCTGGTTCGGGCAACTGCATCCGAGCGCCTGCGAGGCGCTCGATGCCGAAGGTCCGCTGGTGGCGTTCGAGATCGTTCTCGACGCGATACCCGCGCCCAAGCCGAAGCCGACCAAGGCCAAGGCGAAACTGGAGCGATCGGAATTCATGCCGCTGGAGCGCGACCTCGCGTTCATCGTCACGGAAGCGACGCGGGCGGCCGACCTCGTGAAGGCCGCGCTCGGCGCCGATCGCGCGCTGGTGACCGGGGCGCAGGTATTCGACGTCTATCGCGGCGCCGGCGTGCCCGAGGGCCACAAGTCGATCGCGGTCAGCCTTTCCTTGCAGCCGCGCGAGCGGACGTTGACCGATTCCGAGATCGAGGCGACGGTGGCGAAGATCGTCGCGGAAGTGTCGAAGAAGACCGGCGCGACGCTGCGAGGGTAGCGGGATGGATGCGCGAGCCGTGGCGCTGGCCCTTGGGGCGGTCTTGGTCGGTGCGCCGGCGTGCGCGCAGGACAATCCCGCTTGCGCCCAGTTCCAGGAGCCGCTCGCATACAACGCCTGCCTCGCGCGTCAGGGGCAGCCGGCGCGCGCGACGCATAGAACGCCAGAACCCGCGGGAGCGGCGAGCGCCGTTCACGGCCCGCGCCGCGGTCGCGCTTACGGCATGGCGATCCCGCGACAGGGAAAACACGGGCGGATGCAACTCGAGTTCACCGTCGAGCCGAGGCGGCGTTAGCCGAGGCTCGCCTCGGCCAGCGCGCGCCAAACACCTTCGTCCCAGTTCCAGGCCGCCGCGGGCGAGGGCGAAGGCAACAACCAGATGCGGGTTTCGCCGATCTTTTCGAGTTGCTCGCCGAAGCCCGCGTCGCGGCGCAGATATCGGCGTCCCGCCGTCAGGCTGGTGAACGCGAGCACGCGCGGACTTGCGGCCGCGATCTTCTCCGCCATTTCCGCGCAAGGCTCCCGACCCAGCGCGCCCGCGGGCAGTTGTTTGTCCATGCCGAAGACGCTCTTGGCGATATCGGTGAGACCGAGACCGAGCGTCGGCAGCGTCGCGAAATCGCTCGGCGCGAGCAACCGCGGCGTCAATCCAACCAAGTGCAACACGCGCCAGAACTTGTTTTGCGGGTGCGCGTAATAGCACCCGCGCGCGGCGGACACCGCGCCGGCGGCGGTGCCACAGAAGACGACGCGCAGACCGGGGGCGAGGATATCGGGGAGGATGGCGGCTGCGGGCATGGTTGGGCGCCGTGGTGACGAGTCTTGTCCATTCTTTCGTCCAACCGGACGTCATCAATGGCCCGCGAGGTAGACCTCTTGGGTCAAACTCGAGGACATGAACGGGGTCTGGGTCCGTCCGGTCGCGTTTTGGACGTCTTGCGCGACCCTCACGATGACATTCTTGATCTCGACGCCCGGCAAACGGACGTTCTTCGCGAGCGCCGCGCTGAACGGGCTGTCGGGAGCGCCGAGCGCGTCGTCTCGCGCTTCGTGGTTCGCCGCGGTCGAAAACACCACGAGTGTGCCGCCGTCGGCGTCGATTCCGGCCACGCCGTTGTCGACCCGAAGCGGCGCCAGCCCCCGTGAAACATGGCGCGTCCCGTTCTTTGTCTCCCCCAGCGCCTTTTCGCCGGATCGATTGGGGAAGGGATCGCCGCGACACGCGTCCAGAAACAATATTCGCGATTGGGCTCCGATCATCGCCGCCAGGAGTTTGGCGGCCGCGACGCCTTCTCGGTCGACATCGCCGAGGGCCGCGATCTTCGCATCGACAGGGAGAATGAAATTCTCGCCGGTGTTGCCCATGGCGACCTGAATGCCGTGGCCAGCATAGAATATCGCAGCGATGTCGGCGGTGGCGGCCTTCGGCTTGAATGCCGCCAAAGCGGCCACGAGCGAATCGTGATCGACGTCGAGCTCGAGCGTCACGTCGAACCCGAGCGATTTCAACGTCTCGGCTATCAACCGCGCGTCGTTGCCGGGATTGGCGAGAGGTTGAGCGAATTGATATTGCCCGTTGCCCACGACGAGCGCGACGCGGCTTCCCGCCCCGATCGCGGCGGCGTCGAAGGGCAGCGGATATTTGGGTGGGACCAAGACGCGGACAAATTGCTGATTTTGCTTGAAGACCGCCGCGATTTGCGGATCGAGCGCGGCCGCTCTGTCCCACCCCCGCTTGGCGTCGTCATTCCGGCCGAGCTTTGCGTAAAGGTTGGCGCGTTGATTGATCGCGGTGGCGTTGCCCGGTTCGAGTTTCAACACGCTCTCCAGCGCCTTCGCCGCGCCGTCCAGGTCTCCCGTGGAATCCAAGACCAGGGCGCGATCGATGAGGATCGCCACATTGCTCGGCTCGAGCCGCGACGCGGCGGCATAGTCCCGCAATGCGGCCTCGTGATTTTGCGCGTCCATGGCGATCACGCCGCGCAAGAAATAAGCCGACGCCAGCGGCTTCAATTTGATCGACGCATCGAGGTCGCGCCGGGCGGCGGCGGCGTCTCCGCCATCCTTGACCGCCACCGCGCGATCATAGTGCGCGATCGCCAGGATATCGTCGGACGGCGCCGGATTGCGCGAGAGGATACGACCGCACGCTTCGATCGCGATTTCGCGCCCTGGCGCCCCGCAATGGATATAATCCTCGTCCGCCCGAGCGATTTCCGTCGTGAGGGTCGCCAGCAAGGCGACCCCGGCGAACAAGCCGACCTGGAACAAAGCCACCGCGCCGCCGCGCCCCGCGAAACTCGGCCGCATTCCACCCCCCTTTGCTCGCGCTTCAAATCGTCTGGTTGTAGGCCCCGACCTCCGGGCTTTCGCGCAATACGCCATCCACCGCCGCGAACATTTCGCGCATCCGCGCTTCCGAGACGGGGCTCTCGACCACCACCACCAGTTCCGGTTTGTTGGACGAGGCGCGCACCAATCCCCAGGTGCCGTCCTCCACCGTCACGCGCACGCCGTTGACGGTGACCACGCTGGCGATTTTCTGCCCCGTCAACGGCTCGCCCTTGGCTTGCATGTCCTGGAACCGCGCCACCACTCGGTCGGCGACCGCGTATTTGATCTCGTCGGCGCAATGCGGCGACATCGTCGGCGAGCCCCAGGTCTTGGGCAAAGCGCGATACAGGTCCGCCATCGACTTGTCATGGTTGCGGTCGAGCATGTCGAGCACGGCGATCGCGGTGACGAAGCCGTCGTCATAGCCGCGCCCCACCGGCGCGTTGAAGAAGAAGTGGCCGGATTTCTCGAAACCGGCCAGAGCCTTCAGATCGCGCACGCGGCGCTTGATGTGGGAATGGCCGGTCTTCCAGTAATCGGTCTTGACGCCCTGCCCGATCAATTCCGGGTCCGACGCGAACAGCCCGGTCGATTTCACGTCGACCACGAAGGTCGCGTTCGGATGCAGCTTCGACAGATCGCGCGCGAGCATGACGCCGATCTTGTCGGCGAAGATTTCGTTCCCCTCGTCGTCGACGATGCCGCAGCGGTCGCCGTCGCCGTCGAAGCCGAGCGCGACGTCGGCGCCATGCGCCTTCACAGCGTCCGCCATGGCGTGCAGCATGTGAAGGTCCTCGGGATTGGGGTTGTAGCGCGGGAAGTTGAAATCGAGATCGCAATCGAGCGGGATGACCTCGCAGCCGAGCGCGCTCAGCAACTGGGGCGCGAAAGCGCCGGCGGTGCCGTTGCCGCAGGCGGCGATGACTTTCAGCTTGCGCTTCAGCTTCGGCCGCGTCGTCAGATCCGCGATATAGCGCGCCGGGAAATCCTCGACGAAGCGATATGAACCGCCGTCGCCGTATTTCACCGCGCCCGAGATGACGATGTCACGCAGGCGCCCCATCTCCTCGGGTCCGAAGGTCACGGGGCGCGCCGCGCCCATCTTCACGCCGGTCCAACCGTTGTCGTTGTGCGAGGCGGTCACCATCGCGACGGCGGGAACGTCGAGCGCGAATTGCGCGAAATAGGCCATGGGCGTGATCGCAAGCCCGATGTCGTGCACCTTGACGCCCGCCGCCAGCAATCCGGCGATCAGCGCGTATTTGATCGAGGCCGAATAGGAGCGGAAGTCGTGCCCGACCACGATCTCCTTCGGCACGCCCATCTCGTCGAGCAACGTGCCGAGGCCCAGGCCGAGCGCCTGCACGCCCATCAAGTTGATTTCGTCGCCGAACAGCCAACGCGCGTCATATTCGCGAAAGCCGGTCGGCTTCACCTGCGGGCAGGATTCATAGGCGTAGCTGTTGGGCGTGAGCTTGGCGTGCGGCTTGGGAAACAAAGGGCGGCCTCATGGCGGGACGAGAAACGAGCCCGCCAATCCTATCCAAGCCACCGGGAAGAAGAAACGTCTATTGGCGCAAAACCAGCATGCCGTTCCGCTGTTCGACGCTCGCCAAGCGCTTGAGGAAGCTCTCGCCGAGCAGATTGACCTCGCCCGCGCTCCTGTCCACGATCAGCGCCTCGACGTCGTTCATGTAGATCGAGCCGAGGCTGACGTTCTTGAGAAGCACCGGAGACGCCGTGGAGTCGCCGTTGGCGGTGTGCATCGTCCATTTCGGCTTGCCGGGCTCCGGCGTCACGCCGAGGCGCGAAGCGAGATCGGCGGAAATCGCGACCATCGTGGCGCCCGTATCGACGAGCATATGCACGGACTCGCCCTCGATCAGCGCGTCGACGGAATATTGTCCGCCGCGGTCGGCGAGAAGCGTCTTCTCGCGAAAGCCGTCGGATAACGCGACGGGGGAAACGACAGACGCCGGCGTTTCGATCTGCATTCGCGCGACGGGGCGCGCGACGTCGCCGGGGGGCGGCGCGACCGCGAGCAAAGGCAGCAGACTCGGCGCCAGCAGCGCCAGGGCCAACGCGGAGCCGGCGAAAAGAAAAGCATTCTTGAGCATGGTCTCACCATGAGGGCGCGCCGCCGTCATGGCGGCTCATATCGCACGATCATGCCGCACAGACGCGAATTTTGCGTAAATTCGAACGATGAAAGGTTGCGTCGTCACGCCGCGGTTTGGAGCGAAGCCAGGAACGCATAGCGACGATAGAGCGGCGTGAAATCCATCGCGAGCCCCCGGGCGTCGGCAAGGGCGGTCAGTTCCGCCTCGAGCGTCAACCTGGGATGCACGTCGAATTGTTCGAGCCAATTGCGCAGCGCGAGGCGGAACGGCGCCGGAAGATCGAGTTGGTCGCCGAAATCGACGATCCGTAGCGAGCCTCCCGGCGCCAGCAGCACGCCGGCGCGCGCGATGGTTTCACGCCATGGCGGAATCATCGACAACGCGTAGGAAATGAAGATGCGATCGAAGTCGGCGACGCCGAACAAGGCCGCCGGATCGAAATCGGAGGCGTCGCCGCGCGCGACGCGGATGCGCGAGGAAAGTCCGGTTCGCGCGATCTCGGCGCGAGCGGTCGTGAGCATCTCGTCGGAGATGTCGACGCCAAAGCAGAGAACGCCGGGATAGCGGCGCGCGGCCCGGATCAGATTGCGCCCCGTGCCGCAGCCGATCTCCAGCACCCGCCCGCCGGTCGGCGGCGGCGCGAGCGAGTCGATCAACGTGTCGCGCCCCAGCAGATAGAATTTGCGCGTGAGGTCGTAGATGTGGCGCTGACGCCGATACATTTTATCCATCGCCTCGGCGGCGTTCGTCGTCGCTTCAATCATCGGCGCGCACCCACAGATGGAACGCGCCATAGATCGAGGAGCGGTCGCGCGCGCCGAGTTCGCGCGAGCGTTCGGCCTCGTAGCGGAAGGCGTCGAGCAGCCCCGCTGGGACACGGCCCGGCAGCAGCGGCTCGTCGGCGGCGGTGCGGAAGATCACCCGCGCGCCCGGACGCGCGGTGCGATGGATTTGCGTCCACAGCGAGGTCAAAGGCGCGTCGTTCATCCAGTCCTGCGCGTCGAGCAAGACATAGGCGTCGAGGCTCCCGTCCGGCTCCGCCGCGAGGCGATCGGTCAGCGAGCCATGATACATTTTTACGCGCTCAGCCCGCGCCCGCAGAGCCTCGAAGGGCTCCGGCTGCAAATAAGGCGGCACGCTCGGATCGACGGCGCGCGCATAGCGACGGCCAAACGCCTGCCACGCGAAATAATTGTCGCGGACCGGAAAATCGCATGCGAGCCGTTCGACCCGGCGTTTCAGCACCGAGGCGATCCCCTCCGGGCCGTCGGGGGCGAGCGCGCGATATTGCGACGGCGGAATGCCGAGACCGTAGAGCGCGGCGGGACGGCGCGCGAGCCAGCGCACGAACTTCTTCTCGAACAAAGGCGCGATCTCGCGCTCGAAGGCGGCGCGCTGCTGATCCATGTTTTCCGCCGACAGCACGGCGTCGAGCCGCTTGCCGTACAGCTTGGCGACGGCGTGGCCGGCGCCGATGAAACGGCCGAGCAGGCCATGGTGGTAGAAGTTGCGTGAGAATGCCTCGATCCGCCGCCTGCCGTCGATGCCCCGTCCTTCCCAATAGGCGCGCGAGGCCTCGTCGAGATTCGGGCGTAGCAGGTTGTCATAGACCGCGAGGTTTTCGCGCGCGTCGGCGCGGCCGAAGAACCCGAAGAACGCCGCGTGATCGGGAAGCTCGCGCAAGCCACAGATCTTCAGTTTGTTGAGCGCGATATGCGCCCCGTTGAGGTCGACGGCGATGATCTCGGCCGGGTCGGCCGTCAGATACGAGAGCACGTTGCAGCCGCCCGAGGCGATCGCGATCATCCGGTCCCCGGGCCCGAGCCGCAGCGCCTCCATGTCGATGATCGGATCTTCCCAAATCTGCGGATAGACCAGCCGGCGAAACGCGAGCGTGAACAGGCGCTCCTGCAGTCCTCGGCGCGAGAGTGGACGATGGCGGTGCACGGCGGCGCCGAGGCCGCGATGGGTGGCGCGCTGGATCGCTTGTCGAATCCCGGGCATTTCGCCCTCCCCCTCATAATTCAATAGGCGCCCCGATTATGAGACTCGCGTGACGAAGGCGTGACGCAAGCGACCAACTGGCGCCTGCTCGCGACTTCGCTTAGGAAGCCGAGTCGAGGAGAAAGATGCGCCGTCGGCGCGTGGTTCTCTCAATGCTCGAGGTTCCGCCATGGTCAGCGCTTCCCCGTCGCGGAGCGAACGAATCCAGGGGCTCGCCGTGTTCGCGGCGGCGGGATTCGCGCTCGGTCTGGGGCTGATCTTCGCGCTGGAGCGCGTCGGCGCGCCCGACGGCTTCGTCGAGGCGCTCGGGCCGGTGTTCGCCTTCGTCGGCCTCTGCGTCATCGGCGTGACCAACCGGGCGCCCAACCTGCCCGATTTTCTCGTCGCCGAGCGGGCGATTCCGCCGCTTTTCGCCGGCCTCGCCTTCGCGGCGACCGCCGCCGGCCTCGCGGCCTCGTTGCTGGCCGAATCGGATGTCGCGGGCGCGCCGTCATGGCGCGGCGTCGCGATCGGAACCGCCTTCGCCGCGCTGATCGTCGCGCCGAGATGGCGCCGCGAAAACGCCAGTTCGCTCAGCGACGTGCTGGCGACGCATTTTCCCGCGCCGCCGACAAAGGTCATCTTCACGGGCGTTCTGCTGGTCATCGCCATGTTGACGGCGGTCGCCGGCTTCGACCTCGCGACCAACACGCTCGTCGCCTCGATCGGCTCCAGCCGGCGCGTCGCGCAAATCCTGGTGATGTTCGCCCTCGCGGCCTCGGTCGCGCCGGGCGGGTTGAAGGGCTTGGTCTGGAGCGACGCGGCGTGCGGCGGCGGCGCCTTGCTGATCCTGGCGACCGGCGTCGTCCTCGCGTTGGGAAAGACGCCGGAGCCTCTCGCGCCCGTGACCAGCGCCTGGAGCCTCGCCGTCGGCGCGCCCGGCGCCGTGACGCTTCCGGCCGAGATCGCGTTCGCTTTCGCGGCGGCCTTCTTCTTCGCGTTCGCGCCGCCCGCGATCGGCGTCGGATCGGCGGGCCAAGCGCGGGGCGCGGGGCTGATCGGGCTGATCCTGCTGGGAATCGGATTGGCCTGCGCCGCGGTCGCGCTGCCCTTCGTGGGCGCGCTGGCGGGACAATCGCCCACGGCGAAGGCTTTCGCGGCCGTCGCGGCCTGGCTGCCGGCGCTCGCGTTGGCGCGAGCCGGCGTGCTCGGCGCCGCCCGGTCCGTCGGAATCAGACTGGTCACCGCCTATGCGCGCCTCGCGGTGCTTTCCAGCCGCCGCATCGCCTTGATTCGCCTCGGCGCGCTGTTCGCCGCGGCGCTTTGCCCCTTCGCGGCGCATCTGCGCGGCTTCGACGAGGCGCGCGCGCTTTATTTCGCGCTCGCGATCGGGCTCGCTTTCGCGACCCCTTCGTTGGCGCTGACGTGGATACCGGCCGCGTCGAGCCGTTCGGCGCTGGTCGCGCTGGCGACGAGCCTCGCCGTGGCCATCGCGCGGGTCGCGGCGCAAGGCGCGCCGTCGAGCGGCGCGGAACTGCTGATCGGCGCGGGTCTGGCGGGAGGGGTGGGCATGATCGTCGGGGTGGCGGCGGCGTTGTTTTTTCCCCGTCGCACGCGACGCCCCGCGAGCCCGAGGTCGGACCCCTTCATCGACGTGCCGCTGGATCTATGAGCGTCGCGTCCCGCGAAGATCAGCTCTCCCCGAGCAGCATCTTTCTCGCGATCTCGTGCAGGCTCGAATCGCCGGCCGCGATGATGCGGCCGCCCTTCGCGGCGGGTTCGCCGTCCCAGGTGGTGATCACGCCGCCCGCGCCCTCGACGATCGGCGCCAGCGCGACGATGTCGTGCGGCTTCAGATTGGTCTCGATGACGAGGTCGACGAAACCCGCGGCCAGAGCGCAATATGCGTAGCAATCGCCGCCGTAGCGCACCAGGCGCGTTTCTTTCTCGACCCGCCGATACGCCTCGCGATCCGCGTCTTCCTTGATCAAGGCCGGACTCGTGGTCATCACCGTCGCGGCGCCGAGCGAGGCGCAGGCGCGCGCGCGAAGGCTTCGCGTCGCCCATTCGGATGGAGGCGCCTCGCCACGCGTAGGCGCCAAGCTGCGCATCTTCGCCCGCTTGCCGTCGCCGAAAAACCGCTCGCGCGTGTAGGGCTGCGACATCATGCCGTAAACGGGCCTGCCGCGATGCATCAAGCCGATCAAGGTGCCCCAGGTCGGCAGGCCGGAAATGAAGCTCTTGGTGCCGTCGATGGGATCGAGCACCCAGACATATTCGGCGTCCGGCCGATCCTGGCCGTATTCCTCTCCGATGACCCCGTGGGCGGGGAAGGTTTGCGAAATCAGTCGACGCATCGCCGCCTCGGCGCCGCGATCGGCCTCGGTCACGGGATCGAACACGCCGCCGCGCGATTTGTCCTCCGCGCCGATCGACGATCGGAAGAACGGGAGAATCACGTCACTCGAAACTTGCGCAAGTCGGTCGACAAACGCCGCGAAATCGACCGCCGTCATTTCCAGAGCCCTTCAAAATTCAAATAGTTTAGCTTTTCGCATTGCATTTTTTGCATATCAGCTATGTCTTGTTGTTGGAGAGAAGCGCCCAAGGGGCAATTAGAGCACATATAAACCATTGTTTGACATACGACTCTCGTCGCCGGCCGTGAAACGCTCGCCTTTACTCTGTTGCAAAAACGTCGCACCGTGTCGCGACAGCTTTCCCCCGCTCAGAAATTTCTTGCATTGGAGCCCTTACAGGCGGATATTGTTGCGGTGCGGCATGACCTGCCGCATATGCCCTCCTTGGGCGTTTCCTCCCTAGACTCAAGGCCGCCCTGGCGACAAGGCGGCCTCCTTTTTTTGTGGCCTCGTCGAACCGGTTTGAAACTTTTCGTTTCTCACCCTCCGAGGCCCTGAACGGCACCCCCGACGGTCGACCCGACGCTCGCGGAACGGCATGGCCCTGTGTCCGCATGTCGCGCTTATTCACGTCAAAAAGCCATTGCGCATTGTGCGCTGCAATGCAATATTGTTGCGGTGCGGTATGAACTACCGCATATGCCCTCATTGGGCGTTTCCTCCCTAGACTCGAGGCCGCCTTGTTCGCAGGGCGGTCTCCTTTTTTTTCGAGTCCACTGCGCCGGCGTCATTCGGCCGCCAGACGCGTTCCCCGCAAGCCCCGCGCCCGCGCCGCCAAGGCCCGCGCCATATCCAGCAAGACGTTCGACAGGGCTTCCGATTTCTCTGATTTTCGGATCGCCCGCTCGTCCATATAGAGAGCGCGGTTCATCTCTAGCTGAATCGCATGACGCCCATAAGGCGGCGATCCGTAATGCTCCGTGATATAGCCGCCGGCATAGGGCTTGTTGCGACGCACCACGAAGCCGGCGCTCCTCAGCGATTGTTCGAGCGTCTCGGTGATCCAGGCGGACGCGCTGGAGCCGAAACGATCGCCGAGCACGAAATCGCAATTTCCCACCTCGGCCGACATCGACGGCATCGAATGGCAATCGATCAGGATCGCGAGGCCGAACCGCGTCCGCGAACGCTCGAGCAGTTCCGACAAACGCGCATGATAGGGCCGATGCAACCGGGCGATTCGCGCCAGACCGTCGGCGACCGGCATCACGCCGCGATAGATCGGCTGGGCGTCGCCGACAACGCGCGGGATGACCCCGAGCCCCGCGGCCACTCGCAAGGAGCGCGTATTGGCGAAATCCGGCAAGCGCCCCTCGAACATCTGCGGATCGAGTTCGAACGGCTCTCGATTGACGTCGAGATAGGCGCGCGGAAAGCGGGCGCGCAGCAACGGCGCGCCGATGGCGACGCAAGGCGCCACCAGCTCATCGACGAACGCGTCCTCCGAGCGACGCAGCGTGAGCGGGTCCAGGCGCGACGCGCGCAGGAACGCGGAAGAATAGAGTGCGCCCGAATGCGGCGAATTGAACACGATCGGCGTCAGCAAGTCCGCGGGCTCGATGACCTCGAACGGCGGATCGAATTCGATGGCGTCGGCGGGTTCGTGTTCGCGCATGCGGCGTGACGCTCCGGGCGCACGCGGCCCTCCCGGGCGCCTCGCGCTCGATGATAGACGTAAACCCCCTGGCTCGTAAATGTCCAAGACGCTCGGCGTCGTCGTTCGCTTTCACTTCATTTTTACTCTATTGCTGCCATGGTTACGCGGAGCCTCCTGGGGAAATTCGATGAACGCGCCGGCCGAATCAAACACCCGAATCCTTCTCGCCGAGGATGACAACGACATGCGCCGTTTCCTGGTGAAGGCGCTCCAGACCGCCGGCTACAGCGTCGCCTCGTTCGACAACGGCCTGTCCGCGTACAACCGACTCCGGGAGGAGCCGTTCGAACTGTTGCTGACGGACATCGTCATGCCGGAAATGGACGGAATCGAGCTCGCGCGCCGCGCCACCGAGCTCGACCCGGAAATCAAGGTCATGTTCATCACCGGCTTCGCCGCCGTGGCGCTGAACCCCGACAACAACGCCCCCAAGGACGCGCGCGTGCTGTCGAAGCCGTTCCATCTGCGCGATCTCGTCAACGAAGTGCAGCGCCTGCTCGCGGCGGCCTGAAGCGTCAGCGCCATGGCGCCCGAAATCAAGGTCATCGCCGCGATCGATCTCGCGGGCGAGGCCGAGCTGACGCGGACCCTACTGTCACTGAACAACGCCCACGAAGTCGAACTTTCGTTTCTGACCGCGGACAGGTTGCGGCGTCTCGCGGAGGAGGCGTTCGTGGCGGCGCGAATCGGCGCCGTGGAAGCGTTCCTGATCGCCTTCGATCAAGACGCCGATTACGACAGTCCCAATTTCCTCTGGTTCCGGTCCCGGCTCGCGCGGTTCGTCTACGTCGACCGCGTCGTCGTCGCGGTTGGCGCGCGCGGACGCGGACACGCCCGCCGGCTTTATCTGGATCTGTTCGAACGGGCGCGCCTCGCCGGGCACGACCGCGTCGTCTGCGAGGTCAATTCGACGCCGCCGAACCCGGGCTCGGACGCCTTCCACGCCGCGTTGGGATTTACGCAGATCGGCGCCGAAACGATCCATGGCGGCGCCAAAACCGTTCGCTACCTCTTGCGCGAGCTTGGCTCCGCCTGACGCGCTCGCGGCGGCCTCAACTACTTCGTCACTTCCACCGCCACCTCGTTGCGTCGCCACATCGGCAACGTCCACGGCGGATCATAGAACCAATTGACCGGTTCGCCGCTCGCCCGCCAAGGCGTCGCGGCGAGCCTTGTCAGCAG
>Ga0302319_10010964_pt1 | contig 17228 bp, 10 predicted proteins | sample Bog_T0_2_FD_203319 | JGI IMG/M metagenome (GOLD analysis project Ga0302319, IMG submission 203319) | Peat permafrost microbial communities from Stordalen Mire near Abisko, Sweden - Bog_T0_2 | ecosystem: Environmental > Terrestrial > Soil > Wetlands > Peat | place: Sweden: Abisko, Stordalen Mire...
AGCGTGCGTGAATTCACCCAGTTGATGACCGGGGCGCCCGAAACTTGAAAGCAGCTGCCCAGTGGCGTTATCGAAAATATCGATGTGATCCCGCCACTCATCGACGGTATACATGAACCGTTGCTCCGAATCGGGAGAAAAGCGCACGTCCGAATTCGCGCCCCACTCGGTGGGCCGTGAATTCGGATAGTGCGGTCTCGGATCAATAAGAACGTTCCTCTTAAAGTTACCCATTTTGTCGAATACCTGGACCCGGTCGCCCTGTTTATCGCAGACGTATACCAGACCAGCGTGATCCATCACTACGCAATGCACAATTTTCAGGAACGCGCCTCCCATAGCTGCCTCAGCTTCAGCCGCCGTTCCCTGTCGACCCCACTGGCGTAAGAAGTGGCCATTTCGATCAAACACTGCAATGCGACTGTTACCATAGCCGTCGGCAACATAGACGTCACCATTGGCAGGATCGACCGCGATCCCCGCCGGATAGAAGAAACCGGTGTGACTCGAATTCAGGGCTCTCCCGTTCGATGTGCCATCTGAACTGTCGAGAACTCCTTTCGTCCCGATCTGGAGCAGAAGTTTGCTTCCATCGTGCGTGTATTTCTGTACAACACCGTCCGCGCTGCCGGCGACCCACAGATTGTTTTCGCGATCCACAAAACAGCTATGAATTGTCTTCGGAACGACTTTGGGATCTCCGAAAGAATTCACCACGTTACCCTCGGGATCAAACTCAATCAGCGGTGGAGCCGAAGTGCCGGTCTCGGTCTCCTTTTCCTCTAAATCCTGCCGGTTCGCGATAAACACGTGATCCTGTGCATCCACGCACACGCCACCCAACCTTCCCGTTACCCAGTTATTGGGCATGGGCTTAGGCCAATAAGGATCTACTTCGAACCTGGGCGCAGCCGAAGCCGGAGTTGGCGCCGCATTTGCGCGGTTTTGCAACGGATTCCAGATCCCGATTGAAATGGCGACCGCCATAATAATCGCGGCCGGCCAAAGATACGGGGTCGTTGTGCCCATGTTCTTTCTCTCCCTACCGATGCCTTTGTTATTTGAAAGCTTTGTCAGGAGCCTGAGCGACTTGCACCGCGCACCCAGGCTCACACTCATTTGGCTGGCAGAATCAACTCGCAAGGCTGCGGGTCCCATTTGGAACCATCGGCTTCACGGCGAAACTGATTGCTTACGACCCACGGGGCATAAAGATACTGAGGATCTTCCACTATGGAAGTTGTGACCAGATACTCCTGGCCGCCTTCCTTATGCACGTCGTAATACTCCGTGAGCACCGCGTTGGCACTGAACGGAACTCCGTTGCTGCGAAGATATCCAGGGCGTATGTGGGTCGTCACTACTTTCAATGTGCCGCCGAGTTTGCGGGTGTCCGGCGGACCCGCTCCCCCCTGCTCCTGTCCACCAAATCCCGGAGCATTCTTGTCCATCGCGTTCATCTTCGCGGTATAGAATCGCGTGATCTGCGGCGTTTGCCACTGGGCGACTGAACTGCCCTGCAGTGTTGCTTCGCCGGCAGGCGGGCGGTATGCCGCGGCAAAAGTGAACAGCCGCGTCTGCTTCCCGGCATCCATCTCGAATTTCAACGCATTGTCGTTATCCCAGGTGATGTGCACGCGGCCAGGTTGACGCATGATACCGGGTGCGCCATACGCCATACATTGCCTGCCCTGAGCCACGTCTCTGGCGGCGTCCCAGGTGTCAGCCACCTTCCGCGCCTCGGGCGTCAGAGGAATACTGTAATAATCGCCTTTGGGCGCGCTCAGCATCCGGATGCGCCAATCCTCGGTCACAATGGAAACCCAATACCCGGTTAGATCGATGGGCGCGGCAGCCTTGCCCGTGAGCCCTGTACCCGGAGGATCCTGCGCGAGAATCGCGGCCGGAACACACAATACAAAGGCCGTGACGGCCGTTAAGAAAATTCCTGGTTTCATGGTTATTTTCCCTTGCTTGCAGCTGGTTTGAGACTCTTGTAAATGGACTCGGCGAACATGTCTCCCGTCCATCTTGGCTGACTATAGTGACCGTCGTAGTCGCGGGTGACGCGCGCGGCCTTTACGTCACTGAGCGATTTCCCCTTCTCGATCAGGTCGGCGACGCGGTCGCGAATGATCGTGACCATATCGCGGTACTCCGTCACGTCAGCTTCATCGCACAGCCGCCCGTGTCCGGGAATCACCATGGTGCCGCCTTCCTGACTCATTTCGGGAACAGTGAGCTCAAGGAGGTGGTTGAGTGCTTTGACCTCGCCCTGTATGCTGCCGCCGCGCGCCAAGTCAATCACCGGGTATCCAATGGTGCTGAATATCTCGCCGGTGCTGATCACATCGGATCCGCGGAAAAACACAATGCTGTCGCCGTCAGTGTGAGCGGGGGCTTCCGAATAGATCTGCACGGCTTCACCGTTAAAAGTGAAGTCCTTGAGCCGTTCGAAAGTAATGGTAGGAAGGCCCTGCGATGCCATGTGCACCTCGGGGGCTGTGAGGCGGTCCATGACATGGTCCTGTGCATATATATTGATTTCAGCCGATTGCGGCCCGGCGGTTTCCCTGATGACAGGAGGCTTGCCGATGATCGCGTTGCCCCCGGCGTGATCGAGGTCGGCGCTGGTATTTACCAGATAGCGCAATGGCTTGTTGGTGAGTTTTTTCAGCTCAGCGAGGATGCGGGGGGCCATGGACGCGGTTCCGGTGTCCACAAGAAGAACGCCGTCATTATCCCGATGTTCGCCTACCTGAACTGTGACATTGCCGCCATCGCTGGCTAACATATAGACGTTGCCGCGAACATGAAGAACTTCGAAGTCCGGCTGCGATTGAGCCAACGCAGGCAGCACGATCAACGTCGCGAGTAGCAGTATTTTCATTTCGCGGGTTCCTTGGGTGTTTCCTTCTGTACCGCTTCCGGTCCTTCATGCTCCCGTGCGAACTTGTTGATGAATACCTGTGCGGGAGGAATAATCATAGTCTTCAGCTTCTTGCGGTATTCGGGATACATGGTCTCAGCCCCGCCGCGGGTAGCCTCAAAGGGGACGCCGTAACTCTCCGAGTACGCGGTCACCGTGGTGTTCGCGCCCGGCAGGTAGTGGGGAACCCAACCCTCGGGGTGGGGGAGCTCAGGTGCCGGCACGCACGCGGCGCCGTAAGCATGCGGCGCGCCCATCGGCTGATAGGGGTTCCACTCAAAACTTTCGGTTCTGAGCAGAGGCTCGGTCAGATTGATCGGATCGCGCGCCAGAGTAGTTATCGTCAGGTATTTGTCGTGCAGGTCGAAGAATTCGGTGAGAGTGGCCGACGCGTCATACGTAATTCCGTTGCGCCTGAGATAAGCGGCCTTAATGTGAGTGGTGGTCACCTTGAGCGTGTCGCCTTCCCACGTGCCAGTGGAAAATCCGCCCCAGGTGTGCGCTGCGAATTTCGATGGATGCGGGCGGCCGTCCATCCAGATGATCCGGCTGGCGCCGCCGAAGGTGCCGTTGATGACAAACGCTATCACACGTCCGGTCGAAGGATCCCGATCCACGCTAATGCTCAGATTGGCAGGCCCCCGCAGGCTATAGATTGCGTTGTGCGGGATACACTGGTGCTCCATAACCGCGGTCAGGTCACCCTTATGGGAGTCGGCGTGATACCGCGCGGCATCGGTGATGGGGAAGCCCGTGTAGTCGCCCGGCGATGGTCCCGGCTCCGTACGTTCCAACTCATCTTCGTGATAAAGACCAGACCACTGCCCCACCAGGCTGAAGCCGGTAGGAGCGCCGCCTTCGCCCTGCGCCCAGGCGGACGCGGTCGACAGAATAAATAATCCAGACACTATTGCGCTTCTGTGCATTTTCTCCCCTTGTTTCCGAGCGGCGCGCAGCGCTTTCGCCGCGATGCGCGCCGCACAGGAGTTCCCCTAGAACACGTACTTCAATGCAAACTGCATCAGGCGGGGATTCACCGAGGTGCTGGTGATGGTCCCGAAGGAGGCAGCCGAGAAGTTCAGAGCCGGGTTATTAAATTGCGGGTGATTGAACATGTTGAAGAACTCCGTTCGGAATTGCAGTACGGCGTTCTCGTGAATGCCTCCAACCCTGGTGGACTTTACGATGCTGGCGTCGAAGTTAAATTGCCCCGGACCCAGCACAATGCCCACACCCGTATTACCCCAGCCGGTGGCTCCCGTTCCTGCTACGCCAGGAGTGGCGCCGACAACCGGAATCGTAGTGAGATCGGCCCCGTTGAAGTAGCCCGTTCCACCACTCGCGCCACCGAGCCGCGACCCAAGCGATCCCGACGTCTCCAGATTGGCGTAGGTATAGCCCGGAGCGATTTGTGCCGTGGAGGTTGTACCGCCCAAGCCGTAAACGGCACCGCCGCGGGTGTCAAGGAGGGTGAGCGCCTGGCCCCCCTGGATAGTGGTTACACCCGAGATACTCCATCCGTTGGTGAGGGTGCCGAGGGCACCCTTCCGGTTGCCGGATGGAATCGCGTAATTGTAATTGATTACCAGCCTTTCCGGCCGATATGAGGGATTCAATCCGTACTGAGGAGCCATTGGGTTGTTCAGAGTGGTCGCATACGCCCGGCTGAAGCTATAAGAAGCCTGAAAGGTTAACCCGTGCGACAGTTGCTTGCGCAGCGTTGCCTGCAAACCTTCGAATTTATAGTCCATGGCGTTATCCGAGGCCTGGATACCCGTCGGCGAGTAGCCCAGATAAGGCACACGAAGTTGAGCGTTCGCTGAAGTATTTACCGTAACGCCGTTGATCGGAGTTGTTGGCGAGGCCACGAGGGCTCCGTTCAGGTAGTGAGTGGTGTTCGCCTGGTCGATACCGCGAGAGCCGACGTAGCCGGCTTCCAGCACCCAGGTTGGGGCGAACTGATACTGAGCGTTTAAGTTCCAGGAATAAACCAGTGGCGTGACAAAACTATCAATCATCGAGGGCGTCCCCACAGCCGATCCTGTGTTGTTGGCGAAGTTTAGCCACCGCACGGGGAAGGTCCCCAGCGGAGTCTTTAGAAAGGGAGCAGCCTCGGAGGAAAACTGGTTGGTGCTGGCGCCCTGGTCAAGCGTTTCGGCATAGGGCGGGGCTTGTTCCGGGCCATGGACGAGTACGCCGCCGCCTACTCGATCGTAGAAGAAGCCGGCACCGCTACGGATTACAAGCTTGTTATTGCCGGCGATCGGCTGCCATGCCAAACCCAGACGGGGAGCGAAATCACCCAGGGGAACGCCATTTTTGGTAGTGAAAACACTGTTGGTTTGCAGTACACCAGCAGGGAGCGGGCCATAAGTGCTGGTGCTGTAATTGCTGGGAACTACCCACCCTGCGTAGGTACCTGTCGCGGCAGTGGTGGGAAAGCTTGCTGGATTGTTCACTGTCGCGAGCTGAGACAACCACACATTTGTGTTGTTGCCGTATTTGTCCGACATAAAGCCGTCGTACTCCCAGCGCACGCCGACGTTCACAGTCAGCTGCTGGCTGAGTTTGATGTCATCCTGCACAAACAGATTTGCGTTCTTGGCCAGATATTCATGCACGATGCCACCGGAACCGGCGCGTACCGAAAAGTTGGTGGTATTCAGAATGTTGCTATAGGCAGATCCGTTGCAGGCACCCGCCACAGCCGCGCCGCAGTTACCGGGCAGTCCAATGAGAAAATCGCCAAAGGTCTGGAAGGCCATGATTCCGTGAGAAAGACCCAGGTAATCCCAGTCCCATTTGATCTGCTCGATCTCGCCACCCATCCGGATGGTTTGCTTCCCAACGTTCCAGGACAGTTGATCGCCGATCTGAGCCTGGAGCGTATGGATCGAGCTGATATGTGAATAGCCGCCCGCTGTGAATTCGCCGGTAATGCTGAGGTCGGGAGTGAACGGAATGCTGCTGCTCAGCAAGCCCTGGCCCGCGGGCAGACCGTAAATGTTCGAGGCATAGGTACTGGCCGGCGGGAACTCATTGGGGACCGTGCTGGTGCGCTGAAAGGAAATGCGCGCCTCATTCACGATGTTGCTGGTTACGATAGTGGTGAGCTTGCCAACCCCGTTGATGTAACCGAAGGGATCCACTCCCGGCGTACCCGGCAGCTGGCTGGAGATACCAGTTTCAGGAAACGGCATTGTTTGGGGCTCCACCGAGTGGAAGTACCGGACGCTAACCGTGTTCTTCTCATTGAGGAGATAGTCCAGGTTCAACATGCCCTGATACTCTTGGTCAATAGCCGGAATACTGTAGTTAACACCGGCAAGGAATCCGGACGTGCCCGAACTGGGAATGAAATAGCCGCTGCCTCCAGGGAGCTGCGCCTGGAGATACTTAATCGCAATGGGGTTGATGTTGGAGCCGTCGCAAGCGACCTGCGTGCCCAAGCCAGACCCGCCACCGCCAGGATTGGTCAGGAAAGCGCTGCCGGGGTGGTTGGCCGGGCAGAAAGCCGCGCCCATAGCCGCCTGAAACGCGGCGGTGTTGGAGCGATCGCCTGTGGGAATGGGAGGCAGAGTGATACCCGATTGATAGCCTTGGCTTGCGATACCGTTCTTCTGCCCAGTCTGCTGGTAGGAGGCGAAATAGAATAGTTTGTCCTTTTTAATGGGCCCGCCGATGACGCCACCGAACTGGTTCTGATTAAATACCTGCTTCGATCCGCCCGACCGGTTCCGGAAGAAGTCGTTCGCATTCAGATCGGTATTGCGAAGGAACTCAAAAGCGGTTCCATGCACGGAGTTGGAGCCGGACTTGGTAATCACGTTCACATTCGCTCCCGGATTGCGGCCGTACCCCGCGTCGTATGACGATGTCTGGATCTTAAACTCCGCGATCGTATCCGGATTCGGCACGCCGATACTCGGAAAACTGGAGGCTTCCGTTACCGTCCCGGTGCTGGCAAAGTTGACGATAGACACGCCGTCCATCTGGAACGTGTTCTGCGAAGTGGAGGCGCCGTTGGTGGCGACTTCCATGCCGCCGCGGCCCAGCGTACTGGCATTGCTGACGTTGGCATTCGTACCTGCCGACAAGCCGAGGAGGTTGGTATAGTTGCGCGAGGCGAGGGGGATTTCAGCCGCTACCGCTCCGCCGACCACCGTACCCATGGCCGCCGTGGAGGTCTGAATTGCTTCGGTATTCGCCTCCACAGTGATTTCCTGCGTGGCGGCGCCGACCTCCAGCTTCTCGTTAAATTCCGCACTTTCGGTGACGCTCACCTGGATGCCGGCGGCCTCGGCTCCTTTAAAGCCGTTCGCGGCGAACTTGAGTTGGTAGGCCCCAGGGTTCAGCAGCGGAAAGCGATACGTACCATCCGCAGTCGTCGTGGCAGTGCGTGCCTGCGAGGTCGCTGCACTGATTAAGGTCACGGTGGCACCGGGAATGACGGAGCCAGAAGCGTCCGTGACCGTTCCCTGAAGCGCGCCGGTCGATGAGGATTGTGCCATCAAAATCGGCGCCGCGACCAGCAGCATACACACCGGGAAAAAGGATAAAGATTTTGGTTTCATTCAGAAATTTCGCTTTCATCCGGATCACACCGGAAAGTTCTCTGCTCCAGGTATTTTATGTGACTGCGGGCGGCGAGAATCCCGAGAAAGCACTCACAAATGCCTGATGTCTCCCTGAAAGTTCTGAAGAAATATATGAGGCAACATCTAGAAGTGAAAGTGCCGCCGGCGAAGTTTCTCTCTGATGGCAACGCCCTGGCGCAGACAAGCCTTCGCGCCAATGGTGCATACAACAATTCTGCAGAAGGTGGGTCCGGACGTTCAAGAGGCGTATTGGTATTACGGCTCGGCCAGCCGGTCGAATACAGGCAAATGGGCGAGGCCGTTACAAAAAATCCACAACGAGGATCGGATGATGGCTCTTCAGCCGGCAATGCGGCCCGATGGTTGATTTCTGTGTTGGGCCGGAACCGGGACGTGAATGCCGCTAAAATTCCTGGAGCGCGCGATGAAGGATGCTCGGCTGAAGATCGCATTGGCCGTCCTATGCCGCTTCCCATAGTTGCGGTATAGGAGATCCAGGAAGACGGCAAACCACCGCGCCGGTCCATCAGGCTCTTGCAATCGCTTCGCGACGGAGAGCGCTGGTTCAGTGCCGACCCTTCGTGATCAGAAGAGGGGAAGCGCCCTGGCTGGAAACCTAATTCCGGGGACGAGTATTACCGCCCCCGCCATTCGTGACGCAATCCAGCCCCGGGGCGTTATTGCCACTTTCGGCGCCCCCCTGCCATCCGCAGCAGTACCGAACACACTTTTCGGGAGCCACATAGTTGGCTTTCAGCTTCTTGCGGTATTCGGGATACATGGTTTCCGCCCCGCCCATCACGGCCTCTTCGGGGATGTGATAGAGCCGGGTGAGCTCGCCAACAAAGGGATTCTTCCCGGGCAGAAGATGGGGAACCACAGCGGCGCTTTCGAGCCGCGGGACTTCTACTTCCGGTGTACAGGGGGCCGGCGTGGGGGCGGGGTTCGCGGTCGGATCCAGTTGCCAATTGAGGCCGATCACCACAGGTTCGGTCAAATAGATTGGGTCGTCGATATGCGCACTGATGGCGAGGATATTGCCGTGACGCATGATGTGTTGGGTCAGAGTGGCTTCGTCGCTGGTAGGCACGCCATTGCGTCGCAGGTAACCTGCCTTGATGTGGGTAGTGTAGGTTGTCAGGACGTCGCCCTCCCACACACCGGTCGTGAAGCCGGCCAAGGTGTGCGGGGCATATTTGGAGGGATGCGGGCGCCCATCCATCCAAACCGTGAGTATGGAACGATCGATGGCGGCTCCTACCTTCCACGCCACCACCGCGCCGGTTATCGGGTCGAAGTCAGCCCAGATCTTAAAGCCGGCCCCGCCGCCGACGAGATACACCGGGGTGTAATAGATGCATTGCCGCTCCGGCAGCGAAAGCACAGAGGCGGTGTAACTCAGCGCTTTCGCGCGGCCTTCGGCATTGAGGGGGAGGCCCAGATAATCGACCACTTCGGGACCGGGGCCACGCGCCTGCCAATCCTGATGGCTCCGGGCCGTCCAATTACCCGCGAGATCGACCTCCGCCGACGCGGGCACCGTCATCAATGCCGCCGTCAGCAGCAGTACCGCGGTACCGGCCTTTCGAAGCTCGATCTTCTTGATGTTCATGATGTCGGGGATGTCATTGTGCTTTGAGGCGTCGATTGAGATCCTCAAACCAGTTTGAGGTAACGTCCACCTGGACATCGGGCGAACGGAAAACCATGATGATGTGCTTGCCATCCGGGGTGAGCTCGTAGTTGCGACGTATCAGGGTTTGGTTAAAACCAGCGATCGGCAGCGCGACGGGCTCGCTGAAGGTGACTCCCGATCCCGTTTTCATTGCGGTCGAATATAGACGTCCGTCGGATTCATAATAAACCGTCCGCGAATCGGCTGACCATATGGGAAAGCGCCCGCCGCGTTTTGTGACCTGATACCTCGCGCCGGTTATAGGATAGGGCTGAACGTACACCTGCCACTCCTTGGATTCGTTAGACATGTACGCGAGCCAGTGGACGTCCGGAGAGAAACTGCTGCTGATTTCGCCGCTTGTGGGGACAACGACCAGGGGCGCCAGCGCCTTGTCCTTGACCGAATAGGTCCAAAGGTCATAGTCCACCCCTTCTCCCCGGAACGAAATGAATGAAAAACCCTGATCGCCGGGGGGCCAATTTTCAGGAGCTCTTCCCGGCTTTTCGACCAACTCCGCCTTGCCCGAACCGTCGGACCGCTGCACGTACAACGTCTCGCCGCCGTCGCGTTGGGATTCGAATGCGATCCATTGGCCGTCGGGACTAAAGACCGGAAAGGACCCACGCGATATGACTTTGTGCATGGTCGAGGCGATGTTGGAAAGATCCCCTACATAGATATCGCCACCGGCCATGACTGCCACTTGCTTGCCATCCGGCGAGACCCGCGGAGCCCAGGTGCCCACAGGCAACGTGCCCAGCATTTGGCGGGTTCCGTCGAAAGCCACCAAGGCTAACTGAACCGGAACGACGTTGGGATCGTAACGTTTCGAAATGTACGCCAGGACTCCGTTATTCGAGACGCTGAATTGGGCGGTCCCGGTCCCATTCGCGTTCGCCATGAGCACATCGTCAATCGCACGCACAGCCGGTCCTGTCGCTTCCAATGTTTTTGCGTCAAACCGAATGGCCATGACATTCCCGTTCAGCGCGTATACGAGGTGCCCGCTGGGCAGATAGCGGCCATCGTGACCAGCCGCGACGATGGTCCTCCGTTCCCCGGATTTCAGGGATTGGACGACGATCCTGGCCTTGTCCCAGCGGGAATTTGCCGGCGTGCTCTCGTCAGCAACGGTGAAGAGCAGGGCGTCCCCCCCGGGCAGCATCTGGGGGCCGTGAAAAACGAGGCCGCTCTCAGGTTTCACGATATTCTCGGGCATTCCGCCTTTGGCGGAGACCCGAAAGATCCCCTTCGAACCTTCGCCATATACGATTTGGTCGTCAGTTCCCCAGCTCATGCCGAACGGAACGGTCGCTTTAGTTATGGTCACCGGAGTGCCACCGCGCACTGAAACCCGCTCCAACACCGACCCATCCATCGACCAATAGGCGACCGAATTACCGTCAGGCGAAAATACCGGATTGGCCTTACGGAACCCCTCCAGAAGACCAGGTATGCGGACGGGCTTGTCGGCAGCACCCATACCCCGGAGGTATATCGTGCCTTGGGACATATAGGCGATGCGCGTGCCCTGCGGCGATATCACGATCACCTGCCGTTCCGCATTGGTCAATTCACTGCCTTCAGGCAGCGTCACGTGGGACGCCTGCCCATAAGCGCTGGCCGCACACAGGGCGAACAGAGCGATGGACGCGAATGCGATAGCCGGTTTCACGGTCTTACGTGGTCTGCCGAGGTTCACCGCCCGTGCAGCCGGGAATCCGGCGTCGATCTGGTGGATACGCATCTGTATTTTCTCCCTTTCAAAACTGCACTTTCTGATTCAGCTCACTGCCCGAAACGGAGGGCGACATCTGCCATGCGCCCCCTGAATCAGCTCACTACCATCTGGCCCAGCCGGGGGTTGGATCCCATTTCTTCACGAACGGAATGTCTTCCCAATCGCAAGCAGTAACCTCCCGCAAATGGCGATCAAAATACGTACTTCAGGGCAAACTGCATCAGGCGCGGATTCACCGAAGTACTGGTGATCTGCCCGAAGTTACTGGGAGATCCAACGTTCAAGCCCGCCGGGATATTGAATTGTGGGTGATTGAAGAGGTTGAAGAACTCCGCGCGGAATTGCAGTACGGCACCCTCGTGAATGCCTCCGACTCTGGTCGACTTCACTATGCTGGTGTCGAAATTAAACTGACCTGGACCCAAGATGATGCCCACGCCCGTATTTCCCCAACCAGTGCCGCCCGTTCCGGCTGTGCCATTACCACCGATCACCGGAATGGTCGTAAGAGCGGCTGAGTTGATGTAACCAAGTCCGCCACTGGCACCGCCGAGCCGCGACGCGACCGAGCCAGCCGTCACCAGGTTGGCGTAGGTAAAGCCAGGAGCGATTTGTGCCGTAGAAGCCAGCAATGAGGTCGAGCCAGACAGGCCGAAGATAGCACCGCCGCGGCTGTCGACGATGCTGAGCGGCTGGCCGCCCTGGATAGTCGTGATACCCGAGATACTCCATCCCCTGGCGAGTACACCGAAGGCACCCTTCAGTTTGCCGGACGGCAATTCGTAAGTGTAGTTGATCACCAGCCGCTCCGGCCGGTACTGGGGATTCAAGCCGTACTGGGGAGCTGTCGGGTTGCCGATGTTTGTCGAACCCGGCCCCGGAGGAGTGGCCGTGCTGTAGCCCTGCGTCGTAAACGCTCGGCTGAAGGTGTACGCAGCCTGAAAGGTCAGACCGCGCGACATTTGCTTGCGCAGGGTGACCTGCAGACTGTTGAATTTGAAGTCTCCCTGGTTGTCGGCGGCCTCCAAGCCCGTTGGCGAGAAGCCCAGATAAGGCACACGGAGGCGGGCGTTCGTGGTCGTATTCGTGGTGATGCCGTTAATCGGATCCGTCGCCGAGGCCAGCAACGCTCCGTTCAGGATGTGCAGCGTGTTGGGCTGATGAATCCCGCGGGAGCCGACATAGCCGACTTCAAGCATCCAGGTCGGCGCTAGCTGATACTGAACGTTGAAGTTCCACGAATAGACCAGCGGCGTGATCAGGTTGTCTATTATGAAGGGCTGCGCCAGATCCGATCCCGCGTTGGTGGCGAAGTTCAGCCATCGCACTGGGAAGGTCCCCAGCGGCGTGTTTTGAAAAGGAGCAGCCTCGGAGGAGAACTGGTTCGTGCTGGCACCCTGGTCTAGCGTTTCGGCGTATGGCACGCTGTGCTCGACGGCGTTGACGATGGTGTTGCCTGGAACACGGTCGAAGAAGTAACCGGCTCCCCCGCGGACGACAAGTTTATTGCCGCCGACCGGCTGCCAGGCAAACCCCAGACGGGGAGCGAAGTCGCCCAATGGAACGCCATTCTTCGTGGGGACCGGACTGTTGAGCCGCAGTACACCGGCCGGGAGCGGGCCATAGGTGTTGGTGCTGTAATTGTTCACAACTACCCAACCGGCGTAGGTCCCCGTAGCCGCGCTACTGGGGAACGTGGACGGGGTGTTCACTGTCGCGAGCTGAGAGAGCCAAATGTTGGTATCGTTTCCGTATTTGTCCGCCAGTAATCCGTCGTACTCCCAACGCACTCCGAGGTTCACGGTCAGCCGCTGGCTGACTTTCACGTCATCCTGCACGAACAGATAGCCGTTTTTGGCCTTGTAGCCGTGCACGATGCCACCAGGACCGCTGCGCACCGAGAAGTTGGTGGTATTCAAAATGTTGCTGTAGCTGGAGCCGTTGCACGAACCAACCACCGCTGCGCCGCAGTTACCGGGCAGTCCCACGAGGAAATCGTCAAAGGTCTGGAAGGCCATGATCCCGTGAGAAAGACCTTGGTAAGCCCAGTCCCAATTGATTTGTTCCAACTCGCCACCAGCCCGGATGGTTTGCTTTCCAACATTCCAGGACACCTGATCGCCGGCTTGAGCCTGTAAAGTGTACGAGGCTTCGACATGCGTATAGCCGCCCGCTGTGAATTCGCCGGTAATGCTGAGGTCGGGACTGAACGGTATACCGCCACCCAGTAAGCTTTGGCCCGCGGGCAGGCCATAAATGGCCGAAGCATAGGTGCTCGTCGGCGGGAATTCATTCGGATGCGTAGTCGTGCGCTGATAGGAAACGTGCAGTTCGTTCACCAAATTATTGGTCACGATGGTGGTGAGTTTGGTAACCATGTTGTGGTAACCGTAAGGATCGTTTCCCGGAGTACCGGGCAGTTGCGCGGCGCTGCTTTCCGGGAATGGCATGATCTGGTTCTCAAGGGAGCGATAGAACCGGAAGGCCAGAGTGTTCTTCGCACTGATGAGATAGTCCAGGTTCAGCATGCCCTGATACTCTTTGTCGTAAGCCGGATTGCTGTAGGTAACACCGGACAGGAATCCCGACGTGCCCGAACTGGGAATGAAATAGCCCCCTGCAGCGGTCTGGGCCTGGAGGTACTTCATCGCGATCGGGTTAATGTTGGATCCGTCACAAGCGACCTGCATACCCTGACCGGCTCCGCCGCCGCCGGGATTGGTGAGGAAGGCGCTGCTGCCGGGATGGTTAGTCGGGCAGAAAGCTGCGCCCATAGCCGCTTGAAACTGCGCGGTATTCGAGCGATCACCAGTGGGGATGGGAGGCAACGTGATACCCGACTGATAACCCTGGGACGCGATGCCGTTCTTCTGCCAGGTCTGCTGATAGGAAGCAAAATAAAATAGCTTGTCCTTCTTGATCGGTCCGCCCAGGACTCCGCCAAACTGGTTCTGATTCAACACCTGCTTCGATCCACCCGACCGGTTGCGAAAGAAGTCGTTCGCATTCAAATCGGTATTACGGAAAAACTCAAACGCGGTTCCATGTAGGGAGTTGCTGCCGCTTTTGGTAACGACGTTAACATTGGCACCCGGATTGCGCCCGTATCCGGCGTCGTAAAGCGATGTCTGGATTTTAAACTCCGCAATCGTATCCGGATTCGGAATTCCGATGGTCGGAAAACCGGGAGCTTCTGTGGTCCCGCCAGTGCTGTCAAAGTTGACCACGGACACGCCGTCCATCTGGAAGGTGTTCTGCGCGCTGGAAGCTCCGTTTACTGCGATTTCCATGCCGCCGCGGCCGAGCGAACTGGCATTGTTTACGCTGGCGTTCGCGCCTGCGGATAAGCCCAAAAGGTTCGTATAGTTGCGGGTGGTAAGCGGAATGTCAGTTGCTTGCGCCGAACCCACCACCGTACCCATGGCGGCAGTGGCCGTCTGGAGGGTCTCGGCATTCGCCTCAACGGTGATTTGTTCCGCTGCGCCGCCGACCTCCAACTTTTGGTCAAATACGGGGGATTCCGTGACATTCACTGTGATGCCCGAAGCCTCGGCTCCCTTGAATCCGCCAGCGGCGAAGGTGATCTTGTAGGTTCCGGGCGGTATCAGCGCGAACCGATATGTGCCATCCCCGCCAGTAGCTACAGTGCGTGCCTGGCCCGTAGTTTGGCTGGTTAGTGCTACGGTCGCGCCTGGAATGACGGCACCCGACGCGTCTGTGACCGTTCCCTGAAGCGCGCCTGTTGACGCCGTCTGCGCCATCAAGTTTGGCGATAGAACCAGCAGCAGACTTAAAATCAAAAAACATAACACTTTGTATTTCATTCGAGCACCTTTCGCGAGACTCAAGAACTAGCCTTATGCAGTTGTGGATTGTAATCGCGTTTCAGTGGCGGGAATCCTGAGAAGTCGCTCAAGAGTGCCTGATCTTGCACTGAAAATTCTGAATGGTGTTGTTTTCAATGGATTACTGGACTGCTTCCGAATCATCACGGAACCTGCTTGTCCCCTCGATCCTCTAAATCAGCACTACCAACGGGCCGAGCAGGGGGCCGGATCCCATTTGGAGCCGTCCGGCTCCTTCTTGAAGTGAAGACTGGTGGCCCATTCCACCTGCAGATAGGTGGGGTCATCCACCAGTGTCGTAACCTCGATCCACTGCTCTCCGTTGCGCTCTTTGTTGAGATCCCAATACTCGGTCAGCGTCGTGTTGGCGCTGTAGGGTACCCCGTTCTTGCGCAGGTATCCCGGTCGAATATGCTTCGTGATTACCTTCAGGTCTCCATAGCGGGGCGCATTGCCGGCGACCGGCATCACCGGGCCACCACTACCTCGCTCCCACGTTGCCACCGAATCGCCCTGCCACGTGGCCGCCCCGCCCGCAGGCGTCCCCTTGCCGAAGTGCAACAGACGGATCTGCTCTCCGGCATCCGTCTCCACCTTGAGCGTATTCGGATCCTGCCATGTGATGTGCAGCCGGCCCGGAACACGCATGATCGCTGGTGCTCCATACGACCTGCACTGTTCCCCAGCCGCCTCGTCCTTCGCCGGATCCCACAGATCCGCGATCCGCTTGGCTTCCGCATTGATGGGCACGCTGGCATAGTCCCCCTTAGCCGGCGTAACCATGCGCCATCGCCAATCTTCGTTGACGATAGATACCCAATAGCCGGTCAGGTCAATCGGAGCGATCTCCTGGGCGGCAGCCGGAGCAGCAGCCCCGCCACGCCCCTGACTATGAGCCACGCCCGGCAGACACAGGAACACGGCGACCGTGGCCCAGCTTAGCGACGTTTTATACTTTGCTGCGTGGCTAGTCATGTTGGTCAACACCCCTCTAGTTCCGAGGACGGACATTTCCACCCCCTCCGTTCGTGACGCACTCAAGTCCTGGCGCATTATTGCCGCTCTCCGCCCCGCCCTGCCATCCACAGCAGTAGCGAACACACTTTTCCGGAGCCACATAGCCGGCCTTCAGTTTCTTGCGGTATTCCGGATACATCGTTTCCGCACCGCCCATCACGGCTTCCTGCGGGATGTGATACATCTCGGTGAGCTCATTAACAAACGGATTCTTCCCCGGCAGAATATGGGGGACTACACCGGCGCCTTCAAGCCGCGGAACTTCCACCGACGGCGTACACGGAGCGGCAAATTGCGGAGCGGCGATATTAGCGACCGAACCCAGTATCCACGTTCGACTGAGCACATCAGGCTCGGTTAAATAGATTGGATCGTCCAGATGAGCGCTCAATGTGAGGGCATTACCGTGACGCATGAAGTGTTGGGTCAGAATGGCCTGGTCGCTGATAGGCGCACCGTTACGGCGCAGATAGCCCGCCTTAATATGGGTGGTGTAAGTGGTCAGCATGTCCCCTTCCCACACACCGGTCGTGAAGCCATTGAACACGTGCGGCGCATTCGGGGAAGGATGCGGGCGCCCGTCCATCCAGATCTTGAGCCCACCGACGTCGCCGCCGGCTCCCACATTCCATGCAACCACCTTGCCTGTCATATCGAAGTCGGCCCACATAACGAATCCTATCGGCCCGAGGAGGCGATAAAACGGCGTGTAATAGAGGCATTGCCGCTCCGGCATCGACAAAACCGAGGCGGTGTAGGCCAGTGCCTTCGCCCGGCCTTCGGCATTAAGCGGGAGGCCCAGATAATCGACCACTTCCGGACCGGCGCCACGCTCCTGCCAATCCTGATACTCGCGGACGTTCCAGTTTCCCGCAAGGTCCATCTCCGCCGACGCGGGCACCGATACCAGTGCCGCCGTCAAGAGCAGAACCGCCGTACCGGCCCTTCCCAACTCAATCTTTTTCATGATCGCTCCTTGCCTATTTCTTTGCTGTCAGACTCTTGTAAATTGCCTCGATAAACATGTCCGTGGTCCAGGGGCCGGAGTCCGTCCCGTATCGCTTCCGGTAGCCATTGGCCGGGTTCGCCTTTTTGATCTGGTCGAGCGTCATGCCCTGTTTCATCAGGTCCTGCACCACGTCCCGCACAATCGTCACCATGTCCCGGTATTCAACCACGTCCGCCTGATCGCAGATTCGCCCGCGACCCGGTATCACATAAGTCCCGCCATCCTGCCACACCAGCGGTATCGAGGGAATCGCGATTTCGATGATCCGGTTCAGCGCGTCAATCTCTCCCTGTATGCTGCCGCCCTTCTCGATGTCGATCACGGGAAACCGCGTGGTATCGAGTACGTCACCGGCCACCAGCACGTCCGAGCGCCGGAAGAACACCATGGCATCGCCGTCGGAATGTGCCG
>Ga0302319_10010965_pt1 | contig 17228 bp, 12 predicted proteins | sample Bog_T0_2_FD_203319 | JGI IMG/M metagenome (GOLD analysis project Ga0302319, IMG submission 203319) | Peat permafrost microbial communities from Stordalen Mire near Abisko, Sweden - Bog_T0_2 | ecosystem: Environmental > Terrestrial > Soil > Wetlands > Peat | place: Sweden: Abisko, Stordalen Mire...
GGCGCGGCGCTGCCGGTCGCGCTCGGCGGCGAACCGTTCGGCGTCGCGCAGCGACTGTTTCTCGTCGACGAAGGCGAGCATTTTGCCGCGCAACGACGAGGCGGTGAAGGACTCCGAGGCGTGGAAGGCGGGCCGGTCGAGAACCGAGGCCGCCGCGCTTCCGCCGCTGCCGATCCCGAGCCCCCGCAGCGACGCGCCGCCGACCAGCGATTCCAGGAATTCCAGAATCTTTTCGCCCGCGCCGCGCTCCGCCCCGTCTTTGGGTTGCGCGGCCATGCTCCCGAGCAGGTCGGCGCGGGAGACGATCCCCACCAGCCGGTCGAACTCGATCACCGGCAGACGCTTCAGATTCTGCACTTGCAGCATTTCGGCGACCAGCGAGAGCGGCGTCGCGGGCGTAACCGTGACGACGGGGGACGTCATCAGTTCGCGCGCGGTGCGGGTGAGATCGCGCTCGGGCAAGTCGAACGAGACGCCGCCGCGCTCCAGTATCCCCAGCCACCAGACGCGCCGTTTGTCATCGGGACGGCGGCCGAACAGGTCGCCGTCGCTGACGATTCCGATCGGCGCGCCCGCCTCGTCGACGACGGGCAGGGCGCCGAGCTTGTGCGAGAGCATCAGTCGCGCCAACTCGCGAACCTTCATGTCCGGGCGCGCGCTGATCACCGGCGAGGTCATCAGATCGCGCGCGACCCGGGCGCCGGAAGATTCAACACTCACAACATGTCTCTTGGTTTAGAGGACAGTCGCAAGATGGGCCGTTTGCCGCCGGACGCAAGCCCGGACGTGGGTCACATTTTCGCACTCACGCTTGCATCGATCCGGTCTCGACAAAACGCTGATGCCAGGACAGCGCCTCGTTGAGCAGCGACGGCGACTGCTGCCCGTAGGAACCCTTCCGCGCGCGGGCGTAATAGTCTTGCAGCGCCGGGCGGTAGTCGGGATGGGCGCAAATGGCGATGATCTTTTCCGCGCGCTGCTTGGGCGAGAGACCGCGCAGATCCGCGAGGCCCTGTTCGGTCACCAGCACCTGCACGTCCTGCGAGATATGGTCGGTGTGGCTGACCTGCGGCACGATCGCCGAGATCTTGCCGCCCTTGGCGGTCGAGGGCGTCATGAAGATCGACACATAGGCGTTGCGGGCGAAATCGCCGGAGCCGCCGATGCCGTTCTGGATGCGCGAGCCCATCACATGGGTGGAGTTCACCGCGCCGTAGATGTCGGCCTCGATCAGCCCGTTCATCGCCAGACAGCCGAGACGGCGGATGAGCTCGGGGTGATTGGAGATCTCCTGCGGGCGAAGAATCATCTTGTCGCGATAGCGCGAGAGGTCCTGATTGAGTTCGCGCGCGACTTCGGGGCTGACCGAGAACGCGGTGGCGGAAGCGACGCGCAGCTTGCCGGCTTTGATGAGGTCGAGCATGCCGTCCTGGATCACCTCCGTATAGGCGGTGAGATTGGTGAACGGGCCGTCGACCAGCCCTGCGAGCACGGCGTTGGCGACATTGCCGACGCCCGATTGCAGCGGCAGCAGATCGCGCGGCAACCGTCCCTTGGCGACCTCGTGGCGGAAGAACTCCAGCAAATGGCCGGCGATGGCGCGCGCGGTCGCGTCGGGCGCGGCGAACGGCAGGTTGCGGTCGGGGGTTTCGGTTTCGACGACGGCGACGACTTTGGCGGGGTCGCATTGCAGATACGGCGAGCCGATGCGGTCGTCGGGCTTGATGAGCGGGATCGGCACGCGGTTGGGAGGCAGGGCGGTGCCGTAATAGATGTCGTGCATCCCCTCCAGCGCCGGATTCTGCCAGTGGTTCACTTCCAGGATGATGCGCGCGGCGCGGTCGAGCCAGGTTTTGTTGTTGCCGATGGAGGAAGAGGGGATCAGCGAGCCGTCCTCGCGCACGCCGCTGACTTCCACCACGGCGACGTCGAGGGGGCCAAGAAACCCCTGCCACGCCATCGGCGCGACCTGGGACAGATGCATGTCGAAATATTCCATCTCGCCGCGATTGATCTTTTCGCGCGCGATCGGGTCGGAATTGTAGGGCAGGCGGAATTCGACACCGTCGGCCTTGGCGAGCGCGCCGTCGAGTTCCGGGCCGGTCGAAGCCCCCGTCCACACCCGCAGGCGAAAACTGTCGCCGGCCCTGTGCGCCGCCTCCATGCGCGCGGCGAGCGCCAGCGGCACGGCCTTGGGATAGCCCGAGCCGGTGAAGCCGCTCATGCCGACCGTGTCGCCGGAATGGATGAGCGCCGCGGCGTCGGCGGCGCTCATCCGCTTGGACTTCAGCGTGGAATTGGCGATGCGGTCTTTCAACATGAACGGATCTCCTGGGGGCGTTTCGGCGCGGCCGAGCCGTGCGTGCGCCGGTAACGCCGATCCGTCATTGCGTTGAATTAGGTCTTGGTAGTACGAGAATGCATAATAAAATGACGCCGACGGCGCTGTCGCTCTCGTCATAACGTAGGTTTTACGCAATAATATAAGTAAGTTGAGAAGTTATATTAAAGTTCGGTTGCAGACACGTTGTGAGTCTTTTGCCCGGATTTCGCATAGCAGGTGCGCGAAATTTGAGGGGCTCAGGAGGGCGCCTGCGCCCACCCGGCCCGTTTCGTTACAACGTTCAGTCGGTGAGGAGCGCGCCAAACAGCTCCCAGCTCTCGCCGTTGAACCTGGAAAGCTGCAACTGGCGGATCGGGTTGTAGTTGGTCGGCGAAGTATTGAGCGTGATGCCGGGCAGCAGCATCGGCAATGCCAGATCCTTGATGTTGGTCGCCTGGGCGAGGATGTTGTCGCGGCTGAGATCGTCGCCGCATTGCTTGATCGCCTGCGCCATAGTCTGCGCCGCGCTGAAGCCATAGGAGGCGTTGAGGTCGGCGAACTCCGAACCCGACAGGTACTTGTCGCAGAACGCCTTCCACTGCGCGACGCCGGCGTCGTCCTTGAACTTGGGATCGGTGACGTCCTTGCCGTAGTTGCCGGTTATGACGCCCTTGGACTTCTCCAGGCCGGCGGGCTTGAGCACGGTGGCGATCGAGATCGACACGTTGCTGACGTAGCGCGTCGCGTCCCAGCCGAGATCGTACGATTTGCGGATCGCCTGCGCCGCCCATTTCGGCGTTGCGGCGATCACCAGCACGTCGGCGCCGCTGCCTTGCAGCGTCACCACCTGCGAGTCGACGGTCGGCTCGGAGGTCTCGTAGGACGCCTCCCCGACGATCTGGCTCGCGTTGGCGCCCAGCGCCGCCTTGAGGCCCGATTGGTAGTCCTTGCCGAAGCCGTCGTTCTGGTAGAGCAGGGCGATCTTGGCGCCGGGTTTGGTGGTCAGGATATGCTTGGCGAAGATGTGGGCTTCGGTGACGTAGCTGGGGTTATAGCCGACCGTCCATTTGAAATGGGCGGGATCGGCGAACAGGCTCGAGCCCGTCGACACGAACAGTTGCGGGATCTTGGCGTCGTTGAGATATTGCCGTATCGCGGCGTTCGACGGCGTGCCCAGCGTGTTGAAGAAGAAGGCGACGCCCTCCTGTTCGACGAGGCGGCGCACCTGTTCCACCGCCTTGGGCGGGCTGTAGCCGTCGTCGAGGCTGATGAGGTTGAGCTTGCGCCCGTTGATGCCGCCCTGCTCGTTGAGCATCTTGAAATAGGCGGTTTCGACCTTGCCGATCACGCCATAGGCGGAGGCTGGACCGCTGTAGGGCATGGTCTGGCCGATCTTGATCTCTGTCGCGGTGATCCCCGGCGCGTTTTCCGCGCGCGCACGCAACCCTCCGGCTGCGAGAATCGTCGCGGCGGCGGCGCCGGTCTTCAGGAATGTGCGGCGTGTCGTCATGGATTTCCTCCTGTCGGCGGCGCTTTTTTGCGGCGCTCGCATGTTGGCAGTTTACGGGTGAACTTTACAAACTCAAGCGGGACGCGCGGCGAACGAGCGCGCGGGCAAGTCCGGCGACGCCCGCCGGCGCAATTCCCATGATGGCGATCAGCAGCAGCCCGTAGATGGCGCCCGGCAGCGCCTTGGCGCTCTCGCCAAATTGCATGGAAAGCCGGTCGGCGTAATTGGGGACGAATTCGATGAACAGCGCGCCGAAAATCGCGCCGCCGACGGATGCGAGCCCGCCGACCACGACGCCGACGAGAAAGGCCAGCGACAGCGCCAGGCCAAAGCTCTCCGGCGAGACGAAGCCGACAGCGAACGCGGACAGGCCCCCGGCGACGCCCGCATAGAGCGCGCTGACGCCGAAAGCGGTGGTCTTATACAGCGCGGCGTCGACGCCCATCGTCTCCGCCGCCAGCCCGTGGTCGCGGATGGCTACCAGCGCGCGGCCGATGCGCCCGCGCACCAGATTGAGCGCGACCCAGACCAGCAGCGCCGCGGCGGCGAGCGCGACGACGAAGATCCACTGGTCGGGATCGAGATGCGTCCAGGCCGGCGCCTGCAATTTGACGATCTGCAAACCCTGGGCGCCGCCGGTCCAGGCGTCGAACCCCTTGTAGGAAAGGATTTGCGGCGCCGCCACGGCCAGGGCGAACGTCGCCAGCGCAAGATAGAGCCCGCCGAGTTTGAGCGCGGGGAAGCCGAACAGGAAGCCGGCGACGAAGCAGACGCTGCTGGCCAGCGGAATCGCCGCCCAAAAGGGCAGGCCGAAGCGGGAGGACAGAATCGCCGCGCCATAGCCGCCGATGGCGAAGAACGCGCCATGGCCGAGCGAGATCTGGCCGTTGTAGCCGGTGAGCAGATTGAGGCCGATCAGCGCGATCATGTAGATCAGCACCTGCGTGGCCTGATAGAGATGGTAGCCGTTCATCGACAGCGGCGCCGCCAGCGCCACGACAACGGCGAGCGTCCAGCCGGCGCGGGAAACCCAGATCTCCAAGCGATCTTCCGGCGCCATCAGACCCTCGCAACGATACGGCGGCCAAACAGGCCGGACGGTCTGGCGACGAGAACGCCGACGATGATGGCGAGCGCGACGGAGAGTTTGACCTCCTCGCCGACCACATAGGCGCCCATCAGGTTCTCCGCCACGCCGACCAGGAAACCGCCGAACGCCGCGCCCCAGGGATTGTCGATGCCGCCCAGCACCGCCCCGGCGAAAGCGTACAGCAACACGCCGCCCATCATGTTGGGGTCGAGATAGACGATCGGCGCCGCCATCATGCCGGCGACGGCGCCGATCGACGCCGCGAGGCCCCAGCCGATCGCCAGCATCCAGCCGACGCGCACGCCGACGAGGCGCGCCGATACCGGGTTCTGCGCCGCCGCGCGCATCGCGAGCCCGACCGAGGTGAAGCGGAAGAAGGCGTAAACGAGCGCGAGCACGACGACGCTGACGAAGATCGTCCCCAGTTCATGGGCGGAGATGTAGCCGACCCCGAACAGCGGCCGGCCGGGGAACGGGCTGTCGAAGCTCTGCACCGAATAGCCGAAGAAATAGCCGGCGAGCGCGTTGAAGATGAAACTGAGGCCGATGAAGACGATGACGGAGGCGAGCACCGGCGCCTTGGCGAACGGACGCACGACGACCCGCTCGATCAGCAGACCGCCGAAAAAAGAAATGACGACGGTCGCCGCAAAAGCGCGCCAGTAAGAAACGCCGCTGTCGATCATCTTCCAGGCGAGATAGGTCGAGAACATCGCCATCTCGCCCTGGGCGAAATTGATGAGCTGCGTCGCCTGATAGATCATCACCAGCGCCAGCGCCATGATCGCATAGACGCCGCCGAGCGCGAGGCCGGAACTCAGTTGATGCAGCAGTTGAACCAAGCGGCGCCTCCCTCAGTGGCCGACCTGTTTACAAGTCTTCTGGGAGTCGATCGTGCAACCCACTCCCCCCCTGTCCCGAGCTTGTCGAATGACGCTCCAGGGAAATCGAGGGTCGTGCAGGGAACGGACGAACCTGCGGGGATCGCCAACAGACCGCGCCTATTGACATCGACATTTGCCTTCGCGACCCGTGGCTCCTCCTGGAACGTCCTTCGACAGGCTCAGGACTAGGCTCATGGGTGGCGGCAGCCTGATATTTGACCATGTCCCCCCTCAATACCCCAGATACGCGCGTCGCACGGCGTCGTCGGCCTTGATCGTCTGCGCAGAGCCGCCGACCACGACGCGGCCGGTCTCGATCAGATAGGCGCGGGAGGCCAGTTCCAGCGCCAGATTGGCGTTCTGCTCGACCAGCAGCATCGCCACGCCCTCGTTGCGGTTGATTTCGCCGAGGATGCGAAAGATCTCGGCGACGATCAGCGGGGCGAGGCCGAACGAGGGTTCGTCGAGCAGCAGCAGGCGAGGGCGCATCAGCAGGGCGCGCGAGATGGCGAGCATCTGCTGCTCGCCGCCCGACAGCGTGCCCGCCTGCTGCCGCCGCCGCTCGGCGAGGCGCGGGAAATAACCGAACATTCGGTCGAAATCGGAGAGCGCCGCCTTCCTGTCGCGCCGCGTGTAGGCGCCCAGCCGCAGATTTTCCTCGACCGTCAGATCGGTGAACGTGCCGCGACCGTCGGGAACATGGGCGACGCCGAGCCGCGCGACGTCCTCTGTCGAGCGCTGGGTCAGCGGCGCGCCGGCGAATGTCATCTCGCCCTGCCAGGGGATCAGCGCGGATATGGCGCGCAGCGCCGTCGTCTTGCCCGCGCCGTTGGCGCCGAGCAGCGCAGTCACGCCGCCTTCCTCGACTTCGAAATCGACGCCGTGCAGGGCTTCGACCGGGCCATAGAAGGCGCGCAAACCCTGGGCGCGGAGCAGCGGTTCGCTCACGCCGCGCTCCCGAGATAGGCGCGCACCACGTCGGGGTGGACGCGCACTTCGTCCGGCGCGCCGTCGGCGATCAGTCGGCCGAAGTCGAGCGCGACGACCTGATCGGAAACCCGCATGACGAGGTTCATGTGATGCTCGACGAGCAGCACGCTGACGCCGCGCCGGTCGCGAATGGCGCGGATTTCCGCACCGAGCGAATCGACCTCCTGGTGATTGAGTCCGGCGGCGGGTTCGTCGAGCAGCAGCAGTTTCGGCTCGATGGCGAGCGCACGCGCGAGTTCCACGCGTTTGCGCGCGCCGAACGGCAACTCGCCGACCGGCCGATGGGCGACGGCTTCGAGCGCGAATTCCTCGATCAGCGCGTCGGCCAGCGCCCCGATCCGCCGCTCTTCGCGCCGGGCCAGCGGCAGCGAGAACGCGTTGGCGAGGAAGCCGCCCCGCGCCAGCGAATGCACGCCGACCATCACGTTTTCACGTACGCTCATCGACGCGAACAGCGCTAAATTCTGGAAGGTGCGGGCCACGCCGAGCTTGGCGATGTGTGAGCGCGGCGTCGCCTCGAGCCGGGTCCCGGCGAAGCGGATCGAGCCGGAACGGGGCTGGTAGAGCCGCGAGATGCAATTGAACAGCGAGGTCTTGCCTGCGCCGTTAGGTCCGATGAGGCCGCAGATTTGACCGGCGGCGACGGCAAAGCTGACGCGGTCGAGAGCCGTGACGCCGCCGAACCGGAGGGTCACCGCGTCGATTTCCAACAGCGGCGGTGGGCCGGACTCCGGCGCCTCGACGAGCGTCATCTTCCCTCTGGGCTTCTCTATTTACGTGTCACTTTGCGGGGTTTCGAAGTCTTTGTCACCTGCTTTTTCGCTTCGCCCGAATTGTCAAGAAACTGTCGTATAAGCAGACCAGAGGAAGCGCGCGCGGACTCCGATTCGCGTTCGAACCGACGAGCCTCCCACCATGTGTGAGTCAGCACTCGACGACGACGCCGAACTCGCCCGTCTGTGCGCCGAGGTCGTCGAACTGCGCGACGCCGTCGAGCGCGACGGCGCGGCGTTGTTCGAGAGCTGGGGCGTCGCCGTGACCTCGGCGGACGCGCGCGCTCGCGCGCAAAACTTGAGCGGCTATCTGGCGCTGCGCCGCCGCGATCTCACGGACTTGCAATACCGGCTCGCCGCGCGCGGACTGTCTTCGCTCGGCCGCAGCGAGGCCGGCGTCGTTGCCGCGCTCGATGCGCTGATCGTCACTTTGCGCCGGCTGTGCGGGGAGAGCGCGGGCGCCTATCCGCGCGCGAGCCTGATGCGCTCGGGCGCGCTCGATCTCGAAAACGAATCGCAACTGCTGTTCGGCCCGGTGCGTGAGGGCGGCTCGCGCACCCGCATCCTCGGCACGCTGGCGCCGGAAGCGGCGACCGATCCGGCGCTGGTCGAACGCCTCGTCGCCGCCGGTATGAACTGCGCGCGCGTCAATTGCGCTCATGACGACGCGACCGCGTGGCGCAAGATGATCGACAACATCCGCCGGGCGGAGGGCAAGCTCGGCGTCGAGTGCCGCATATTGATGGACGTCGCCGGACCCAAGTGCCGCGTGCTCGAGGTCGCCGCGCCCGACAAATATCGGCTCAAGCTCAGCGAGAAACTGCGCATCGCGCGCAAAATCGACAAGTCCGACGAGCGCCCGCAATTCACGATGACGTTCGCAAAGATCCTCGACCAACTCCAGGTCGGGGCCGAAGTGTTCTTCGACGACGGCAAGGCGGCGGCGCGGGTGGTCGCGGTCGACGCCGCCGGGGCGGAACTGGAAGTCTACGCCGCGCGCGAGAAGGGCGTTCGCCTCAAGGCGGACAAAGGGCTCAACTTTCCCACGACGGAAGTCGAGATGCCGCCGCTGACGCCCAAGGATTTCCGCGATCTCGACTTCGTCGCCGCCAACGCCGATCTGGTCGGCTATTCCTTCGTGCAGCGCGTGGAAGACGTCGAGTTATTGCAGGATCATCTTGCGGTGCGGCGGCGCGGGCTGCCGCCGCAGCCGATCGTGCTGAAGATCGAGACGCCGCTGGCGGTGCGCAACCTGCCGCGGCTGATATTGCAATCCTTGGCGCACAATCCGACCGCGGTCATGATCGCGCGAGGCGATCTCGCAGTGGAGATCGGCTTCGCCCGGCTCTCGGAGATGCAGGAAGAGATCCTCTGGCTGTGCGAGGCCGCGCGCACGCCTGTCGTCTGGGCGACGCAGGTGCTCGACCAGTTCGTGCGCGACGGCGTCGCCAACCGCGCCGAAATGACCGACGCCGCGATGGCGCAGGGCGCAGAATGTGTGATGCTCAACAAGGGCTCGCATCTGTCCGAAGGCGTCGCCTTCTTGAGCGACGTGCTCGCGCGCATGGAGCGCCACCACGCCAAGAAGTTCGCGCGCTATACGACGCTGCGCGCGTGGGACTGAGGATTCGCGCCGCGCAAGCTCCGCGCAAGCTCGATATCGCGCAATGGCGGGGGGCCAGGGCGGCAATCCCTTGCCCGTTCTCTTGATCCGAAGGCGCGCCGCGTGGTTGCTCCACAGTTTTTTCGCGACGAGACTGCAGGGCGGGTTTGGCCGTCCTCCCCGACCTGCGGGCTCGTCTCGCCAGGGCTTATGCTCTTGTAGTTCTTCGTCGTCTCGGGATGGTTATGCGAAGTGGCCGATCGCCCCTCACTGTCCAGGCTCAGGCGCCGTCCCCGGATCAGGCCGCCGGGTTCGGCGGCGAGAAACGAAATGTTCACCTTCTTTCATCAATTACTATGCGTAACCCTGAGGCGCGCTGCGAGCCGATTGTCCTTCCATGACCACGGAACCTGAATACGGCGGCGCGCTTCCCGTCGAAATCCATAGGGCGCAAGTCGATTCGATGTTTGACGACCCGCTGACGCTGGCGGTGGGAACGTGGGCTTCTTGCGGCGTGACTCTGGCGGTCGCTCTCAAGCACAATATTCCCGAAATCGCCACGATCGTCGCCGCCATTGCGCTGGTCGGAGCGTTTCGTCTGGAAGGTATGCGCCGCTATGCGCTATTGCGCGGCGCTGCGCTCACCGCCCCCGCGCTGCGCAAGTGGGAAGTCGTCTATGTGTTCGGCGCCTCGCTGCACGTGCTGCTGATGGGCGCTTTCTGCCTCGTTTCGTTCTGGCGGATGGACGACGAATTCGCCCGGCTGGCGAGCCTCAGCGGAATCATGGCCTATCTGGTCGGTGTGCCCGGGCGCAATTTCGCCAGCAATCTGCTCGTCAATGCGCTGATCGTGGTCGCCGGCGTTCCCATGCTCGCCGCGCTCATCGCTGGCGGCGGCGACTTCTGGTGGATCGCGGTGCTGGTCATGGCGCCGTTCTTTATTTCCATCCGCACGATATCCCTGCGCCTGCGCCGGCTGTTCCTCGACGCGGTGCTGCGGGCGCGCGACTTTGGAATTCTCGCCCAGCGATTCGACACCGCGCTCAACAACATGCCGTGCGGGCTGGCGATGCTCGACTCTCACGGGCGCGTCGCGGTCACCAACGAACGGCTCGGCGCGCTGCTCCAGACCCCGCAAATTTCCGGCCGCCGTATGGAAAGCATGGGCGAACTGTTGCGCTGTTGCGCGGACGCGGGCGCGATCGAGCGGAGCCAGGTGGATCGGATAGCCGCCGCACTGAGCTCGCGCTCGCACGTCGCCGCGGTCGAGAAGCTCGAACTGGTGCTCGCCAACGGTCGCGTCCTCGACCTCGCCACGCAGCCGATGGCGAACGGCGGCATGGTCGTGCTGTTCGACGACGTCACCGAGCGGAAGGGCGCGGAAGCGCGGATCAACGAGCTCGCGCGTTTCGATTCGCTGACCGGCCTGCCGAATCGCGTCGAATTTCGCGAACGCGCCTTCGAGCGGCTCGCCGCCAAGGATCCCGACACCGACTCCGCATTGCTGTTCGTCGACCTCGATCAGTTCAAACAGATCAACGACACGCTCGGCCATGGAATCGGCGATCAGCTCTTGAGCGCGGCCTCGAAGCGATTGCGTCGATCGGTCGGGGAGCCGGATCTGGTCGCTCGTCTGGGCGGCGACGAATTCGTCGTCCTCGTCAACGACGTGGCGACCTTGGCCGCCGTCGAGAGCGTGGCGCGCGTCATCGTGGGCGAAATGGCGACGCCGTTCGAAATCGCCGGCAACACGCTGCGCGTGGGCGCGAGCGTCGGCATAGCCCGCGCTGTCGACGTGGGATGCGACATCGATACGCTGCTACGCTGCGCGGACATGGCGCTTTATCAGGCCAAGGCCGACGGCCGCGGCGCCTGGCGCATATTCGAACCCGGCATGGAGGCGCGCGCGCGCGCGCGCCGCGAACTGGAATACGAGTTGCGGCAGGCGCTGGAAAACAACGGCCTCGAGCTGAACTTCCAGCCGCTCTACAGCGTCGCGCGCAAGAAATTCATCGGCTGCGAGGCGCTGGTGCGCTGGCGACATCCGACGCGCGGCAGCGTGCCGCCGTCGGTGTTCGTGCCGATTGCGGAAGAGATGGGGTTGGTGACGCGCCTGGACGAATGGGTGCTGCGCCGAGCCTGCCAGGAGGCGGCAATCTGGCCACGCGCTTACAAAGTCGCCGTCAACCTGTCGGCGCTCAACTTTCAGAATCCCGGCGTCGTCGGCACAATCAAACGGGCGCTGGCCGAGACGGGATTGCCGCCGCAGAGGTTGGAAGTCGAAATTACCGAAACCGCATTGCTGCAGAACAAACAACTCACGCGTTCCATTCTTTATGAGCTGCGCAACCTGGGCGTGCGCATCTCTCTCGACGATTTCGGAACCGGCTATTCGAGCCTGAGCTATCTGCATTCGCTGCCGCTCAACAAGATCAAGATCGATCGCTCGTTCCTCAACGGGGTCGAGCAAGGCGGGCGTGCGCTCAAGCTGTTGAGCGGGGTGGCAAAATTGAGCAAGGACCTGGGTCTGACCGTCGTGGTCGAGGGCGTGGAGACGCAGCAGCAGTTCGACCTCGTGACTTCGGTCGCTCCGGTCGATGAAATCCAGGGCTATCTGCTCTCGCGCCCGATTTCCGCTGATGACATCCGCAATCTGTTTGTCAGGAAACAACGAACGGCGGCGTGACGGCGTACAGGAAATCGCCCTCAATAGTTGTTTATAGAATATAGTAAACGTATAGATTGTATTTTGCGTAAGATTAGTTGCTCCGCATTTCAAATTCGTGCGCGTATCCCCCATCTGAGAGGTGCACTGGGGCCATATAGTTTGCTAATCGCAGGAAAGCACACGCGCGTAGCGCCGGGAAGGCGATATGTCACGCGCCCCGGAGTTGAGAATGCCCGTTTCACAGGCGACGGAATCGAGTTTTTCGGAAAGCGTTCGAGCTCTGGTGGAGGGCTTGGACTACCGCGCCGCGCGCAGCGAAGCGGAAAAGGAACGGATTTACCGGCTTCGATATGCCGCCTATCTGAGGGAAGGCGCTCTGCCGCCCAATGCTCCGTTGTTGTTCAAGGATCGCTACGACGATTCCGCCAACGGCGTAACGATCGGCGTTTACGCCCAGGATCGTCTGGCGTCGTCGATGCGGTTCCATATTCTCGACGCCGAGCGCCGGGACGGGCCGGCTATGCAAGTCTTCGCCGACGTGCTGACGCCCTTGCTGGATCGTGGGGCGACGTTGGTCGATCCGACGCGATTTGTCGCCGACAGCGTCGTCATGCGTATGTATCCCAAGCTGCCCTATGCGACCGTTCGCCTGGCCTATCTGGCTTGTGAGTACTTCAACGCCGACTATGGCCTCGCGACTGTCCGCAGCGAGCATCAGGCGTTTTACCGGAGGATATTTGGCCACCAGCTCATCTGTCCGGCGCGTCCTTATCCCTCCCTGGCCAAACCGATAAGCCTGATGATGGTCGACTTTTCCCGACTGCGCGAGATCGTCAGCGAGCGCTATAATTTCATGGAGTCGACTTCGGAGGACCGGGAGCGGCTGTTCCAGGGCGTGACGGTACGGGATTGAGTTGGCGCTCAAATTTATTATTGGAATTTGAAGTTTCGGCATCGTGTCGCCAGCAAATCCGTTCGCGGGCCGAATTATACCGATAATATTAACCGGAGACGAAGGTCTGATCCGCAACATCTGCTGCGTCGTACCATAAGCAGACCGTAACCTCGAGGGACACTCAACCATGTCGACCCAGACGTTGGAGGGGCCCATGAAGCCAGCCGCGGCCACGAGCTCGAATTTCGGGATATCGACCCTTGCCGCGTCGCGCGCAGACATCGCGGTGCGGCAAAGCCGGGGAACCGGCCGGGCGATTCTTCTCGTGCACGGCGAGGGCGAGTCGATGGCGGCGTTCGCGCCGTTGTTCACATCCGAGCTTGCCGAATCGCATCACCTGGTCGCCTTCGATCTGCCCGGCCATGGGGCTTCGGGTGAGCCCTACGATGCCGAAAGCGCCTGTACGGCGGAGGGCTACGCGGATCTGGCGCTCGAAGTGCTGGAGCGTCTGGGCGTGGACAGCGCCTTCGTCGTCGACCGCTCGCTCGGCGGCCGAATCGGTCGCGAGATGTTCATGATTTTCCCGGAAATGCTGGGGCTGGCGGTGGTGCGCGGCGGTGGCCGCGAGGATCATGAAATCCACGCGCCGATCTTTGAAATCGACGCTGCGGACGTGTTGAACCTGACGCCGGCGCTGGCCGAAATCGCCGAGCGCGAACCGCGCGTGTGGTTTGGCGGTTGAGCGGGATTTCCGAAAAGCGGTCACCGGTTTTCGGACAAAAATCCTGCGAAAACAAAGTAGTCTGAGCGCTCAAGGCCGCGCGTCGAGGAAGTCCAGAACGCCCGCCTTATAGACTTTGTCGCCGACGGCGAGATTGTGGTCGCGCCCGGGGATATCGAGCGCGCGGCCGTTCGCGAACATCGCCGCGAGCCGGTGAGGATCGCCGGCGACCGGGTCCTTGGTTCCGACCGCGACCAGGGTCGGCGCGCGGATCGAGCCGACGTCCTCCACGCTCAAAGTCTGCCGTGAGCCGCGGATGCAAGCCGCCAGCGCCCGACGATCGCCGCCGGATTGATCGGCGAAAGCGCGAAACATGCGCTGCATCGGATCGGTGAGATCGTCGAGCGACGGCGCCTCCATCGCTTGCGCTATGCCAAGGGGCAGGCCGACCCCTTCGACGAGATGGGCGCCCAGCCCGCCCAGAACAGCCGAGCGCACGAGATCGCGCCGACGCAGCGCCACGAAACTGACGATGCGCGCGCCCATCGAATAGCCCATCAGATCGACGCGGCCGATTTCGAGATGTTCGATCAGCGCGGCGACGTCGTCGGCCATCTTCTCCGTGCTATAGTCCTCGGGATCGTAGAGTTTCTGGCTGTGGCCATGGCCGCGGTTGTCGAGCGCGACGACGCGCCGGCCGGCCTTGGTCAGCGTATCCACCCAGCGCGGATTGACCCAATTGACCCGGCAGCTCGAGGCGAAACCGTGGACGAGCACGATCGGTTGGCCCTTGTCGGCGCCGACGGGGGGGTAATGGTAGAAGGCGAGGCGGACGCCTTGCGAAGTGAACGTATGCATGAGCGGTTCCGGGTTTGCGCGCGTTCGTCCTAGAGCGGTTTTCGAACAATGAGAATCGCCAAGCGCACTCCCTCCCCCCCTGTGGGGGAGGGTTGGGGTGGAGGGTAACGCCCTGACGCTACCTGGTTTTCACCCCCACCCTAACCCTCCCCCATCAAGGGGGCGGGAACTCCGAGCCCGACTCCCTGCGCCCGGATACAGCTCTAGCGCAGCCCTGCGCGCGGGCAAAGGTTTGGCAGGCCGGGGCGGGCGGCGTAAACAGGGGCGCCCGCCGCCGGAAACCAAAAATGTCCTCTGTAAGCCCCGTTACCCGCGCCGCTCTGCGCGCGAAGCTGCTGCCCAGCGTGGCGGCGCCGCCCGTCGAATGGCGCGTTGCGCCGGGCTTGACCGCTTATACGCAAGCGGTCGCCGAGATGCAGGCGCTCGCCGAAGCCATCGCTGACGGCAAAGCGAACGAGCGGGTCTGGCTCGTCGAACATGCCCCGCTCTACACCGCAGGAACCAGCGCCAAAGCCGCCGATCTCCTCGACGCCCGGTTTCCCGTGCACGACACGGGCAGGGGCGGGCAATTCACCTATCACGGCCCCGGCCAGCGCGTCGCCTACGTGATGCTCGACCTCAAACGCCGCCGCCCCGACGTGCGCGCCTATGTCGCCGCGCTGGAAGGCTGGCTCATCGACGCGTTGGCGCGGCTCGGGGTCGAGAGCGATACGCGCGAAGACCGCGTCGGCGTCTGGGTCGAGCGGCCGGACAAGCCGCGCGGGCTCGACGAGGCTCGAGCGGAAGACAAGATCGCGGCGATCGGCGTCCGGCTGCGCCGCTGGGCGACGTTCCACGGCGTCGCCCTCAACGTCGCGCCCGATCTCACGCATTTCTCAGGCATCGTGCCCTGCGGCATCGCTGAGGCGCATTACGGCGTAACCAGCTTGCGCGACCTTGGCTTCTCGACGACGATGTCGGACGTCGACGCGGCGCTGCGGGAAGCGTTCGAGGCGCGCTTCGGGGCGACGAGCGGGTAGGGGCGGAGCGAATTGAAGGGTTGAACTGCGCGCCTGGTCTGACTAGCTTGATGACCAAATGAGCGGAAGGCAAAAGCCCGTGTCGACGTGGTCGGTTCAATACGTCAAAACGAAATTCGGCGCGCAGCTCGACGCCCGCCCTGCCGAGGGTCCGCAAGTGGCGTCTGACGCGCAGGCCAGCAGGGATCTCAAGTCGCTGCTTCTCGCTGACGAAGCGCGCAGCGATGAACTCGCGCCTTTGCGCCGCGCGTTCCGCCGTCGTCGCCCTGTGCGGTTGAATCATTTTTGCTAAGTACGTTGTCGCGGCGTCGCCCACGAAAAAGCGGAATGAGGCTCGCACGAGCTTTGGCCGGGAGCGGAGCGGCGGCGCGCGCCACGCCGGTAACGACGAGACGCGCGGAAAGTTCCGCGGCGGGGCGCCGCCGCTCCCTAATTCAGCGGATTTGCGCAAACTCGGCGCCAGTAACGGAGACCGAATGACCACGCTTCCCAACGCTATCGTCGAAGTCGGCCGCGGTCCCGGCGCGGTCAGGTTCGGCGCCGATCTGCCGCTCAGCCTCATCGCCGGCCCGTGCCAGCTCGAAAGCCGGGCGCATGCGCTGGAAGTGGCGAGCGCGCTGAAGGAGATCGCCGAGCGGCGCGGGATCGGCCTCGTGTTCAAGACCTCCTACGACAAGGCCAACCGCACCTCGGCGGCCGGCGCGCGCGGCGTCGGGCTCGAAGCGGCGGCGCCGATTTTCGCCGAAATCCGCGAGACGTTGGGGCTGCCGGTGCTCACCGACGTGCATGAAGCCTGGCAATGCGAGGCGGCGGCGCAGGCCGTCGATGTCCTGCAAATCCCGGCGTTCCTGTGCCGGCAGACCGATCTGCTCATCGCCGCCGCGCGCACCGGCCGCGCCGTCAACGTCAAGAAGGGGCAGTTTCTCGCGCCCTGGGACATGAAGAACGTGGTCGCCAAACTGACGGCCGCCGGGGGGCGCGACGTGCTGGTGACCGAGCGCGGAGTGAGCTTCGGCTACAATACGCTGGTTTCCGACATGCGCGCGCTGCCGATCCTGCGCGAGACCGGCGCGCCGGTCATTTTCGACGCGACCCATTCGGTGCAGCAGCCGGGCGGACAGGGAACGTCCTCGGGCGGGCAGCGCGAATTCGTTCCCGTGCTGGCGCGCGCGGCCGTCGCCGTCGGCGTCGCCGGGGTGTTCATCGAGACCCATCCCGATCCCGACCGCGCGCCCTCCGACGGGCCGAACATGGTGCCGCTCAGCCAGTTCGAGGCGCTGGTGGAAGAATTGCAGGCCTTCGACCAGTTGGCCAAGCGCAAACGCGCGCGCTGAACGGACTCGTCATAAAACCTTCGCCGGCGCCGGCTAACGGCGCGGCGATGGACGATGCTCTGTTCAGTTACGCGTCTGCCGAGGATCCCGCGCTCCAGCGCGCGTTCATCCGGCTCGTCGAACACGCCACCGGGCAGCCGCGCCTGAAACGCCTCTATTTCGAACATCAGCGAAATCCGCGCGCGGGCGAAACCTTTTGGGCGGCCGCGATCCGACTGCTCGAACTCGACATTCGCTTCGACGCCGTGGCGCTGGCGGGCATTCCCCGCGAGGGGCCGCTGTTGGTTGTCGCCAATCATCCTTACGGCGTGCTCGACGGACTCGCCGTGGGCTGGCTCACCGCGCAGGCGCGACGCGACTTCGTCATCCTCACCAACGCCGTGCTGTTGCGCGCGCCGGAAATCCGGGACTTCGTCCTGCCCGTCGACTTCTCCGAGACGAGCGCAGCGCGGGAAACCAACCTCGCCTCCCGAGCCGCCGCGCGGACCCATTTGCAGCGGGGTGGGGCAGTCGTCATTTTTCCAGCCGGCGCCGTGTCGACGTCATCAGATTTTTGCGGC
>Ga0302319_10010966_pt1 | contig 17225 bp, 19 predicted proteins | sample Bog_T0_2_FD_203319 | JGI IMG/M metagenome (GOLD analysis project Ga0302319, IMG submission 203319) | Peat permafrost microbial communities from Stordalen Mire near Abisko, Sweden - Bog_T0_2 | ecosystem: Environmental > Terrestrial > Soil > Wetlands > Peat | place: Sweden: Abisko, Stordalen Mire...
CGGAAGCGATCATCCTGGCGCTTGAGCTGAAGGGTTCTCTCATTCTGATCGATGAGCAGCGCGGTCGCCGGGTAGCGGCGGCTCCGCGAGCCGCGCGCGTTAGCAAGCGGTCTCTTTAGCTGTTGACAACCCCTCGCATTCCGTCGTATCCTCATCCTAGGGAGTGGTGTATCTCCCAACCTTTCCCAAAAAGCGCCTCGACCTGCCACGGTCCGGGCGCTTTTTTACTGCAAAAAAGAAAGTTGAGGCGTTCATCAATCAAATGGGTTCGTTTTTCGTTTTTGGCCCACGCTGGGTTCGAAGCGCAATACAACTCCGCAACTGCCCATCAAAATTGGGTTCGTTTTTCAGTTTCTGGCCATCTCTTCGTCCCGTCCGAGCATGGGTTCGAAGCGTAAAACAGCCCGTGCGGCCCATGTATCTTATGATGAAACTTCGTCCCGGCCCTCAGTTTCATGCGCCGCCCATAAAAGAATCGCACTAAGTAACTAACTATGGATAAATTCAAAATTCAAGGCGGTGTCCCGTTGAGTGGCGAACTGCCCGTCAGCGGCTCAAAAAACGCGGCGCTCCCCGTCCTCGCCGCCTGCCTCCTCACCGACGAACCCGTCATCCTGCACCGCATCCCGCAGGTCAAAGATATCGGCACCATGCAAAGCCTGCTCGAATACGCCGGCGCCACCGTCACGCAGGATGGCGGCAACGTCACCGTCCACGCCAAATCTCTCGACCGTCCCGAAGCGCCGTACGAAGTCGTCAAAACCATGCGCGCCTCAAGCCTCGTTCTCGGTCCGCTCGTGGCCCGCACTGGCCGTGCCCGCGTCTCCATGCCCGGCGGCTGCGCCATCGGCGCGCGTCCCATCAACATGCACGTCTCCGCGCTCGAGCATCTCGGCGCCACCATCGTCCAATCCCACGGCTATGTCGAAGCCCAGGCACCCAACGGCCTCGTCGGCGGCAACATTCACTTTGACCGCATCACCGTCACTGGCACCGAAGACGTCCTCATGGCCGCCGTTCTCGCCAAAGGCCAAACCATCATCCGCAACGCCGCGCGCGAGCCCGAAGTCAAAGATGTCGCCGACCTCCTCATCAAAATGGGCGCCAAAATCGAAGGCGCGGGCACGTCCATCATCAAGGTCACCGGCGTCGAAAAGCTCCACGGCGCAGAGCACACCATCATCGCCGACCGCATCGAAGCCGGCACCTTCATCCTCGCCGCCGCCATCACTCAAGGCGACGTTCTCGTCACCGGCCTCGTCCCCGATCACGTCGGTTCTCTCATCATGAAGATGGAACAAGCCGGTGCCGAGTTTGACGACACGCAGCCCGGCGCCCTCCGCGTTCGTGCCCATCGCCGTCCTCTCGCGGTTGATATCACCACTGAAGAATATCCCGGCTTCCCGACTGATCTGCAAGCCCAATACATGGCTTGGATGACCATCGCCCAAGGCATCAGCTTCATCCGTGAAACCATTTTTGAAAACCGCTTCATGCACACGCAGGAACTCGCGCGTATGGGCGCAAACATCCGCATTGAAGGCCGCCAAGCCATCGTCGCCGGCGAAGACGTTTTGTCCGGCGCGCAGGTCATCGCTTCCGATCTCCGCGCCAGCGCCTCCCTCGTTCTCGCCGCGCTCGTGGCCAAAGGCGAGACCATTGTTGACCGCGTCTATCACATCGATCGCGGTTATGAAAAGATTGAAGCGAAACTCGCTGCCGTCGGTGCCAACATTCAGCGCGTGCAGCAAGGAGGAAGTGAGGAATAAATGGCCGCCGCGAAAGTACACAGCCCCGGCTTCGTCGCCTTAGTCGATGAAGCCCGCAAACGCATTACAGAGATCGACATCGCAGAATACAAGCGCCTCGTGGCCGCCGGTCAGGCCGGACAACTGGTAGACGTGCGCGAAGAATCCGAATTCACCGCTCAACACGCCGCCGGCGCCATGCACTTGAGCAAAGGCGTTATCGAACGCGATATCGAGACCACGTTCCCTGACAAGTCCACGCGCCTCGTTCTCTACTGCGGCGGCGGCTATCGCTCTGCTTTAGCAACCGATAACATTCAGAAGATGGGCTATCACAACGTGCTGTCGCTCGACGGCGGCTGGCGGGCCATCGAAGCCTCTGATCTTCCCTTGGAGCCACCGCGAAAATGAGCCTGTTCTCTCATCAAACCGCTCCTGAAGCGGTTCTTGATCGCCTCACCAAAGTGCCGAATTTCGCTTTTGGCCCCGTTGGCGTCGCAGGACTGCCTTCACAAGGAGAGCTTGACTATAACCAGATCCTCGCTCGCCCAACCGCTCTCACGGATTTTGAGACGCTCTTCAAATCGGCATCAATAGAAGCCAAGTGCTACGCGCTCGCGGCTCTCTTCACCTTGAACCACGACGAATTTCTCAAACTCGCCAAGCCCTTCCGCACTGGCGACGCGAAGGCTTCTGTCATGTCGGGCTGCATCATGCGGCATGAGGCTGTCTCGTCCATCATCGCCGAAATTGAATCCGGCATACACTCAAAGAAGAAATGACAAATAAGCAAGGGGGACATTGCGAGGTTGCGTCCAATAAGGCCTCAAACAAAAGATCACATGTGGCAGCAGTGTCCCCCTTGCGTCTCCGAGGCGCAGCAATTTCCGCCCTCCTCCTACTCACCGCCACCCTGCATGCCGCCGAACCCGATTATCACGCCCGCCGCATGCACCTTGCCGAGAAGCTCAAAGGCGGCATCTCCGTCCTCTTCGCCGCGTCCGAGCCCCGCTCCATGCTCGAGGCCTACCGCCAGGACTCCGATTTCTTCTACCTTACCGGCTGGAACGAACCCGGCGCTGCACTCTTCATTCAGTCCGCCAAAGAAGCCGAAGACAAAGTCCCCGCCCGCAAGTACCGTGAGATCCTTTTCCTCCCCGCCCGTAACCTGCGCACCGAACAATTCACTGGCGTGAAACTCGACGCCGCTACGCCCAACGCCCCCGCCCTCGCGCATGTTGACGAGGTCCGCCCCATGACCGAACTCTCGTCCATGCTGGCCCAACTCGCCTCCGACGATCGCAGCGTCCTCTACCGCATTGCAAGCCAGCCCGATTCCCCCGCCGCGCAAGCTCTAGTCATGTGGGTCGCCACCACTTTGGGCAGCGACAATCGCCCGCCACTCGCCGACGCGTCCAGCCACATCGCCGAACTTCGTGCCATCAAAGATCCGATCGAAATAGAGCTTCTCTCCCACGCCGCCAAGGTCTCTGCCATCGCGCAGCAAGCTCTACGCAAAGCCGTCGATGCCGGTGCTACCGAGCGCGCCGTAGCCGGTGTCTTCACCGAATCCATCATGAAGCAAGGCTGCGCCCGTCCCTCGTACCCGCCCATCATTGGCTCAGGCGCTAACTCGACGGTCCTGCATTACGAAGCCGATACCGGCACTATGCAAGCCGGCGACGTGGTGGTCATTGACGCCGCCGCCGAATGCAGCATGTACGCGTCCGACATCACCCGTACCTTGCCTGTCTCCGGCAAGTTCACCGCGCGCCAGCAAGAGATCTACAACATCGTGCGCGGAGCCCAGCAAGCCGCTATTGATGCCTTCGTCGCCGGCACGTCGCGCATCAACGACCCGCGCCACAAGTACCCCGATTCGCTCGACACCATCGCCTTCAATTACATGAACGCCCACGGCAAAGACCTGCATGGCGAGCCCATCGGCAAGTACTTCATCCACGGCATCGGCCACTCGGTCGGCATTGACGTGCACGATCCGTACGACTACACCAAGCCCATTCAAAAAGGCATGGTCTTCACCATCGAACCCGGCATCTACATCCCTGAAGAGAAAATCGGCATCCGCATCGAAGACACGTTCTACGTCACACCCGAAGGCAAACTCGTCAGCCTCACCGGCAGCGACACCTCATTGCCTTAGTGCCTTGCCAACCTTCACCAAAGTCTTCTCGCCAAACGGCTTCGCCACCAGTTGCAGCCCCACTGGCATCTTATTCGCTCCCATGCCGCAAGGGATCGAAAGCGCCGGTTCGCCCAACATATTAATCGCCCTCACCAGTCGCGTCGCCGCCATCCGTACATTCTCTTCGCGCCCTTGAATCAGCACTTCATCCCGGTCGATAGGCGGCGCCGTCATCGGCGTCGTCGGACCCACCAGCACATCCACTTTCGTCCAAAGTTCGTCGAACTCCTGGCGGAAAAGTTGCCGCAGCCGTTGCCCGTTCACGTACTCATGCCCCATGATCATGCGGCCTTGCTGCAGCAGCGCCCACACATCCTCGCCAAACATCTTCGGGTCTTGCTGATTCACGTACACCGCCGCCGTCTCCGCCAACTGAATCACGCGCGCGGTCGCGTTCATTTCCGCGAAGTCGGGCGTCTCTATCCGCGTCACTTCCGCGCCCAGCCGCTGCAGAGTGTCAACGGCCGCTTCCACCGGTACCAACACATCCTCTGTCACCTGCCCAAACAAAGCATCAATCGGTATGCCCACCCGCAAGCCCTTCAAATCCGTTGGCGCCGGCACGTTGTAATCTTCTTCGCCGCCCACCATCGCATTCAACGCCAGCGCACAGTCTTCCACCGTGCTGCCCAACGGCCCCACATGATCCAAGCTGAACGCCAGTGGCAACACGCCATGCCTGCTTACTAACCCGTACGTCGGCTTCAACCCCGCGATCCCGCAGAACGACGCCGGTACCCGAATCGATCCGCCTGTATCCGTCCCCAACGCCATCGGCAGAAATCCACCGCCAACCAGCGCTGCCGACCCACCGCTCGATCCGCCAGCCAGCCGGTTCGGATCCAGCGGATTCCGCACGAACCCAAAGTGCGGATTCTTCGACGTAATGCCAAACGCAATCTCATGCAGGTTCGTCTTCCCTATAGAAATCGCGCCAGCTTCATGCAGCTTCTCCACCACCGTCGCATCATATTCAGGTACGAAGTCTTTGTAGACCAAAGAGCCCGCCGTCGTCTTCACGCCCTTGGTGTAGAACAGGTCTTTCAATGCGATCGGTATTCCATGAAACGGTCCGCGATCTTTGCCCGCCGCTAACTCCGCATCCCGTTCGCGCGCCGTCGCCAACGCCTGTTCCGCGGTGACGGTGATCAAGCTGCCGAATTTGTCGCGTTCCAGAATGTCGTCAAGCGTCTTCTGCACTAACTCCGCAGAAGAGATCTTGCGCGCCCGTAACTGCGCCCCCAGTTCCCGAACCGTCATTTATCCAGCCTGTAGACAACCGCCGGCTCCATCTCCGGCTTCAGTCGGTTTGTCAGCAGTTTAAACTGCGCGCGCAATTGCATCACAATATGCGCGTTGGGGTTCAAGATAACAGGTGGCGTCTCATCCGGCCCCAAAACCTTATAGGTTCCCGGCGGCTCCATTTCAACTACAATCTTGCGAACCTTATCCAAGTCAAGACCATGTTTCTTCAGGAACGTGCCTGCCACGTCCGGCTGCTTCATGATTCCCAGTAAGATATGCCCCGGCATGATGAACTTCTGATGCAGCTGCTCCGATTCCTCCGCAGCGATCAAAAGCACCCTGTTCGCCTCTTTCGTCAAAGGCACATCCACAGAGGTGCTGATCTTCTCTCCGGTCGGCTTGAGCCCCATTGCCTCAGCAGGATTTTGAAAAGGCATTTGCGAGCCGAACACCTTCGCCGTAAGCCCTTTGTCTTCGCGCAAAATCCCTAACAGCAGATGAGCTGGCTCAATATAATCAGCTCCCAATTGCGACGCCTCGTACCGCGCAAAGAAGATTACCCGCCGCGCCCGCTCCGTGTACCGTTCAAACATCCCTATCCCCCTATTGCGGCGACGGCCCGCGCACCACCTGCACAAAGTTCTCCGGGTTCACGTATTTCGCAAACGCCCCGCGCACTTCATCCGCTGTCATATTAAAGTATCTGTCAGCCGCACGCCTCGGCTCATCCAACGGCAGTCCAATCCGCGCCCTGCCCAACAATCCGCCTGCTACCGCATCTTCGCTCGATTCACCCAGAGGAATTTGCCGCAGCAACAACGCCTTCGCCTGCTGCAGTTCTTCGGGCGTCACATTGTTCTTCGCCATGTCCAGCAACTCACGCTCGACCAGGTTCCGCGCTTTTGAAACATTTTTCGGATCACACCCGTAAGTGATGCTGTAAGTCGCCCGCGTCTCGCCCGCTTCCAACGAGTCTTCCACCGTATAGACGAGCCCCGCTTGCTGCCTCAAAGACCGGTAAAGCCGCGTCGCATAGAATCCACCGCCCAGTACATGGTTTCCCACCTGCAACGCAAAGTAATCGGGCGTGAATCGGTTCATCTCCACCTCTTCCGCTAATTGCACGTCGTCTTGCACTCTGCTTGAATCAGGAACGTTCATCGACTTCGCCTCGTTAGCCGGCACTGGCGGTAGAACTACATTGGGCTTCGGCCCCACTGCCTTCCATTCGCCAAAATATTTGTCAATGGCCGCATGCGCCGCTTCCGGCGTAATATCTCCAATCACCACAATCGTGGCAAGGTCGGGCCGGATGGTCGCTTGATAAAACTTCAACACGTCCGCATACTGAATCGCCTTCACCGTGGCCGGCGTTGTCTCCCGCAACAAAGGATCCTTCGCGGGCAACAGCGCCGCCAACAGCGCGCGTTCCATTCGGTAAGTCGGTGTGTCCAGCTCGCCACCACTCAGTTCCGCCGTCTGCTGCTGCACAATCGTAAAGGCATCTCTCGGCAGAGCCGGATGCAATTCGTTATCCGCCAGCAACTGAACGCCGCGCTCAAAATCCTGCGATAAAACTTTCAGCCCAAAACTTGCTCCCGCCGATTCCGACGCACCAATATCATCCAATGCCTTCTGAAACGCCACGCGGTCCATGGTTTTAGTCCCGTAGGAAAACAAGCCCTCCAAAATGTCCGCTACTCCATCTTTTCCAGTCGGCATCTCTAGCTGGTTTTGTGTCTTAATCGAGCCAACCAGCGTGATCGTAGGGCTTGTTCGTTCCGTCTGCACAATCAGCCGAATGCCGTTTTTCAGCATCATGTCCGTCGGCTTGGCCGTCCACTCTGGCACGCGCAAAGATTTGACCGACGCTTCTGCCCACGCAGGCAATGCGACTGGCTTGGTGGGCGATGACATCGCTTTCTCCGATCCGCCAAATCCCTTCGACGAAACCGCCTCACCAGATGCGGCCGGCTTCAAAGTGCCCACGACCGACGTATCAAGCAGATACTTCTTCGCGACCCGGTTCACATCCGCCACCGTGATTTTCCTAATCGCCTCTACAATTTCGTCCGGCGACTGCCGTCCTTCCACCGCCAGCGTTTGCGACCATGTGGACGCTAAATTCGAAATCGAGTTCCGCTCAAACTCGGCCCCTGCCACTTCACCTTTCTTGGCTGCCTCTACCAGCTCAGCCGGCACACCCTCGTTCGCATAGCGCACTAGAATACGCTTGATTTCGGTATTCGTAGCTGCCGGGTCCGTTCCAGAAGGCAGCGCCGCCAGTGCAAACGCCGCGCTGGCCTTGGGATACGTTTCCACCAAATCGAAATCAGTCCCGAGCGCTTTACCTTGCGGAACCAAATCATACAGTGCCCCGCGCTGGCTTGCCAATACGTCGGTTAAGACCCGCGCCGCCGCAAAATCAGGACTATCTGTTCCGGGAAAGCGAAACGCCACGCCTGTCAGTAAATAAGGCAGATTGCTCGGCAACTCGAATGAATCCGCTTGCACGGCTTGCAGATTCACCTCCGGCCTCGCGCCCACCGGCCTCCGCGGAATCTGTCCGTAATACTGCTTCACCTTGGCTATCACGTTCACCGGATCCACATCGCCGGTAATCACCAGAATCGCGTTGTTCGGTGCATACCATTTCTTGTAAAAATCTTTGAGTAACTCACCCGTGGTTTGATCGAACGACGCCTTGGTGCCCAGCGCATCCTGCTCGTAGGGAGTGCCCGCAAATAAATCGTGATTCAAGCGCGTGATGAACTTGTAAGTCGGGTTCGAAAGATCACTCGCCACCTCCTGCTCAATCGCGCCCCGCTCTTCGAGCCACTGCGATTGCGCATCTTCCACGTCGGTCATGCAGGACGAATCGATACGCATGGCTAGATCCAGATCCTGCGCCGGCAGAGTTACAAAATATTGGGTAGTGTTCTGCTGCGTCTGCGCATCCATGAAGCCGCCCAACTGTGCATAGATGGCGGAGATCTGGTCGGCCGTCAATCCGGTACAACCCCGAAAGGCCATGTGCTCCTGCGCGTGAGCCAATCCGGGGAAGCCCGGCGGCACCTCGTTTGCACCCACCAAATAATTTTCTTCGAGCGTGGCAACCGGCGCCAGTGGATCGCGAATCACCACTACTCTTAAACCGTTATCAAGCGTGACTCTGGTGACATCAGTTCTTTGGGCCGGAGCGTTAGTCTGCAGAGTCAGAAAAGCCAACGCACCGATAAAACAACGAATCTTTGTTCGCATGACTGCTGTTTATCAGCTTAAGGCACTGCGTTGAGAAAGCCATCGGTGCACAATGAAAGCATGTTGATTCGCCTATCCGCGCTGCTCCTAGTAGCCGTTTCTCTGTCAATCGCCGCCGACCCCGAAGCAGACATTCGCGCCGCAGTACAACGGTATGTAGACATCCGCGAACACCCAGATCCTACGGCACTCAGCGATCTTTTTACGGCCGATGCCGACCAGCTTGTTTCCTCTGGCGAATGGCGTAAAGGGCGCGACGCGGTAGTGAAAGGGACCATTGCCGCATCGCAGCGCGAAGCGGGAAAGCGCACCATCACCATCGAATCCATTCGCTTCCTCACCGAAACTGTCGCGATTGCCGATGGCCGTTACGAACTCATGGATGCGAGCGGCAATCCGACCCGCAAGATGTGGACCTCAATCGTACTCACTCGCGAACACTCCGGCTGGCAAATCGCGGCGATCCGCAACATGTTGCCGGCCAAGTAAGTTTAATCGGAAAATCGCAGGAACATCACCAGCGCATCCACGTATCCCCGCGTAGGATGCAAGAACGCTTCAGGCAATCGCCCTACGGTCGCAAAGCCAAAACTCTCCCACAACCTGATCGCTCGTTCATTCGTGGAGACGACAAAATTAAACTGCATCGCCCTGAATCCGCGCTCCTTGGCCCGTTCCAGAGAATGTAAACACATAGCCCGCGCAACACCTTTGCCAGTCGCCTTTGCAGCAGTAATATAGCCGCAATTTGCCACATGCGAACCGCCGCCTTTCTGATTCGCCTGCAAAAAATACGTGCCGAGAACGAGCCCCTCTTCTTCAAACACGAAAACTTCATGCCCATCCGCCATCCAATACGTCCAGGCATCTGGGCGCGAAATGTCTCGCCCCACGGCGTACGTTTCGCCTTCACGAAATACCGGCTCAATGATGTTGAGAATCGCGTCCGCGTCCGCGGTGGTGGCCAGCCGAATCAATGCCTATGCGCCGCCGAAGATTCGCTTAAAGAACTGCTTCCAATGCCACTTATATTCCTGGCAATCGGGCGCTGGCGCAAAGCTCAAAGTCTTCGTTCCACGCTCCACACTTAAAGATTGCACTTCGGCCCCATCTGCCGTCACATTGACAGTCAGAAACGTTTTGCAGCTATCAGTCGAATCGATCTTCCAGGCCGAACTGATTTTCTTGTCAGCCCAGTCCGCTGCAAAGCGCGCATAGTCGTAATGGTCGCAAGTGGTAGGGCACCAAGTCGCATAAGCCGCCTTGTAGTTGTGCCCGTTCAAGTCAGCTAGAAATTGTTTGGCTACCTGCTTTTCACTGTAATCGTGCAAAACGAAGTAGCCAACCACTGTCAGGATAATTGCGGCCAGCACACCCAAGATGATGTAGCGAATGGCTTTGCTACGCTTTTCATCTTCTATTCCATAACCCTCTAAATAACTGCTGGCCATACGGCTCACTCCTTAAACTCGATCTTTATTTCGCCGGATACGCTTTGTCGTACGCCGCCGTGGCCGCCGCTGTCAGATCAAGCGCCGGTTTGAAATAAAGAGTATTTGAAACTTCAATGATTACGTCCACTCCCTTTTCCAGCGCCAAGCCTTTGACCACCTCGGACATCTGCCGGCCCACATGGCCCAATACGTCCTGCCGTTCGGCATCTACGTCAGCTTGTAGATCCTGCTGGAGCCGCTGGAGTTGCTTCTGTTTTGTGGTGAACTGCGCTTGCAGGTCAGCTTCACGTCCGGGTTGCAGGTTCGGGGTAGCACCCTGCTTCTGAATATCCTGCAGGTCCTTTTGGATGGATTCAATCGCTTTTTGACGAGGACTGTATTTGGCCTCCATCGCCGCGATGTCTTTCTTGATCTCCTGCGTCTGGCTTACCGCCATCTGCAGATTGATAATGGCCACCTTCGCAGGAGGGATCTCTTGCGCGGGCAGGTGGCTAGCCACCGTCACTGAGGCAATAAGGAGCGACACGCTCCGGAAATGCGAGAACATTACTTTCTAGACTCCTGTGTAAAAGCGATTAAAGACCGGGCTGTGCCGGATGGGATGGGGAATTCGCCCATAACAGGCTAGCATGCTCTACACTTTTAGAATACGCCCTTTTGGGCCGATTGTAAGCGTACGATCCCGCCAGCGCACAGTTTTACCACAATAAGATGCGAGCCAGATGGCAAATGAGTACAAATCCCAGAGGGGTGAAAGCCAGCAAAAGGCTGCGGCGAGCGGGCTCTTTAGTACTAAGCCACCGGCGGTCAGGGCAGAGAAGACGCGCAACGCTGCCAGCAGAATCGCTACCGGAAGTGCTCCGCACAACAGCGCTGCGGCAATCCACAAGCCGGCTTGCGTAATGGGCAGGCCCGAATACCCGGCACCTTTCGAAAGGCGAATCGTGCGCGCCCAGCGCAACTGATGGCGCCACACTCCCAGCCAGGTCGCATCGCCCAACGTTGTCTCCACCACGTAGGTAGACAGCACCACCCGTTTCCCCAAACCCGTAATGCCCTTGGCGAGTTGGTAATCATCCGCAATGAAATCGGCGATGGCCGCGAAGCCACCCGCCTTTTCCAGATCCGTCGCGCGGAACGCCAGCGTCGACCCCAATCCAAACTCGCGCACGCCAATCAATTGCGCCACCATTGTGCTGGGCATGAAGTCGGTCATGATGCCCAATGCTTCCCAAGCCGCCAGCAGGTTGTGCGCCTTCACCCTATACAGACACGTCACGACGCCTACCTGCGGATCAGCCAGGGGCGCCGTCACTTCCAGCAGATAGTCCGGGTCCACTTTAATGTCGCTATCGTTCACAACCCGTAGCGGATAGCGCGCGTGGCTGCTCAATTCTTCAAGCAAGCCTACTTTGCGATTCAGCGTCTTGGGTCCTCCGCTGAAAAACTGCACGGGCGCATGGGGATGCTCGCTCACCAGCCGCTTCACTTCCGATAAGGCCGGGTCAACCGCATCGCGCGCCGCGAATAACACTTCAAATTCGGGATGCTTCTGTTCTACCTGCGAAACGAAGGCTTCCGATGTATTGGGGTCGAGCCCTCGCAAAGGCTTGAGTACCGACACTCCATCCGTCCAAGCCGCTGGCTTACGTCTGCGCAGCTGCCGCAGCGACGCAAAAATCGCCAGGCATTGATACAGAATCGCGGGGAGGAAGACCAGCCAGAGGGCACGCAAGGGTCTATGCTATCGCGCCAGCAGAATCACGCCGCCCAGCACTAACAACGCTCCGGCTGCGCGGCGTGGGCCGACCTTTTCCTTTAAGACGAACTTAGCTAAAACTGTCTCCAGTACAAACGTGGCAGCGGAGGCAGGCACCGCGAAACTCAGCGGCGCAATTTGCACCAGTGCCATAAAGGCGAAAAACGAAATGGCCATGGCTACGATGCTCAACAACAGAAACCGCTTGCTCACAATCAGACGCAGCAGTTTGGCCAGTCCGCGGGCATCCACCCCTTGCTCGCCGCTGCGCTTCATCTCATAACTTTGCAGCAAATCGCCCAAAACCGTGGAGATGACAATGATCGAAAGCAACACCCACTTCATTCCGCGGCTTGCTCACTTTCCGTGGTCATGGGTTTTGTTGCACCGACAAAAGCCGTGCCGAAGAAAATCAGAAAAGTGCCGATCCAGTTGGTGAACGTCACTGGCTCGCCCAAAACGAAATGCCCTAAAATCGCTGCCAAAATGTAGCCTACGGCCGTGACCGGCACCACGAAGCTCAAATCGGCCCAGCTGAACAAGGTCATGCGCGTGAGCAGCCAGAGAATCAGCAAAATGATGCCAAGCGCTACAAACGGATGGAACATGGCGCGAATGTAATCGAGCGGATTCGCGGCCATCTTTTCCGGCAGCCCTCGCATGCCAAGGGTCAAGCTAAGATTGCCGCTCGCATTCAAAAGAATCACAAGCAGCGCCAGCCAAAGGGTTCTGGCTTTGGTTGGCCGCGAAGCAGACAAGATCAGTCACCCGTACTCAGAACGGGAGGCTGCTGTTCTTCTTTCTGCTTGCTTTGGTCTTTCACGTATTGCTTGCGCTTCGAACGCAGCGTCAAGTATTCCTTGGCCTCTTTGTAGAGACGGCGGCGGTCATTGCCGTCGAACAGCGCCTTGCTCACGAGCCGGAAGGCCACCTTCGGACGGAAATAGTATTCACCGTAGAAACGTTCCACCCAATCCACTAACTCGCCCTTGTCCAAACCAGGGTAGTTGTAGTTCGGCAGTTGATGCCCGCTTTCATCCGTCATGGCATCAATGGTGATCAAGCCATTCTTCTTGACGTGATCATAAAACTCAGTGCCAGGGTAAGGATGCGCAATTGAAACCTGAATGGTTTCCACATCCAGTTCCTTCGCGAAGTTAATGCTGGAACGGATCGAATCGCGCGTTTCGCCCGGCAAACCCACAATGAAATCGCCATGAATCGTCAAACCCAGCTTCTTGCAGTTGGCCGTAAAGCGGCGCGCCATATCAATCGTCGCGCCCTTTTTGATGTTCTTCAGAATCTGTTGGTCGCCCGATTCATAACCAACAATCAACAAGCGGCAACCCGCGTCCTTCATCGCCTTCAGCGTGTCGTAATCGGTGGTCACACGCGAAGTACAACTCCAGGTGAACTTCAACGGCTTCAGCTTGGAGCACAACTCGATCGTGCGCGCCTTCTGATAGTTGAAGGTATCGTCGTCAAAGAAGATTTCCTTCAGTCCTGGGAAGTTCTCCAAAGCCCAGCGGCACTCGTTTACGATGTCATCGGACGAACGCAAACGCCAGCGGTGTCCCGAATGAGTTTGCGGCCACAAACAGAAAGTACACTGCGCCGGACAACCGCGGCTCGTATAGAAAGAGATGAACGGATTCTGCAGAAAGGGAACATTGTAGTTCCTAAAATCCAGGTCGCGCTTATAGACCTTCGTGACCCAAGGCAACTCATCCAGATTTTCAATCACCGGCGCTTCCGGGTTGTTCTGAATACTGCCGTCATCGTTGCGAAACGCCACACTGGGAATTTCAACAAGCGGCTTGCCCATCGCAAAATCGCGAATCGCGTAATCAAACTCGCGCTTCACTACAAAATCGATCGCCTTGGTGGCACGTAGGCTCTTTTCCGGTTCGGTCGTCACAGGCGGACCGACAAAGGCAACCTTCAGCTTCGGATTGTTGTCCTTCATCATCTCGGCAATCTTCACGTCAACGTTGAAGCCCGGAGTAGAAGTAAACAGCACTAGCAACTCATAGTCCGACGCCATCGCCACTGTCTGATCAATCGAAACTTTATGCGGCGGCGCATCCAAAACCTTGCTGTCCGGCAGCATCCCGGCCGGATAGCACAGCCACACCGGATACCAGTAAGATTCGATTTCGCGCGCGGCCGGCCAACGCGAGCCTGCTCCACCGTCAAAACCTTCAAAAGAAGGAGGATTTAGAAAAAGAGTTCGCATGGGCTCCCTTAGAACGTCAACTTCCAGAATACTTGGTTATTTCGGCGATTCTCAACCACTTATGCGCGACCGGGTACCACTGGGGGTGTAGCGGGAATTAAGCGCATTCAACGGCAACCCCGCCACCTTCACATAGAGGGTGCCGCAATCGAAGCCGTATCGACTGCATCGTCATCCGCACCCTCGGTTACGCTGGTGTAGTTAATATCCAACTGAACGATTCCTACTACTCGCGTGTCGATGGTGCTGGTCATGTGCGCTGGCACGGAAACGCCATTTTGAATGGCAAACGCGCGCTCGAAATCGACCTTTTTGAAGAAAATACTAGGATTCTTTACCAAACGGCCCTTTTCTAGTACTGGCAGGTAAGAACTGGCATCAAGCCACAATTCACCTTTGAACAGCCCCACCCGCTTCTTGCGCGGCGAAACCTGGAACATATAGACTGTCTCGTTCGCGGCGGCAGTCCGCTCGCCCTTCAACTTAAATTTGTAGTTGGCGGGTGTCAGCATCAATCCTGGATCGCTCTGCGATTGCTGCTCGGCCTGCAAATAGCGCGCAATCACTTCTTTTTTGACGGTATTATCGCCTTGGAAACCCAGGACGCGGTAGGTGATCAACCCAACCTTAGAAATGTTGCGTAGGGCCCGTAATTTGCCGTGCTGCTGCAAACGCGGAACCGAAGCGTTAATTTCTACTTCCATCGAATGCGCCGCCGCTGGCTGCTGGTTCGTGGCTTGTAAGTACTTGCTAATAATAGCTTTAGAGGGGCTGTTCGCGTCGTCAGACGAATCGTCTACGGCGGCCCTCAAAGACCACGTTGAGGCAGCTAGAAGAATGGCGGTAACAGCTATGCTTCTTAACTTCAAAGTATTAATTCAACCCGCTTTTCGCGGTCTCCACACCACAGAATATGTTCTGTCAGTGTATCAGATCGGCGAATTTCCGGTGAATTTTATCCTTTCTAAAAGCTCTATAGTGGATTGGATGGCGTTACCGTTTCAGGGTTGCATGAATCGCCTTTAATTCACATGACGGAAAAGGGTTAGTTTCCATAGATGCAACCAGTTCCAATCGGAGTTCGGTCCGCAAACCGCACTCAAAAGAGACGTAATGGCCCGCGCATAACAGGATCCCGTTGCTTGAATTCGTCTCGCCTTTCCTCCGGCATCGGAGACGGAGAGGCAACGCCCATCCTCGTTTGGTCCTTTGTTGGAAATCGAACCCAGGCGCCGGCCAACCCACTAATGCATGTTGCCTAAATTGAGGTTCGCCCAACAAGTGGCACTGAGAAGTACCGTAATCCCTCCGGCCAACAACACTCCCTTGCACGCATTGTCTTCACCCTTGCGGTGGAACTTCAGGTAAAACGGAGCTAACCAAAAAATCTGCAATAGCCCAAAGCCCATCACGAGAACGATACCGATGCCAATCGCGATGGTCACGACCGATATCAACAGTGCTCCCAGGTTGACACCGCCGGCAATCGCGAACCCCACCCAGAACGATCCCTTCGGCTTCGGTTGTTCATCTACCATCGAATCCATGCGCCCCCACCTTGAACTCACCGATGATGCTGGTTGTCAGCAAGATATAGAACACCACCCCAGCACGTTGCATTCAGCAGAAAGGTGATGCCGCCTGCCAACAAAATGCCCTTGGCCGTCTCCGCCTTTGCTGAACGACCCCTCAGTTTGGTCCGCTTCATCCAACACCCACCGTCTCGCGCACGGGCCGCAACCGCGTCTGCTCTAATTCATCCCGATAAAACAAGTTGTACGTATCGAACGGAATCATCCGCTTCCCATCCGGATGCGCAATATGCACGCAGGTCTTCTTCACGCTTCGCACGTCAAACGAATGCGCATCGATGAACTGCATAATCAATACGCGAAATACATTCTGATAGCCGATCCCTTCCGGCGCGCCCACCTTCGGTAAACAGCACAACAAATCGCGCAGCGTGGAAGTGGCCGACTCCGGCGAATGGTTCGTCGAAAACGTTTTGAACACCGCCTTCTGCACCGCTTCGTCCGATTCGAACACAATGGTATTCCGGCCGCCATTGATTAGCACCTGTGGATCAATCAACCCTGTCAGTGGCGTGATCTCCCCGCCGATCTTCAAGGCATAACCCATGGCCAGCGAATCCGGATGACATGGCACGGGAATAATATCTTCTGGCCGAAATAGTTTGGTCTGCTCCAAAATCCGCCGCCGCACTTCGGTCAGCGTGAGCCGGTTCTGTGCCGCATCGAAGCCCTGTAGCCGCCCGGCCGCCTGTATGGGCTGAAACACCACACCGCGTACGCACGGCTGCTTCACGCCATATTCAATGATCTTTCCTAATTCGTGATCATTGGTTCCACGCTTCACGGTCACCACCAGCGTGGTCGAAATGCCCAGCGCGTTTAAGCGCGCCAGCGCCTTCTCGCGCACACTCCTTAAATCCACACCGCGCAATTCGCGCAGCGGCCCTTCATCAAAGGAATCAAACTGCAGATAGAGTTCGAAGCCCGGCGTATAACCTGCCAGCCGTTCTGCAAACTCCGGGTCGGACGCAATCCGCAGCCCATTCGTGTTCAACATCAAATGCTGAATGGGCCGTGCGCGTGCCGCGTCCAGGATGCGGAAGAATTCCGGATGCAATGTCGGCTCGCCGCCTGAAATCTGCACCACGTCCGGGCGCCGTTCATTCGCCACCACCGCATCTAGCATCCTCTCGATCGTTGCGAAGTCACGGTGCTGCACGCGCTCCGGACCGCTGCCCGCATAACAAATCGGACACCGCAAATTGCAAAAATCGGTAATCTCAATCAGCGTCAAACATGAGTGTTGCTCATGGTCGGTACACAGCCCGCAGTCATAGGGGCAGCCCCATTTCACGGGCGTATTGTAACGGTTCGGCATTTCCGGCGGCTTCAGAAACACCTCGCGGCACTTGCGGTAGTAATCCACATCGTCGGCCATCAGCACGCGCTCGCTGCCATGTTGCGGACAGCGCTTCAACATATAAACTTTGCCGCCTTCGAAAACGATCTTCGCGTCCACCTTGCGAAAACACGTCGCGCAAATCGAGACCGCTATGTCATAGAACAGGTATGGTCGCTCTTTGTCTGCCATAAAACATCCTCACCGTATCGCGCCCATAGAAAAGCAGGGCCAAAGCGCAAGCCCATTGAATGGCCGAAAGGCCAGCGAACGCCGGCTCCGGCTTTAGAAAATCAATCATCAGCCGCCAGCTGAGATAGCTGACGAGAAACAGCCGGAAAAGTTCCCCATTCGGCAGCACGCGCTGAAGCAGCCAGGAAAGCGC
>Ga0302319_10010968_pt1 | contig 17225 bp, 16 predicted proteins | sample Bog_T0_2_FD_203319 | JGI IMG/M metagenome (GOLD analysis project Ga0302319, IMG submission 203319) | Peat permafrost microbial communities from Stordalen Mire near Abisko, Sweden - Bog_T0_2 | ecosystem: Environmental > Terrestrial > Soil > Wetlands > Peat | place: Sweden: Abisko, Stordalen Mire...
TTTCCTTTTGGCAAGATCACGATACCACCGTCTCTCCTCTCGGCAATAAGTTCTGAGGTCGCAGACAAAGTACCGTGGAGCGTCTGCTCAAGAATGTAGTCAGCGAGATTTGTCATAACGAGTTGTTCCAAAGCTCGCCGCAACGGTCGGGCACCCATGGATGGGTCAAAGCCCTTCTCAATCACGAGCGTTTGCGTTCCAGTAGTCAATTCAATCGATGGACGGTTGTTTTCTTTCAACCGACGGTTTTCTTCTTTAAGCAGTAGACCGAGAATACGTTCAAGATGATCCCTTTCCAGCGGAGCGAAGATCACGATCTCATCGATGCGGTTCACAATCTCTGGTTTGAGCTCTTGCTTAAGGCGTTCGCGTAACTGCTGATGCACATCGTCGTAATGTTCTGCGAGATAATTCTTTGGGAGCTTCGATATCGAGTCCGCAGCGATGTTGCTCGTGAGCATGACTAGAGTCTGCGAAAAGCTGCATACCTTGCCCGTCTTATCCTGCAACTTGCCTTCTTCGAGTATCTGAAGTAGCAAGTTGTGAATGTCTGGATGCGCCTTTTCAATTTCGTCAAAGAGCACCACACTCGATGGCTTGGCGGCGACGTCGCGCACCAGGCGCCCGCCCTCTTCATAGCCGACGTAGCCTGGGGAGGCGCCTGTTAGCTTTGTTGCATCTGCCGGGCTCATATACTCGCTCATGTCGTATTGGAGCAAAGCGCCCTTCCCAAAAAGCTGGCTTGCAACAACGCGGCACAACTCCGTCTTGCCCACGCCAGTGGGGCCAAGAAAGAGAAAGGACCCGATTGGACGGACTGAGCGCCCAGTTGCCATCGTCCGCTTCAGTGCCGAACAGACCGCCTGAATCGCGCGGTCTTGGCCGATGACTCCTGCACGTAATTCGTTTTCAAGTCCGAGAACTTTCCCGACGGCTGCTGGATCTCCGGAATCCATCCCGCCAAAGCGTTCAGAGATGAGCTTTTGCAGATCAGAGACGGTGAGGATGACTCCAGACCCACGCTTATTCTTGAACCACTCGGCCACGAGGAGCGATGCGCCGCTCCAGTCTTGGCGGGCGATTGACGCCAGCTCACGGTCTATCAGGTCCAGCATCTTTGACGGGGAAACAGCATCTCTGGGTGGCCCGGATACTCGCTCCGCTGACTTCGTTCCGATACAGCCAGCCAGGAGATCAATTGCCTTGTCGGGCAAGCGACGATCCAGGATGGACCGGATCGACAGGTCAACCGCAGCCTCTACAACGCCATCGCCAAGTATGACCCCGGCCTTTTGTGCTTTGGGTTCAGCAACCAGTCTCAGGATTCCGACGGCCTCATCCCGCGATGGTTCGGGCACATCTATTCGAACGAAGCGTCGTGCGAACGCCGAATCCCGAGCGTTCATGGCCTCATACTCACGGTTCGTGGTGGCGCCGATCATCCTGATCTCGCCTCTAGCGAGGTACGGTTTGATGAAGTTCGCAAAGGGGCTGACCCGATTTTGGTCCGAGCTCACGCTCAGGATCGAGTGAATCTCGTCCATGAACACGATCACATTTGGATGAGCGAGAAGGTTATCTATCAGAGCCTTGGCATTTGCCTCAAACTGGCCGTGATAAATCGTTCCGGCGGTGAGTGCATTGACGTCCAGTTCCTGGATGGAAGCATTTCGCAAGGAATCCGGGGCGTCTCCGGTCGCAATCTTTTGAGCCAAGGCTTCAACAACCGCAGTCTTTCCGACACCCGGTTCGCCGGTAAAGATCACATTCGACTTCCCATCCTGCGCCAGCACCGTAACGGCCTGCTGGAGAACCTTTTCGCGTCCGTGAAAGCTGCCCAGGGTTCCTTGTTTCGCAAGTTCTGTCAGGTTTCTACTGAAAAAGTCCATAGGTCTCCAAGAAAGCTGCGTCCCGGCATGGTTCAGACGCTCAATGCGTCCAGTCCTGGTTCAAGCCAGACGCGGATTGTGATAATGAACTACGGCCACTATAGTGGCTGGCGTCTATAGTGGGCAAGCGCAAAGGATGTAGACTGTGTCTCCGAAACAGTCCACATTCGCGAATTCGTCATCAAGCATCGAGGGTACGTTCGGTGGGATTCTTCGAACCTTGCGGCTCGGCCGAGGCATGAGCCAGGAGGAACTGGCCCATGTCAGCGGATACCACCGGAACTACATTGGGATATTGGAGAGGGGAGAAAAGAGCCCATCGCTGCGAACGCTGTTCAATCTGGCTGGCGCGCTGACGATTTCACCCTCAGATATATTGAAACGGGTTGAGCGCTCGCTGAAGAAGCAGGGTCGAGCGGTCTAGCTACAGCCTTTATGTTGGCTGACTCTCCGTTTCTGTAACTCTGGCGCATGGTCACATCTGCCAGCAGATCCTGCAAAACTGCCGATACCGAGATACGAGGCGCGGGGGGAACCCTTCGCCACTTCCGGGGATACTGTGCGGAAAGGGTCTATCCCCGCGTGTGCGGGGGAACCCTTGCTGCGAGGCTGAGGCGAGAGGTTGATGGGGGTCTATCCCCGCGTGTGCGGGGGAACCATGTGCATCACCTGGAATCCCTGGTTCGAGATGGGTCTATCCCCGCGTGTGCGGGGGAACCCCCGATCCGGGCGCGATTGGAATGGGGAGATAGGGTCTATCCCCGCGTGTGCGGGGGAACCCGGAACGCTGTGGCGTAAACGTAGTGGACATTGGGTCTATCCCCGCGTGTGCGGGGGAACCGCGCCGCTCAGCGTGTAATGCCACACAAAGCTGGGTCTATCCCCGCGTGTGCGGGGGAACCAGAGCGCCTCGCCGGTTCGCTGTTACGTCCACGGGTCTATCCCCGCGTGTGCGGGGGAACCAGGGCGCCTCGCCGGTTCGCTGTTACGTCCACGGGTCTATCCCCGCGTGTGCGGGGGAACCGGCCGCCCGTGCTTCCTCAAGAACTGGATCGGGGGTCTATCCCCGCGTGTGCGGGGGAACCTTGAATACTCCGGCGCCGGCATCGTCAGCCGAGGGTCTATCCCCGCGTGTGCGGGGGAACCGGAACCGGGAACATCACCAAGATCACAAGCTGGGGTCTATCCCCGCGTGTGCGGGGGAACCCGGGCAGCGCAAAGACAAGGTGGGCAAATTGCGGGTCTATCCCCGCGTGTGCGGGGGAACCCGCGGCGGATCTTTGGTGAGCCTGTCCTTGTACGGTCTATCCCCGCGTGTGCGGGGGAACCGGTCAGCGCCACCGTGTTGAATGCCTCGGCGAGGGTCTATCCCCGCGTGTGCGGGGGAACCGACGAGGCCAAGAACGCCATCGACGAGTACAAGGGTCTATCCCCGCGTGTGCGGGGGAACCTCGCCGGCTTTGCCTTCCTCGATGCCCATATGGGGTCTATCCCCGCGTGTGCGGGGGAACCGCCGTGATGTCGATCGTGACCACGTCGCCTGGGGGTCTATCCCCGCGTGTGCGGGGGAACCCTGGGGTTGCCCACGAAGAACGACGTGATATAGGGTCTATCCCCGCGTGTGCGGGGGAACCAGCCCTATCCAAACACCTTACCTTCCCTTTGGGGGTCTATCCCCGCGTGTGCGGGGGAACCGGCCTCGACGTGCTCCCGCGCCTTGTGCGCCAGGGTCTATCCCCGCGTGTGCGGGGGAACCTAGTACCAGTCGTTGACGTCGGTCAGCTTGGGGGTCTATCCCCGCGTGTGCGGGGGAACCAGGCGTCCATCTCAGTGTCGGCGGACGTAAAAGGGTCTATCCCCGCGTGTGCGGGGGAACCGCGACGTGGCGCAGCTCTGACCACGACTGGAAGGGTCTATCCCCGCGTGTGCGGGGGAACCTGCTGAATCAGGGCAGCGGTTGCGGCCACAACGGGTCTATCCCCGCGTGTGCGGGGGAACCCGAGTCTTTCCCGCCGCTAAAGCAAACGATATGGGTCTATCCCCGCGTGTGCGGGGGAACCTTCGATCCCCCGGTGATGTTCGTGCCTTTTGAGGGTCTATCCCCGCGTGTGCGGGGGAACCTCGCTGAAGCCGCGGCTGGCGCTCTTGACCTTGGGTCTATCCCCGCGTGTGCGGGGGAACCCATTCAGATGCTTTTGAGCGATCTTCGCCATTGGGTCTATCCCCGCGTGTGCGGGGGAACCCTCAGATACGCTCCCAGTGCGCAGGTTCCAGTGGGTCTATCCCCGCGTGTGCGGGGGAACCGGGAAAAAGGGATAAAGGAGCTGCTGAAATATGGGTCTATCCCCGCGTGTGCGGGGGAACCAAGATCGTCTTCTCGTCGCACCAGGTCTCGATGGGTCTATCCCCGCGTGTGCGGGGGAACCGCGGCAGGCCCGTGGTGACGACGGAATTGCCGCGGTCTATCCCCGCGTGTGCGGGGGAACCCTTCTTGCGGCCAATGTCCACGCCCAGATAAAGGGTCTATCCCCGCGTGTGCGGGGGAACCTACATCGACCCGATGAATATCGACACCATCCAGGGTCTATCCCCGCGTGTGCGGGGGAACCCGCTGGCCAGAGAATCCGCCGCCGCCGGTCAGGGGTCTATCCCCGCGTGTGCGGGGGAACCTTCCTCGCCAACCAGCCCACCATCGGCACTCAGGGTCTATCCCCGCGTGTGCGGGGGAACCTACATCGACCCGATGAATATCGACACCATCCAGGGTCTATCCCCGCGTGTGCGGGGGAACCTAGTACCAGTCGTTCGTGTCGGTTAGCTTCTCGGGTCTATCCCCGCGTGTGCGGGGGAACCCGCCAAGGGCGCGGCGGCGGCGTTGAAAAGCAGGGTCTATCCCCGCGTGTGCGGGGGAACCCGTGCTGGCTGACGAGTTCGCCTTTCACAAGGAGGTCTATCCCCGCGTGTGCGGGGGAACCTGCAACAGAGAGCGAGGCGTCGCATAAACGACGGGTCTATCCCCGCGTGTGCGGGGGAACCGCACCGAAAGCGAAGACGCCACAGTTCGAACCGGGTCTATCCCCGCGTGTGCGGGGGAACCTAGACGCCGCAGCCGCCCCAGGTCTCCGCTGGGGGTCTATCCCCGCGTGTGCGGGGGAACCGTCTACGCGGCCCAACAAGCATCGTCCTAGAGGGGTCTATCCCCGCGTGTGCGGGGGAACCTTTGCAGACCCTCGTCACCTCTGGCCGGAATGGGGTCTATCCCCGCGTGTGCGGGGGAACCGATATTGGAAACTACTTCCCCAACTCTCGCCGGGGTCTATCCCCGCGTGTGCGGGGGAACCCCAAAAACAGGTAAATGGCTGATTTTGCTCATGGGTCTATCCCCGCGTGTGCGGGGGAACCGAATTGTCGTAGTGCCGAAGGTCACGCAACAGGGGTCTATCCCCGCGTGTGCGGGGGAACCGCCGGATGCGCCGGTAGATTACTCGGAGGACAGGGTCTATCCCCGCGTGTGCGGGGGAACCGGGTCCTCGGCACAGCCGGAGACGGGGTGCGCGGGTCTATCCCCGCGTGTGCGGGGGAACCGCGTCGGCGCTGGTGGCCTGGGTACAGAAGAAGGGTCTATCCCCGCGTGTGCGGGGGAACCGAGCCTTTCACTGGGTCGGCTACTTGTTGTGGCGGTCTATCCCCGCGTGTGCGGGGGAACCGCGTCCAATCCCCGGCCCAGGCCGCTCCGGCAGGGTCTATCCCCGCGTGTGCGGGGGAACCTCTGCCTTCTATGTTGATGATATTTATGCAAATTGTCAAAGAGCAGGAGGCGTTTGGGCTTTTGCGTCGCTTGCCGACAATGGACGCCGAACCAGCAGCATGGCATCGTGAGAGACAATGTCCTTCGGCGTTTCGCCTAATGTTTTGAGTCCAAGTCCTCCACTGGCACCGGTATCGGCCCAGGTCATCAGAATCGTGCCACGCGCGAGGTTACAGTACCAGTCCTCAAGAACGGCCCAGATGCGCAATCGCACACCCGCGCTCATATGAGGATGAGAGTAAACCCCCGGAGAAAGTTCCAGCATGGTCGAACCGAGGAAACCCCGGTAGCGGCCTTCGACATCCCTGGTGATGACGACAACCATGGGCATCAGTTCGCCTTCTCCTCAGTGGATGCTTTGGGTCGGTCCTCCAGATGAAGCAAGATCTTGATCTTGTCGATCATGTTGGGAATGACTGCCTTTTGACGAAAGATTTTGGCTGCATGGCGGCGCACCATTCTTTCCAGCGGCTGGGAAGTCTGCATGGACTCTTTGGCGGCACCGAAGGCGATTTCCAGCAGGATGTCATGGCGGTAGAGATCGGCAATGTCCAGCACAAAGGCCTGCCCGGAGTCCTCATGCACAAAGCCGAGTTGGGGAATGGCCGCCAGGACGGCTACGGCGACGGAAGCTGCTGCCGTCATGGCCGATCCCGCATGGTTGATCGCCTGATTGGGAATATCGCTGGCGTCCGGCGAGTCTCGGTTGTAGTGGCGCCCGTTCCATGGCAGGCCAAAGCGCTGCGCTGCGAGCAGGTAGCTGGTTTTGATGCGGGCACCTTCCTGCCCACGCAGAACCTCAATATCCCGTGTGAGGACAAATTCCCCGAAGCGGAGGGCATACATGGCGCGGGCTACCTCCATGCGGCTTTTGGGATCGGCCCATAGCGCCACCTGGGCTCGTGCTGCTGCCGAGCTATCGGGCATCAGCGGAGGTGCCGTATAGAAGCGTACGGCTCCCTCGCCTATGGCGGCCAGTGCGCAACCATGACGAGCCAACAGCCGCAGAGCATCGTGAGTTACGCTCGATCCTGGTCCCAGCAATACGATGGAGACCGCCTGATGCGGAATCTGATAGTCGCCCGCCGCCAGTTCTCCGCCCCCTGCCGTGATAAAGCGCAGGCAGCCGTCTTCGACTTCGAGTCGGCCGCGATCCAGCCACACCAATCCGTGCCGATCCGCATGGGGGATACGGGCCTTGTCCAGTCCCAGGCGTCCTGCCAGCATCAGAGATTCCTCGCGGGACGGAGCAGCATCATGCCGTAGCCGTAAGCTTTGTGGCGGCCAACTCCACCGGCCAGCAGTTTCTGGAAGTTCTCTGGATGATCGATGATCAGATCGCCCTGCAAGATGGCGCTTGGCCTTTCAATCGACGATCCCGTTCGAGCGGCACGATCCCGTTCGAAGCGAGTGAGTCGAACACCCGGAACCAGAGTGGCGGCGTCAGCCAGCTTCTGGGCCAGCCAATCGGTATAGACTGCTTCTCGTGTTCGGCCTGCCTGAAGCATCGTGCCCAGCATTGCTTCCTGAGATGCAGAATCCGAGGGGAACCGCCGCAACGCTTCGATCAGAAACGCATCCAGTTCCGCGCCTTTTGCGAAGGCTCCGCCAGAATATGGCAAGGGCTTGAGCAAGCGACTCACTGGACGGACGCGGATTTCAAACCCCATGCGCCGTCCTGCGCTCCAGTTCTCCGGCATGGTCTTGGTCGCGAGTCCTTGCAGGTTGAAGACTGTCTGAGCTTCCGGCATGGCACAGGCTTGGGCCACTTCAAGAAGCGCTGCATGGTCGGCGCTGCTATAGGCGTAGATGTGGCCCTGCTTGGCCTGTGGTGCAACGAAGAGGCGAAACGGGTGCAGCACCCGCTGGCCAAAAGACTCTGTCAGCAGGTGATGCAAGGCGCGACCTTCATCCAGGCCCGCATCGCGTTCCTGTCCCTTGGCGCTGCGACGCACAGACCAGCCCAAATTGCGATCAGCAGCCCAACGCCCCAGCGCGGGAATCGAGAGAGGAAGACGAACAAAATACAGTGGGCTCATGCGGTCGCTTCTCCTGCCAGAACGGTTCCTTCCACCACCATGCGCGAGCCACCATGAAGCCCCGTCTTCCAGTTACGAAGATCCTCCAGAGCCACGACACGATGCACGGATTCGCCATCGACTGGCCCCTCCTGCACAGGCCACAGGGCACGCAATTTTCGGCTCGTTTTTTCAACTGAAGTGACGCTCTCCAGAGCTTGATAGGCTGATGCCGCCACTACCTCCCCATCAAAAATCGGTCGCGATGGCAGACATGGCTTGCGCCCAATGAATAGTGGACGCGCCGGACGCTGCAAAGCAGAGGAAACAGCATCGAGGTCAGGCGTTTTGTCGGCGGGGTTCAAGCGCAGAACCACACTGGCACTCAAGTCGGCGTGATAGTCGCGAAACCGACGGTGGGGCGATTTGTAGGTATCGACTCCACCTCTTCGCCCCTCAGGCTTTCCGTATGTAGTCCATCCCTGTGCGCCCCCATCCAACTCTGCATTCTGCGTGTCGGTCAGAATTCCGTTTACGACCTCTCGTTCGCGCCGTGCCGCAAAGACCAGCCGATCCTGAAGCGCCTGATGCGCTTGCCAGTTGGTGCGTTCCCAGCCCAGGGCATTGGCAATCAGCCCGGTCAGCATGGAGGCAGCGGGAAAGTCGCGTGTGACGCCAATCTGATCGATGGTCACGCCGCCAAACGCAATCAACGGAGCCTCCAGACGCAGGATTAGCCAGCGAAGCTCCTCGCTCATTGCGCCTCTCCTGCCCGATCCTGCGCCCATGTGGCCAGAGTTGCGAGAGACGCCTTTTCGGCACTCTCGATGGATGCTTCCGATAGCGACAGATAGCGCCGCTGTTCTCCAGTCTCATAGACTGCATCCAGGTTTTTGAGATGGTTTGCGAGAGAAGTCACAGCCTGCTCCAAGTCAGGTGCGATAGCTTTACGATACGCACCGGCAAGACTGCGCGGCTGACGATCACCCGCCTCCACAAGCAAGAAGTCAGCGCGGCCATACGGTGCAGTCGAGCCGAGCTTGGCTCCCGGAGAGACTTCGGCAATCAGGTATAGAAGATGATGAACGATGCTGGCAGCAAGCTCCTTGTTACCTCCACAGTTCGAGATCAATCCCGGCAGATCAATGACCACATAGCCGTAGAACAGGCCCGAGGTCAGCTCCGTCTCCTGAATGGTGTCAGCGCCACCATCGTCCTCGTCGGCCTTCAGGTCATCGACAGCAGTAAAGTAATCGCTCTCTGTCTCTGAGGCGTGAACCGTGAAGGCGTGGGCAACGTGGATGGGCGCATCGATGTTGGCGGCAGGATCTGAAGTGACCATGCGGCCAAAGAGCGCGGCTGGCAAACCTGCCGACAACTGGCAACTCTCGCGAAGGGCTTTTATGTTTGCCTTGAATTCCTTCTTTTCCTCGCCACCCCCTGACCATGCTTCTACGGCCTTCTTGGCAGCTTTCACATCCGTGATGTTGATCGCTAATTGCTCAGCTTCCTTCGCGAGCCATGCAAGTTCTGGTGCACCGAAAAGAAGAGTCGGGCGCGACCCTTTCTCTGCCCCCTTCTTATCGCCATAGATAGCCTTCTGAAACTCTGGCTCAATCGCTTTCAGAACCTCAACCTTCTCTGGATACTTCGCATACAGTTGACTGAAAACTTTATCGGTTACCAAGTCGCGAGAGCGAAATGATTCCACGAATCCTTCCAGCTTGCTCATTGCGTGGGGGTCCAAGTCTACCTTAGATTTCCCGTCTGGCTTGCGCCAGTGCCGTTTGAGGCATTGCGAGGAGATGCGCGTGCGCAGTTTGCCGCCGAAGGGCAAACGCTTGGAGAGGCCGCTATCATCACGATTCAGCAGTGCGGCCGTATAGGAATGCAGGGTGTGGATTTGCAGAAAACGTACTGGAGTCATGCGGCGGTTCCTTCCATGGTTTCTTGGGCTTTGTTGGAGTCGTAATCGGCGCGGTCGAGCCGCGCATAGTAGTAGCGGGCAACGTCCTGAAGCGGAAGCGGATTGTTGGGGTCCAATAGTAAAAGCGCAATCTCGGCACAGTTGATCCCCACCTCTGGAGAACGGCTGCGAGCCAGCATCCTGGCAATGCGTTCGAGAGCCTCTCCGCGCTGCGATGCAGGCGTCACCAACAAACGGGCTAGTCGCTGCTCCGATAGCTGCGGGCGAGGTTTCTGCGGGTCCGTTGGCCATGAAGGATTGCCGCCATCGCAGAGTATCCGTCCCAGCCGAAAGGACCGGTCATGGAGGCGCACCGATGCGTTTTGTGCGGACTTGGGGGTGAGGATAGCCAGTATGCGCACGATCTGCATCCACACATCAGTCTTCTGGACGGGCAAGTCCAGAGTGGCCACAAGACGCCAAAACATGGAAGTGCCCACTCCGTCCGGCTCCATCCTGCGCAGTTCCGCCAATGGGCCAGGGTCGAGCGCCAGTAATTTTGCCGATAATACGGCGATGGTTTCTTCAAGCGGTCTCATCTTGCGTCTCCTTGGTTACCGGCCTCGGTCACCGGCTTCGGGAACAGTTCCGGGAACTCACGCCTCACGTTTTGGAAGAAGCGCGTTTGCGCACGGGCCTCGGCGCGTGGCCGGTACAGGCGAACACAGGGGATCGACGGAAGTGCCGCCGCAAAGATCGACTTCGCCCGTGAAAATAGCTCCTGGGCGAAGGCGAGCTCCTCTGCTTTCATTGCCTCATGACTCAATTCCTGCGCTTCGAAGCGCCTCCAGAGATACTCGAAGAAGATGGAATCGGCTCCACGATCAAACCGTGTGCGAGCTTCTTTGGTGAGTTCGTAATACTCTTTACGGATCTTGTCTTTTTCTGTTTGACCGCCGGATGCCACCAGAACCAGACCATTGCGAAGCGCGTGATCAAACCGCTTTATCTCGTCAATCTGCCTCTGGGCTAGTTCGTGTAACTCCCTGCGCTTCGGTCCCAGAGCACGGGCGATCTTCCCTCCAAGAGGCAAGGTGCGGGACTTGAAACCAAAGGTCTTGCTGTTACCACGCGACAGCGCCTGAGCGACCAGTGCAAGGGATTGCCCCATCGTTTCCAGAACGGAAGGACGCGCCATAACGGGAAGCCGATAGTCGCCGGAGAACAACAGCTTTACCAATAAATTGTAGTCAAAATCGCCTTTAGAAAGCGTCAGGCTCTTGTTGTCTTTCAATTCAACAGGAGCCCACGGATCGCCGACTGCGCCATTTACATGCTTGCCAGCAATCCGCGCTGCTTTGGAAGTTCCGCGTCGCGCGACCAACCTATCGCCTTCCATTGATAAGCGGATGCGGCGGCACACTTCGATGAACCAGATGTCCAGGTCCTGAAGCGCGAGCTGCTCGTCCTCCTTCCATACAACCGTCCAGGTAAGCCCAAGCCCATGGGGCTGGTAGCCGAGATGACTATATACCTCTTGTTCTTCTTCGCGAGTAGCGAGCAGAACAGATACATCCCGACGAAACCATGCTCCTGGCCGGGGCGCATTGACCTTGCCACCGCTCGGCGATATGGGTGCCAATCCCAACATTGAGCGCGAGGACGATCCACCATTCATACGCACGATGCCGTAATTTCCAGCACCACCAAAGCCTTCACTGGTTTGCAAAGAAACCAGCGCATAAATCCAGTCCTGAACCTCGGCCTGTTGCGCGATGCCCTGCTTGAGATCGTGGTTCTTTGAAGTAATCAGCAGATCCAGCGCATCGGGCGTCAGAACCGGAGTCTTCAACTCAATCCCTGCCGGAACAGGCGACTGCAAGAAGGCTGGCCTGCTCTGGTCTTCCACGACCAAGCACCAAGGCTCATCGTCATGGAATTCGGAGGTCAGGCCCCGCAGATGCTGAGCCCACGCCTCTTCACTATCGGGAAGCAGGGATGAACCCGCCCGGTGCAACGCCAACGCCGCCAGTTGCACCAGAAACATATGCCAGGCAGGCGCTTGATGTGGACGGAGCGCGGGGTAGCCTTCCACCTTGTCCTGTGCAAGCAAAGCGAGCAGGCCTGGGAGACTTACCTGGCTATCGGGTGAAACGCGAAACAGCGGTTGCTGTAACAGATTCGTATGTGGCAAAGTCATTGCCTCGTCTTCATCATGCCACACCGATCATAGGTGTATGAGATATTCCCTATTGTCAAAGTGAGAACCCCCTCCAGCATGATTGGAACGAGAGGCTCGCTCGTCTGCAATCCATGCGACCAATGAGCGGGCATGGTCAAGCCGCTGATGTACTCTCCGAAAGGCCCTGGCACGGGATCTTTGAATGTAACTCGTGCGCCTTCTTCGCCAAGTCGCGTTCGGATCTGCTCCTCATCCGAGGGGAACTGCACTTCTGCAAATGGAGTATGGAAGGGAAGGAGCACGTTCCTCGCCGCACCGATGCAAGCGATCTCTCCGCCGACGTGCTTGTTGTTGTAGTCGATCCATTCACGACCCAGTTCCAGATGCAGAGTATCAATCTTCTCCGGGTGCGTTGCGCCTTCCACCAGCATTCGATTCATCGATGGAATCCTCCACACCGGATGCTCGTTGATCAGCCTGCGGGTCAACTCCAGCATCGAGAGATCGCGATAGATGCCACTCAGAACACCCTTCTTATTCCAGGCACCAAGCCCGTTCTCGAAGGCGGGAGCGAGAAGTGGAGCCAGCCCATTTTCTGGCGAGAGGACGTGACACATAGGAACAGCAAAGCCGTCGGGGCGAGACAAAGAGGCATGGCGATGCAACCGGCCAATGCGTTGCAGCAAAACGTCCACCGGACAGAGGTCCGAGATCAGCATATCCGCATCAATGTCCAGACTCTGTTCAAGAGTCTGCGTGCCAATCACAATCACGCCACCGGCTTTGCGATTCTTAGGGGAGAGCGCCTCCTCGACAGCACCGTCCAGCAACCTGCGGTCTTCCGGCGCAAAGCGACCATGATGCAGAGCAGGTCCGCCGCGAAGAGTCAGCAGAAGACTTTCTCCACCAGCCTCCCGCGCCGCAGTCCAGGTATCGATAGCCGCCTTGACCGTATTGCGAACCACCAGAACACGTGCGCCACGCTGCGCGGCCGCCAGCGCCAGTTGTGCCGCCGCCTCAGCATTCATGCTCGGCAAGAGGCACATGGTCACAGACTTTTCTTGGGTAGGCTGTTCGTTCGCTTCCTGTGCTGCGGCTGATTTGCTCCATACAATCGGATACGGTGCAGCAACAGCATCCGCGTAGGAAGGGATTGGCGCTCCAAGCCACTTGGATCGAGCCCGCGAACCGAGCGTAGCCGACATCAGCAAAGCATGACCACCCCGGCTCAGATGCAGCTTGAGCAGATGGTTTTGCACCTCCGTCATGTAGCTATCGCTGGCGTGGACCTCATCAATCACCAACAGGCTGCGAGAGAGCGCTGCGGAGCGCAGATGCGAATGCTTCACACACAATGCCCCCAGCATGGCTTGGTCTACTGTGCCCACGGCAACCGTCGCTGCCAAATATCGCTTACTGCTTTCAGCCGCCCATCGAGCAACGAGAATGTCTTCGGCTGTCACACCCTCATCGTCCCAACGTACACTCCAATGCGGCAGAGGCTCGCCCGTCGCCTCACCCACTCGCAGATAGCCAGGAACAGCTAGAACGGCTTCAGGCGCTTGCTTGCCAAACAGGTGCTTGAGCATGGAATTCACGCGGCCATGTAGTTGCACCGCTGCGGAACGTGTGGGCAAGGCGAAGTAGAGACTATCCACCAATCCTGCCTCCATCAGCCGCGCAAAGCGCCAGAAGGCCGCCTCTGTTTTTCCTGATCCAGTCTCCGCCTCCAGAATAAGAAGCTGCTCTGTCAGAGGGCTATTTCCGACGAGTTCCTGTTGCGCATTGGCTTTGCTGAATCCCGTAGCGGCAGTAAAACCGGTGTGCCCTGTAATGGCGGCTTGCAAGTGAGAAACGTCCAGACCAATGCGCGCGACGGCCTGGTGAGCGTACTCCCGTGCTTTACCTATGTAGTCAGGATCAAGTTCCTGGACAAAGGGGAAGAATCTCGTGTCCGAGCCAATCCAATCCGCCAGTGAGACCAGCCCCGACAGGAGATGGTGAAAATGCGGCGCGGTAGGAAGTGTCTGGGGATCATCCGCGAAGGCTACAGGAAACCAGCAACGCATCCTGTTGCCAATCTCTGCGGCGGCGGTAAGCGGATCGTAGTGCAGTGCGGTCGTCCGTACGGCCTCCCAGCGCTTTTCGCTCTTGCCGTCTGGAAAGGGAAAGGGACGCCCATGATGAGCCAGGACCGCATACAGGAGATTCTCATTCGCTCCCCATTGTTTTAATTCCTCCAGGCCCAGATGGTTTGCCAGTGGTTCCAGATCGAATTCCGAGAAGATTGCCGCACCTTGTGGCACATGGCCGTTATATGCCCCGTGCCAGACCCCTTTTGGCCATCCTTTGGCTTGAAAGCCGGGATGCAGTTTGCCGACATCATGCAGAAAGGCAAGAACAGCAAGGCGAGAAACTACTACCGACGAAAGCGCACCGCCAGCAACACTCTCCAATCGGGAGCGGAGAGTGGGCAAGGTTGCAATGCTTTCAAAACAAGCTGCGACATCGGCACAGTGATGTGCTAGATGATGAAAATCTCCTGTGAGGCGGTCGGTTTTTGCCCATGGAGAATTATTGAGTTTGGATTCTTCCGTTTGCGACATTTCGCGCAACAAGAGCCCCCTCACGTCCAATGATAACGGGAATTATAGCACTGATTTACGTAAAGAGTATTCTGGTAAACCGGAGAGTGTGCGTGGCTGTTTGGCCCTTAAAAGTTCTTCCAGACTTAGACCTGTGGTGTGTGCAGCCATAATCAGTATCTCGCCTGCACAACGAGCATCTTCTGTTGCGTTGTGTGCTTTATAGGCGATCCCGAAAGTGCGGGCAAGACTGGTCAGCTTATGATTGGGAAGATGAGGCCAAGTTGTGCGCGCAATCTGGCATGTATCAATCCAGCCTGACACCGAAATTGGCTTCACTCCATAGCGATCATTCGCTCCGTTCATGGCTCCCCGGTCAAAATACGTATGACTGGCCAGTATGCACCGTTCCAGAAAATCACGAAGATCAGACTGCACATCGATCCAGTTCGGAGAATGGGCAACATCGCATGGTCCGATTCCATGAAGCTGAGTATTGAAGTGCAAGAACGAGTCCTCGGGATTGATGAGAGTTCCCCATGTGTGGACAAGTCTTCCTTGGCTAAAGAAAGCAACGCCGACCTGACAGATGCTTGACGGGTTCTGGTTGGCTGTTTCCACATCGATAGCCACAAAGGTCATTGATATTCACCCAGATTTGAAGTGCTTCTAATGAGGCGCAACCATATCTTAAAGGTAATTCTAACAGTCGCCCCTTGCCTGCGGCATCCACCGGATAGGCATCGACAAATGTACGACTGTCAGGAACGGATGACCGCATATTATGCTCACAGTTGCAACCGGTTCAAGAAAGAATCAGTGCTGTATTCTGCGGATTATCACTGGAAAGTATTGATGTTTTGCCTTACTCTTCCTAATATAGGATCAGGTGACCCGGAGATGAACACCACTGCTGTCTGGATTTCTCATGCTGCAATTTGTTGAATGCACCGTTGTGTCCGTGCGGCTTGGTAGGCGAGTTCGTCTGCATGGTTTTGCATTGGATGCTGCCTGTGGCCTCTGATCCATTGCCAATTGATATTCATATGGTTGTTCAGCGCGAGCAATTGTCGCCAGAGTTCCTGGTGCTGCAACGGGATTCCACGACTGTTGCGCCATCCCTGCTCTTGCCAACGCCCAACGTGGAAAAGCATTCCATGTATCAGCAGTTCGGAGTCCGAGTAGAGATTGACATTTGATTTGACCGGAATTGAGCGTAACGCTTCTACCGCTGCTACCACTTCCATCTCCGAGATCGTGGTCCACGGGTTTGATCCTGTGATCTCCCACGTTTTTCCTGCGCTTATAAAAACTGCCGCCCATCCACCTGGTCCAGGGTTACGAATGGCAGAGCCGTCTGTAAAGATGTGAAATGTTTTTGTCATGATGAAATCTCCGATCATGCCGCGCGCATTGGAACCACGCTGCCGAATGGAGCCCTTTGACAAAGAGTTGATGCCCAGATCACTGGATACGCTGGCTCAATCTCTGGAAACGAACCGCATAGATCGGTCAGGAATACCAAGGTCTGCGGCTGAATGCCGCGCTTATCCAACCACTCGAAACATGGACCGAAGTCTGTTCCGCCGCCGCCAACTGGATTGAGATGAACTTGCTCTCCGGCTTGATAGGTTTCTACTTTGTGTACCTCTGTGTCGAAGTACAGGACATGAACGCACTGTGGCCGCTGGCCTTCGAGGATTGAGCAGACCTCAGCCTCAAATATCCGCAACAGACGGCCATTCACCGAACCTGAGCAATCGATAGCGATGGCAATCTCGCCCACGCCCTCGCGCACAACTCCAGGCAGATAGAGTCCGTTCCAGATGTGGCGCCGGTTGGGACGCATCCAACTTGAATCTGCGGGGATGGTATCGGACCAGAGCCGGCGCAACAGTTCGCGCCAGTCCACTGTTGCTTCTGCGGCTCCTTCGAGTGTACGGGCAAGTCCTGCAGGAGCCTTGCCGGCTTGCTTTGAGAGAGTGACAGCCTGGTTGACAGCAACGCTCCACTCTCGCGCCTGCTCCTCAACACTGGGTGTTTCTTCGCCCGGCAGAGGAGCATCAAGCACTTGACCAATGCCGCCTTCCGTGACTGGCGCAGTTGGTTCATCCGTGCTGCGTTGCTTTTCTGACGTTTCGCCTGCACCAGTTCCGGCACCGTCGTTTGAACTGTTCTGGCCACCAGATTGTGGCTGTGCTTCTGCTTCGCGCAGGTTGTAAATCTGCTCTGCACTCATGCCACGGAAGCGGTGATCGACAAGAACGCCATCCGGCAGACTGAGGCCGGCATCGAGCAGTAGAGGGTTGATAGCGTAATCGCACGCCTCATTCCACCTACTGGGATCGCGCTTGGAACGGCGCATATGGTGCTGCAAAGCAGGGTGCATGACCTCGTGGGCCAACACCCCTGCCAGCGTGGCCGAGTTCAGCGTATCGACGAACTCTGGGTTGTAGTAGAGCGACACGCCATCAGTGGCCATCGTTGGAATCGACCGGCTCTCGCGCCCCTTCAGGCGAAACAGGAGCGAGCCAAAGAACGGATGGTCCAACAGAAGCGTGGTACGCGCTTTCTGAATGCGAACGAATGCGGGTGTCTCGTTTCTCATGCAGCCGCGGGCGCCTCCATGTACGCAGACATACGAGCCAGGATCTCATCGACGGTTGGTGCATCAGGGATTTCCTCCGGTACGCCGGCTTCACGATCACGCAGAACGCTATCAATCTCGGCAACGATCTCCGCGGCATCGCTTGCCGTGGCCACGCGCAGCAGACCATGCTTCTTCAGATCCTGAGCCGTAAAGCCGCACAGCCGCTGCCGGATTTGATCTGCGAAGC
>Ga0302319_10010972_pt1 | contig 17223 bp, 11 predicted proteins | sample Bog_T0_2_FD_203319 | JGI IMG/M metagenome (GOLD analysis project Ga0302319, IMG submission 203319) | Peat permafrost microbial communities from Stordalen Mire near Abisko, Sweden - Bog_T0_2 | ecosystem: Environmental > Terrestrial > Soil > Wetlands > Peat | place: Sweden: Abisko, Stordalen Mire...
GAGGTATGCTCTGGCGGCGCTCAGGATGGCTGGTGCCACCGCCTATATCTCACCCTCACGCATCAGGCGCAGCGGCACTCTGTCTCCCTGTTCCGGATTCACGCCTGTCAGCCAGGCCTGCACGACGGCGGGCGAATCGTGCTCACTCAGTGTGCGCGCCACCTGAAAGGCGAATCGCATCCGGCTCTCCGCGTCGCCGTGGATCCGCAAGGGCGCAGGACCGTTTGCCTGTCCTTCAAGTTTCCTTCGGAAAGTGAATTTCTACCGGGCGAAATCTCCTGATCCGGGAAATACAGCAGCTAAGTCTTTACTACGACACCTGCCCATTTCTCGATAACCTGGATCATGGAACAAAAATCATCGTCACCGCGGCCTTCGGAGATGTTTGCACGCAGCATCTGCTCGGTTATAGCAGTGATGGGCAGAGGAACATTCAGCATCTTGCCTTGGTCCAAAGCCATGCCAACATCCTTGGCCATCCACTTCGCGGAGAAGTTCGTATGGAAATCGCGAGCAAAAATGAATGGCGCTTTATAGGAGATGAGCCCGCTCTTAGCCGCGCTGTTGTCCAATATCTCAAGCATCAGCTCCGGTGCGATGCCGCCCTTGGTGGCCAGCACAATCCCTTCGGCAAACGCCTGCATGATGTTTGCGAGAACCAGGTTCTGAGTCAGCTTTGCCTGGAGGCCTTGGCCTGGGCCTCCACAGTAGTAGAACGTTTTCCCCATGAGTTCGAAGTAGGGTTTGGATCGTTCGAAGGCGGACTTATCCCCTCCAACCATGAAAGTGAGCGTGGCCTTCTCGGCCCCTGGCCGGGAGCCAGTGCAGGGGGCGTCAAGAAAGTGCGCGCCTTTGCCCAGAAACGCCTTACCAATGTCTCTGCTGATGTCGGGCGCAATGGTGCTGCAATCGGCAACGATGCTGCCCTGCCTGACACCTTCCAGCAGTCCCCCGGGGCCTACGGTGATTGCTTTGGCCATGGAACTGTCACCGACACAATAAAAGATGTATTCGGCTCGCTCCGCCACCTGCCTGGGATTCGAGCAGGCAAAGCCCTTGCCTGAGCCTGCCAAATCCACGGCCTTTTGTGACTGATGCGACCACAACGCAACTTCATGACCAGCTTCGAGCAGGTGCCTGGCCATCGAAGCTCCCATGATGCCCAACCCAAGAAAACCAATTTGTGCCATGATATCCCCACGTTCTTTTGTGTAACCCGCCCAACGATGCTGCCGTGCCTCGGGCTAGCCGGCAACCGTAGACGATGGCTGCCGGCTAGTGTCAAATCCCTGGGCGTCAGAAGATGAATTTAATAGCCGCCTCGAGATTTCTATTATCGCCTGCGTCAGTGATTAAATTATTTGCCGTACTTGAGATAATTCCCGCACTGCTCCCGCCGATCGAGGCATTTGGAAGACCGAAGAAGGGGTGATTGAAAAGATTATAGGCTTCGAAGCGAAGCTGCAATGCCATGCTTTCATGTATCTGTGTCTGCTTCACCAGCGACGTATTGGTAGAAAATGATCCGGGGCCGGTGCAAGGGCCCGACCTCATATTGCCATAGGTATTTGCCGGCGGGGCGACAAAGGCAGCGATGTTGAACCACTGCTTAAGACTGGGATTGGCGATCTTGCAAGACGCAATCTGGTTAGGATAACTAGGCGCGCCATTGTTGACACCGGCGTTGAGCGATGGGGTGAAATGAATTCCGGTTGTCCCGGTTACAATGCCGGACAACTGCCAACCCCCAACCAATAATCCGAGCGGCCCATTCGCCCTGCTATTTAACTTGTTCCCCGGCAGATCCCAAATAAAGGTACCCACCCCCCGATGCTTCACACTATAACTGGAAACGCCGTAAGAATTGCTGCACCGGAAGGTAATGGACTGCGGGGATGTGCAATCCTGCGCTTTGCCATAACTGTAGCTAAACAGGAATGCAATGCCATGGGAAGTCCGCTGGTTGACCTTGACCATCAAGCCATTCCAGTTTGATCGATAGCGTTCTTGATAGTTGGTTATCGTAGTTAAATTCGACAAAGGCTGGATCAAGCGGCGAGAAGCAGTAGAAGTCGTGCCCAGTTGAACCTCGTTGAGGTTGACGCTACCCGGCAACGCGCGGCCCAGGCTACCCCCGTAACCGACCTCTAACAGCATCGAAGGCGTCACTTGCCGCTGGATATTGAGAGTGTAGCTTTGCGCGTGGGGCGTTTTGTTTGCGAACGACCACCCGATTACGACCGGCGCCGCGGCTTGCAAGGCTGCCGTGCCCATAGGCTGCACCGTCACTGGCGCGGTGAAAGGCAGGTTGATGGTCGGGTATGCCGCATACTGGCTGGCTATAGGATCTGTCGCCTCCGTGTAGCTCTGCGAGAAAATGAATGGGACATTGAGACCCAACTGGCCGTTGGCGGAATAGGACGCCATTGCCGGGTAATAAACCAATCCGTATCCGGCGTTTAGCACCGACTTGCCGTCACCCCGTAAATCCCATGCGAACCCAATACGCGGGCCCACGTCGTTCCACCGTGTTTGGACATTTACGTGACTCCCCACGTTTACACCCGCATAATCCATCTGAAGCTCAACCGGGTCAAAATTTGCCATTCGGTTATTCAGTGACCTCGGCGGCGCAAAAACATCCCATCGCGCCCCAAGGTTGACAGTAAGACGGGGAGTGATCTTGATGTCGTCCTGGATAAACGTGCCGTATTCTCCGAGACGAAAGTAAGACCGTTGTGGCGTGACACCCCGAGAGGCGGAGGTCGGGACGCCAAGCAACAGAGTGGCTAAGCCGTCGCCCCCAGCGTTTGTACCTGGATTGTTCGTGAAGTTGGTGGCAAAATTGATCGAAGACCGACTTGATTGTACAAATGGCGACGCCTCCCGATACACCCATCGAAACCCAGCCGATACAGTTTGATTTTTATGAGTCCAAAATAGAGTGTCCTGCCATTGAAGAACTGTCTCTATGTTATTTAGGGGGAAGTAGCTTGCACCATCGTTTAGCCCGGTATAGTTAGTCATGGCTAAAATGGGAAGTCCCGATTCAGCCTGGTTTATGTTGACACCCTGAATGCCCAGAGCGCTAGCTGGGTTGAGGCCGTAATCAGACTGGAGCGAATGCGGGTTCAAGCGCGAATATCCAGTGAGAAAGTCGTTCACCAGCGAGGAACTAATTACGTGTGTGTCATCGATAGCCAGGCCCGCGTCAACCAGTGTCGTCACCTGACCGCCAGACACATACGGACCAAGGTTATACTTGGCCTGGACGGCGGCCGGTGTTGCCATGGCGGTGGCCACGCCGGCCCCGCCGATCGGCGTATTGATATAGAGGGTTTCATAGGTCCAGCGGCCAAACAGCTTATTTTTGTCCGAAATTTGTTCATCGATGCGAACCGATCCACTATTGTCACTATAGGTGTTTTGCACTTCCCCCGCATAGTTGTTGGTGAACCCCGGCAAGTTTGGCATTGGATAAATGCTGGCTATATTTAAGCCCACCTGGTTGAGTTCCGAGGGCGTGATCATGTTATTGGTATAAGCGGTTCTCAAGTACTGGGGGTTGGAAGCGGAGACGGGCAGACTTGAATTGTAAGCTGGATTCAGTTGCGTGGTCGTCGGATCGTAAATGGTGATGGGAGTGCCGCTGGCGGTGGTGTAGCCCTGGAAATTTCCGAGCCTGGTTTGAGCGGTAGGCACCGTGGATAGAGCAGGGTCAGCGAGGAGTTGACGCTCGAAGGCGGTTTCAATGAAGAAAAAGGTGCGATTGTGCCCGTTGTAAAGCTTGGGAATGAGGACAGGACCGCCGACGGCGGCGCCGAACTGATTGCGCCGGAACGGCTGGGAAACACCTGGCGCCGTGAAGTATAGCTTGGCGTCCACGGCGCTGTTCCTGACAAACTCAAACAGGTTGCCGTGAAACTGATTGGCTCCTGAGTTGGTTGATACCATTACGACGCCCGCTCCCCGGCCGTACTGCGCGGAGAAATAACCCGTAGATACCTTGAACTCCTTAACGGCCTCTAAATCCGGTTCCAAGATGTTGGCGCCGAAGGAATATTCCAGGTTGTCGATTCCATCCACGAGCATGCTGTTCGCGCCATCGGACATTCCAAAGGCGTTGAAGTCGGAATCTCCTCTCGGAACGTTCGAGCTTTGTCCCGACAATGCCGAAGTGGGCGTGCCAGGCGTTACCGCCGGCACCAGCATCGCCAGACTGAAGTAGTCCCTGCCGTTTAGGGGCAGCACCTGCGGCTGTCCGCTTGCAATTACCTGCCCAACGTCCGCACTTTCGGTCTGCACCTGTGACGTCACAGTCGAGACGCTTACAGTTTGAGTCACAGCGCCTATCTGCATTGCAACATCCACGCGCCGTGTACTGGCTGTCTCCACTATCACGCCCGACTGGATCGATTTCTCAAAGCCTTCCTTTACCGCCGCTACGCTGTACGTTCCGGGGATCAATAAGGGGGCGTTATAGACGCCCGCCGCATCGGTCGTGAATTTCAGGGCAGTTCCCATGCTCGTCTCGGTAACCGTGACCGTAGCCCCTGGGATTACGGCTCCTGTGTTGTCCCGAACCGTACCCGTAATCGTGCCTGTTGTCTGCCCATTGGCCGCAACGCAAGCAAAAACCAAGAGGCTGGATAGAACCCACCCGATGGACAGCAGACGCCGTCTATCGCCTAGCAATTGTCTGATGATCGCTTTCATAGTTCGACCTCCCGATCAGAATCTGAATTTGGCGCTTAATTCGAGGAACGCCTTAATTACGGAGAGAACTCTAGCACGTCTACAAGTCACATGCAATATGTATTCATCTGTATAACGCTTTTTTCTTGACAGGCAATCCGGGCAGCGCCTACGATTCCTGCATGATGAAAAAAGAGCCTTGCGGAATCGTGACCGCTCTTGTGACTCCATTCCAAGCGGACGAGTCGATTGACTATGGTGCGTGGAAGAATGTCATTGAAGATCAGATTGAAAGTGGGATAGACGGCCTGTTTGCTGTTGGCACGGGCGGGGAGTTCTATGCCATGACAGAAACCGAGCGGCGGGAAGCAACACGGTTCGTCATTCGCGCCGTGAATGGCCGAGTCCCCGTCTACGCCCAGGTTGGGTCTGTGACCACTCGGGAATCCGTGTCACTGGCCCGCCATGCTGAGGAGGAAGGAGCCGATTATCTCGTGGTAATCACTCCTTACTACATTCGTCCGACCGACGACGAACTCGTCCAGCATTACCAGGAAATTTGCGCCAGTATACAAATGCCGGTGTTTGCTTACAATATTCCGGGGCGGACCGGGGTTGAGCTTACGCCAGCCGTTGTGCGCCGAATAGCCGAGTCGCAGCCAAACCTTATTGGGCTTAAGGATTCAAGCGGCAAGCTGGAACAAGTTCACGATTGGCTTGCGCTCGGCCTGTGTGTATTCATGGGCAGCGACAACCTTATTTATTCAGCTCTGGAGATGGGGTGTATTGGCGCGGTGGCGGCATGCGCGAATGTAGCGCCAAGACTCTTCGCTCAACTTTTTCGAGCATGGAAGAACGGCGATACGAGTGAGGCTGTGCGGCTCCAGGCGCTGGCGTCGGATTTGCGTCTGGCCCTCAGGCTTTCGGCGGCCCACCCGCTCGTCAAGGAGGCTATGGCTCTCGGTGGAATGCCCGCCGGCGTGTCGCGACGTCCCTCGGGAATCGTCTCCAGCGCGGAGCTTGCGGGCCTCCAGGCCATCCTTGCAAAGCTGAAGGAAAGCAACTTGCTATCCGCCCAGTCTGTGCATTAGCTAGTTTCGCTGCCACCATGTCCTGACCCTGTCTACCCAATCTTGCGATAGATGGCGCATTACACGTGGTTGAGCGTGTACTTTTCTCTGACCAGAAAGACATAGCAACATATCCCGATCACTAGCCAGAAACCGATCGCCAAGAGCGGTGCATTGAAGTTCCCCGTCTTCTCTACGAGGATGCCGGTGAACCACGCCGCCACAACGCCTGCCAGATTGGCGGCTGTGTTCTGGATGCCCGCCACACGCCCCGCCACGGCGGCTGGGGTGAGGGTTTGCGCGAGCGCCCAATAGTTCGCGGTAGCAAGACCTAGGCCGCAGAGAGAAAACACCACCCAGAACATGGCCATCGAAGAGTTGTGCGAAAGCATCGCGATGAGTTCACTGGAGCCCACAACAAAGCCCGCAATAGTAAATGCTCTGCGCACAGTTACGGGGTTATAACCGCGCGTGATGATGCGGTCCGCGGCCCAGCCGGCCAGAATTGCCACCGTTGCCATGCCGCCAAAAGACATGAATGTGTACCAGCCCGACGCTGTGAGAGAAAGTCCGTAGCGCTTATTAAAATAGATTGGCATCCAGGTGACGCAGAAATTGACAAAGTACATGTAGCAGAATGTCCCGATCAAGGTGCCCCACACCACTGGCGCGCTAAAGAGTGTAGACCAGGATACCGTGTCTCCCTTTCTCAGCGAGTTTGCTGCCGGGGGGCCTTCCCCCTTGACAAAAAGAATCCACGGAATGAGCCACAGCAGGGAAACTGTCCCGGTCAGGACAAACATCCATCTCCAACCGTAATCCTGCACAAGGTAGGCAGCCACTGGAGCACCAATCGCCGGACCATATTTGGTTCCAGCCATAAAGATGCCAACCGGAAGGCCACGCTGGCGCTCTGGGAAATGCTTCCGGATATAGCCGATGCTCGCCGGGGTGAGAAAAGCTTCGCCCACTCCGCGCAGCACGCGGACCAGGATGAGACCGCCGAGTGTGCTGGCCAATGCCGTGGCAGCCGTAAGTGCGCTCCATAGCAACAGCGCCAGAGCATAAGGCCATTTAACGCCGAAGCGATCGACGATCCATCCCGCCGGAGTCTGAAGCAGCGTATAGGCCCAGAAGAACGCCGAGAGCAGGATGCCAATCGATGCCGGACTGAGGGGAATGCTCTTCTGTATGTCCGGCAGAGCCACCGACAGGCTGATGCGCCCCACATAGGACAGGATGACACCGACCGTCAAAAGACCGACGACGAGCCATCGCGAAGAGTTTTCCTTAGGTGTCGATACGGATACTGCGGAGGTTGCCATTTCATTCCTTCAACTGGCGCGCGGACGCGCGTAAGTGATTGCCATGGCCTTCCCATGGGGCGAGGTTTATAGTCACGCCTAATAGACTTCGTAGAGCAGGCGGCTGAAATTCGGCGAAGTCAAGGTTGCCTCAATCTTCGGCCAAATTGCTTTGTGGGTCGGCGTCGCCACCCATTTCTGCCGCAGCTCTTCGCTGGTGAAGGTGAGAACAAACTGATAGTTGCACCCCGCAGGCGCGGGGCCACGCAGCGTATCTCTCAGTTTGAGCATCTTGATGGCGATAAATCCCGGTTGCCGCGATGCCGCGGGCTTGAACTCTTTCTCGAAGACGCGCAGCATCTCCGCTTCCTTGACGGGATCGACGGCGAGATCCAGGTGCAGCTCGATCGGGTGTTGCCCATCTGCCGCGGCCGCAACGGGGCCGTTTGCCGCACGTGTAGCCACCATGCCGGTCGTCGCCAGTAGAATCTTGAGACAGCTTCTGCGCTTCATCGATGTTCCTCCTCAACTATTGGAAGTTTGGTTCATAAAGAACCTTCTGGCCGGGGACGGACAACTTGATCCGGTAGACGCTGGTGCGCGCCATGATATAGAGCGTCTTGCCGTCGTCTCCCCATGCGCAGTTAGAAACGATCTCGGGTACCTTGATCGTTCCCAGGTGTTTGCCGGCCGGCGAAAATACCCATAGTCCTCCAGGGCCCGCGCTATAAATATTTCCCTGGCTGTCGAGCTTCATCCCATCGGGGTTGCCGCTGCCGGGGTCCTTAGTGGCATCCGCCATGAGCTGGCCGTTGCTGACCGTCCCATCCGCTGCCACATCGTATTTCATCCAGATTTTGTGCGCCGGATCGGAGTTATCCACGTACAAAGTTTTTTGATCCGGAGAGAATGCGATCCCGTTCGGCAGATTCAGGTCCTTGATAATGACCTGCAACTTGCCGTTCGAGAGCCGGAAAACCCCATTGAAAGGCAGCTCTTTGGTGGGGTCATCATTCTCTTTCGGCAAACCGTAAGGAGGGTCGGTAAAGTAGAGTGAGCCGTCCGATCGATAGACAAGATCATTGGGACTGTTGAGCCGCTTGCCTTGATAGTGATCGACCAGAACCGAGATCAGCATGTCTTTCGTGATGCGGACGATGCGGCGGTTGGCGTGCTCGCAGAGCAGAATCGCCCCGTCTTTGTCGGCCACCATTGCGTTTGGCCCCACCAGGCCGCGTCCGCCCCACATCTCCGCGGGAAACCCCATCGGATGCAGTATCTCGATCACCTTTCCATCAGGCGACCACTGGCGAACAACATTCCCGATAAGATCACTGAACCAGAGTCCCATCCCAGGACGCCAGACAGGCCCCTCGGTAAAGGTGAATCCACCGGCGACTTTTTCAACCTTGGCATCCTGGGGGACAAGGGCATCGATGGCCGGGTCGAGGCGTACAACGGTTCCCGTCGCAGCAGGACTTTGCGGCGCGGAAGCGGCCGGCGCGGAGCTCTTGGAACATGCAAGGATAAACAGGACGGCTGTGGTAGCTAGTACCGATAGACTTCTCTTCATAAGATTTGCCCTGCTCATGTTAAACCTCATGACTGCAGAAGTCAGCCATTGCTTTAGAGGTGCAAATAGTCTCCGACGCAGACATCGTAGGGGCGCAATGCCGCCGATGGCGAACAGGCTTTGGACGTTCTACCGTTGCCAGCGTACGCGTCGGGCCGCACGCTGGCAACGGTTTCCATTCGTCGGAAATACCCCAAGTCACTGCTTCATTCGGCGCCGCGCCCCGGCGCCTTGCCCAGTTCCGTGTCGAGCACGTTCTTCTGAGCGGCGACTCCCATGATGAGCAGCTCCATCGGTTCGGTGCCGGTGTTGGTGATGGAATGCGCTTCATTGAAGCGGACGGGGACGGCGTCCCACTTGACGATCGCGTGTGTCTCGTCATTCAACTGGAATGTCCCATTGCCATTCATGACGAAATAAACCTCTTCGACACCTGTATGCCGGTGCAGTCCGTCCGATGCGCCGGGAGGAATGACCTCGTGGTCCATATAGGCCCAGTTGGTGACAAAGACATCCTGGCCGTCGAGGGCGCGGCGATATTGCACCGTTCCCACTCCGCCGTGATAGTTCAGCACCGGTTTCAACAACGCCTTATCCAGATGCATGAACATGAATTGCGGGATCTTATCGAGCGTAACGCCATCGAACCGCGAGTCTTCTAGGTTGAATGCGTCGTAGTGCCCCTTCGTGTAGGCCACATCGAAGTTGATGTATTGATAAGTCTCGTTGGAATGGTTGACCATGCCGTGCGAATGACTCATTCGCTGTGGAGCGCCCCCAGGTCCTTTGATGCGCGAGGTGTGGCTGTCAACCGTGAAATCCCCCTCTCCACCATCGATGATGGTGAACATCTCCTCCACCGTGTTGTGGAAGTGCTCTGCTGGGCCGCCGCCGGGCTGCGCCTCGCAACGCAGAATGAACCAAATGTTCGTTGACATTTTGCCGGCATCGATAAGTGGCAAGCACCTGTTCAGGCCGGCGGCGCCATGGGAATGGCCCCATTTCTGCTTCGTCAGATCGGGGTGCCCGATGCGATCGGCCAACGGCCAGCTGTCGGTCCTCTGTGCGCTGGCGGTGAACGCCATTGCCATGGCGGCTATCGCGATTACTACGAATCTCTCAATCGATCCTGCTTTTGTCATTACTTTTATCCCTCCCTTTCAATCGGTTTTTTCTTCTTGCAAAAAAAGGAGCATGGCTTCAGCTCCGTTGCGATTCACTGGACTTCGCCAGTGCAAAGTCATGCCTTGTCGATTTCATGGTTTCTCCTGGTTCATGGTTCCTCCTGGGCATTTTCGAGATCGAGTTTCGAGTGGGCCGATGCCAAGGCTGGATGCGAACTCCACTCCTGCGCCCGGGGACCAAACTTCTTGGTGGTTCTTCAAATCCGATACATCGAAAAGACAAAGGGCGATCAATACAGCACCACCCGACACAGCATCACCCGGCGCAATAACCAAGAAAGCCGATGAGCAGCATTTTGCGTCGGATTGCTGGTCTTGGATTTCATCGAGGAGAACTCTACCACAGCCTACATTCTGTATGCAATCTGAATTAGAAATTATATTTTGTGATTTTTGCCCGCCCGGCCCAGGTGCGGGAGATCGACTCATCCCCGGCTCCCCGGTCGAAGTGATTCCGTTTATCAGCAAAGCTGGACGAGATCCGCGCCGCGCAGGATAATTATTGCTTATTGATGTAGACATGTTGTATTATGATAGGAACATTGCTATACTGTCCTGTATGAAGCGAAAAATTATCTCCCTTTCCGGAAATCATGACATTTTGATGCGCGATCAAGCATATTCATACATTCAAAGGAACATTCTCTCTGGCAGCATGAAGGCGGGCAAGGCGGTTTCCGAAATGACCATCGCCAAAGAGCTTGGCATCAGCCGGACACCCATTCGGGAGGCGCTGGGCCAATTGGTTGCCGAAGGGCTGCTTGAGCAGATCCCGAACCGGGGAGCGGTTGTAGTTCAGTTCGGCAGACTGGACATCATTCACCTGTTTGAGTTGAGAGAAGCACTCGAAGCCTTTGCCGTCGAGAAGGTGGCTCGCACACGAATTCATCCTGCCAATTTGGACAGGCTGCAGTCTTTGGCCGACGAGATTCTTTCCTTGAAAAAAGATCTGGACCGGTCCGGCCGCGAGGCACTCAACTCTTCTCAGCGACAGCAATTTGTGAGGAGCGATATGGGCTTCCATGCGTTGCTGATCCAGTTGGCAGAGAACCCCCGCATTTCAAAGGTGGTTAGCAGCACACGTCTCCTGATCCGGTTCTTTGCTACAAGGAGTCTGCCAAAAGCAGCGGAACTCGAATGGATCTACAACGACCACGCTGAGGTCTTGCAGGCAGTTGCCTCGCAGGATCCCGAGCGTGCCGTTCGAATCATCCGTAAGCACATTCAAACCAGCTTCAAAGATAGGCTTGACGAATTTGACTATTGGCAGAGAGAGTCTCTTCTCGATGATCATTATCCTGTTTTTGTCGGCGACGAAATCGGTTAAGGATTCCGTGGCGAGACGAATTCCACTCCCCGTCCGCGCGCGACACCGTCCCAGCCAAATGCGACGTCTGGATTCTGTGGCGGTCAACGTCCAATTGGAACTGGACCGAAGCAGAGACCTTCAGATGAATCGAATCTGCATGTAAGCCAGCAATTAATAAGCGAAGTCTAAATTTCATCGTTCGAATTCAGGTCCATGCCAGATTACGCGATAAGGTTGTGCAGTTGCCCGCTGCTAGATGCGATTGGCGGTGACAGGAGTTGATCTTATGAAGTCTAGCGTGGCTTTTGGTAGAAGTATCCTGCCCCTCGAACTCCCGGATAAGTTCCGCTATCATACGCTGGATGCTCGCAGCGCCAAACCGTTGGCCGATCCCCAGAACGAACTGTGCCGCGCACTGGAAGCGCCCATCGCATCCGTCCCTCTCAAAGATTTGGTGCGGGGTAAGAGGAGCGCGGCGATATCCATTTGCGACATTACGCGCCCGGCGCCTAATTCGCAGACTCTCCCACCCATATTGCGCTGCCTGGAACAGGCGGGTATCCCACGGGATGCAATTACCATCCTGATCGCAACTGGCCTGCACCGTGCGGCCACGAAATCAGAGATCGAGGAAATCTGCGGACCTGAAATTGCATCGCAGTATGAGGTTGTAAACCATGACGCTCGCGACCTCGCGTCGCATCGCTATCTTGGAACGACTGCCTCCGGTACTCCCGTCTATATCGATGACCGGTTTATCTCGGCGGATTTGCATATCACCCTGGGTCTCATCGAGCCCCATTTGATGGCGGGCTTTTCAGGTGGGCGCAAACTGGTCGCCCCGGGCTTGGCGGCACAGGAAACAATCAAGGTCCTGCACAGCTCCAGATTCATTCGTCAACCGCAAGCTGTGGAAGGCTTCATCGAAGACAATGGATTCCACAGCGAACTATTGGAGATTGCCCGCATCGCCCGGCACGACTTCCTGCTCGACGTCGCTCTCACCCGCGACCGTGAAATTGCCGGGATATTCGCCGGCAACCCTGTAGAAGCCCACCGCCAGGGAACAGCATTCGTATCACGCGTCTTGATGGAGCAGTTGGACGAACCGCTAGACGGCGTCATCACGAGTGCTGCAGGTTACCCGCTCGACCTCACCTTTTATCAGGCCATCAAGGGCGTCACTGCCGCCTCGCATATCGTAAAACCAACGGGCCAAATCCTCTTGATAGCTGCGTGCGAAGAAGGACCTGGTGCCCCAGAGTTTCGTGAGATGCTGCGCACCTATCCCTCCGACCGGGAGTTTATGGACAAGATTCTCCATAGCCCGGTCACGGTTGATCAGTGGCAACTGGAGAAACTGGGACTTGTGACAGCGGATCGCCGCGTCTTTTTCTTTGTTCCAGGACTTCCTGCTGAATATTGGGCAGGTCTATGGGGGCCTGCATTCCAAACCATCCCTGCGGCTCTGAATGCATTTTTCGAGGGCATGCCTGAAGGTTCGGCCATAGGAGTCATTCCCGAAGGACCTTACGTTCTGGCCAAGATAATGAGACAGAACGCGTCGCTCACGGCCGAATAAGGATGCAGCAAATTGAACTTTCGACTGCACATCAAATAACTTGTCCTAATCACAATGGAGGATGGCTGCAAGGCTGGCCGTTGATCCGGCGACGCTGGCGGGATGTAAAGGCAAGCTGCATCGGTCCACTGGGAAGGGTTCCGGCGGATGCGCGCCGAGCGGTGGAGGACGTGGAACTGCTCCTCGGAGCCAAGGGTTCTCTTATTGGACCCAAGTTCCGGACTGGCCAGAACTGGCAAAACGCTAATTTTTTGATAATGCGCGATTTAATGGTCGGGGAGAGAGGATTCGAACCTCCGACCCCCTGGTCCCGAACCACTATTAACGACTTGTTGAAACTTGCTGAAATTGAGTGAGAATAACTGCTTTCGATTGAATGTGTTGCGGCCATATTGTTGAAAGCTGTTGTTCTGAATGGTACCAGAGTGCTTTGACCGCTACAATTTCGACTACATCGGCTTGGAATTATTGGATTTCAGCGGTCCGCGATCCGGTGTCAAAAATTGGCCATGCTGGATGGGCCCTTCGTGACCTCTTCTCATATGTTTCCGTAAAAGTCGTCGGGCGCTCCACCCTCCCCAACATCAAAAACCAGATTGTGGGCGAATGGCCGGCGACAACCGCCCGAAACGTCATCAAGGTACTTGATCTCATTCGATAAGCCGACTCCTGAGGAACGAACCTATGGGTTCAATTCAGGCAATGGCATCAACTGGTAGCCAAAGTTTGCGGCTTGTTTGCGGAGTCGGATTTCATCTCGATTATTCCGCCCTTCCTCATCGTTCCTGGTAAGTGAATTTATTTCCGTCCCTGTGGGATCCGATGATTTTGTATTTACTTTTTGGATACAGCGTCTGTAGTTGCGAATCATGATTTCCGGTAAGTCACGATCCATGCGGGTCCGCCGTTTACGGAAGCGGACCAAAGTCAGGCGGCGGCATACGGTGCTTGGTTGCCGCGGTGTAGGCAGACGCAATTTTGAAGAGAAGCGGTTCATCGAACGGCCTTGCCGCAAAATCCACTCCAACCGGCATCTTTGCCGGTGTGGGACCCACGAGCCGCGTGCCATTGGCAGAACTTGGATCCAGCACACGGTCATATACATGAGCTGTGAAGCCCGCTGGTACAGTCATAGTTGGGAAGCCCTGATGGCCGAACACGGTCCAGCTAAACCCACCCACCCGGTCATTTACAGTGGGCTCCTGGGGCTGTTCAATCTTCTGCGGCGGAATGTTTCTTGTTGGGTAAACGAGAGCATCGACATGAAGCTCCCCCATGCATTGCAGAATGGTCTGCTGAAAAGCAAACCGCTGCAGCATCCGGTCTGCCATGTTGTACTCCATAGGGTCACCGCCGCCTCCGCCTCCGCCGCCACCCCCGTTGCCTGCCGCCAGGCGCGTTATTGCGGTGAGCTGAGGATCGTTAATGGGTCTCGTCTTTGAGGCCAAATCCTGAGCATTCTTGACCGCGGCATCCCCGCGCTGCCGGACATAGAGCTCGCGCATGTACTTGCTCTCTCCCGGTGCGCCGACGTTGCCAAAGTTGCGAATTGTAACGACGTCGGGAACCAGCGCCGGTTTCAGGGCCATATCCACGAGCGTAGAGATCTGATCGGTCGTCGGCTTTCCCTGCGCATCGACGGGGAACTGCTTGGGGTCCTGCTTGGTAAACAGTATGTTCAGCGCTCCCGGCGCGGTTGCGTTGATGCATGGCTGAAACAGCGCGCCTTCAGGGCCTGGATCGACGATCGTGGCGCCCAGGCCGCGCAAGTCAGTCACGGCCTGGCTTACAAGATCGATCGTCTCTTCATCGGTCTTCGAGAAGAGTCGCTTGTCCATGAACTCGCGCACGACGCCTATGCGCACGCCATCCAACCGTTGTTCATGAGCAAAGCTCTGATACGGCTGCGCTGGAACCCGCCCAATGCTGAACGCAGTCTGTATATCCTTTGGGTCATATCCAGCGATGACCGTCAATACTTTCGCTGCATCCTCCACCGTACGGCAAATTGGGCCCACCCGGGTCGTAATTCCGGCGCCGATCATCCCGTCCCGGCTGACCAGTTCCTCCGTTGGTGCGAGCCCAACAACATTGTTCGATTCCGAGGGTATGCGGATCGACGTTCCTGTTTCCTCGCCGATTGAGCAAGTCACCATACTTGTCGACACGGACACGGCGCTGCCCGAACTCGAACCTCCGGGAGAGCGTTCTGTGTCATAGGGATTGCAAACCACGCCTCCAAACGCACTGCGCGGCTCATAACTCCCTACGTTGGCCTTGGCGAGAATGATCGCGCCCGCCGCTTTCAGGCGCGTGATAAAGGTTGAATCGCGCGGCGGACGATCATTGGCATACGCAACGTCCGCGCCGCCGCTTGAATGCATGTCCGCAGTGTCGTACCAATCTTTGATTGAGAAAATTACGCCCTGCAGCGGACCTACGAGCTTGCCAGTCTTCGCAAATTCGCGATCCTGCGCCGCGGCAACTTCCAAGGCATCCGGCATGGCCGGATCGTCATCTTTAGGGTCGGTCAAACTGCGCGCGTGATGATCGTCGAACCCCAGCGCTCGCCTGGCTGCCGGCCGCAGGTTCAATGTCCCCAGCGCATTCAACTGGCCGGCGTGCGGGATGGTGGAGATCGGACCGAGCAATCCATTCGGCATCACGACGCAGGTTCCGTTGTAGGCTTTGATGCGTGCCAAATACAGGTTCACCACGTCAACCGTGGTGATCTGCTTCGACAGAATCGCCGCTTGAATATCGCCGATGGTGGCTTCTTCGATATGAAAAGATGCCTTCGGGCTGGCACCGAGCGCGATGCCCTGCCCGGCGGATACCGTCAAAAAACTAGTGAGCGCAACGGCAGCTACGCCCTTTCGGAAGATTGAGTACTTGGATTGTTCTGATCGGTTCTTGTTCCTATACGTCTTGTTACAAGCCATAAGTGACCTCCGTGTTCCTGCTTGGTGGATTGATTGTCCCTATCTGATCCTGTGGTGTTGTATTTACCCTTTGCATACAGCCTCTGTAGCTGCGAATCGTAATTTTCGGTAAGTGACGATCCATGCGGGTCCGCCGTTTACGGAAGCGGACCAAACTCAGGCGGCGGCATACGGTGCTTGGTTGCGGCAGTATAGGCAGAGGCGATTTTGAAGAGAAGCGGCTCATCGAACGGCTTTGCCGCAAAATCTACCCCAACCGGCAGCTTTGCCGGTGTGGGACCGATGAGCCGCGTGCCATCGGCGGAACTGGGATCGAGAACGCGATCATATACTTCAGTTGTGAAGCCCGCAGGCACAGTCATGGTTGGGAAGCCCTGCTGGCCGAAGACAACCCAGCTAAACACCGCCCGGCCATTCACCGTGGGCTCGTCGGGCTGTTCGATCTTCTGAGGGGGAATGTTTCTTGTCGGGTAGACGAGAGCATCGACATGAAGCTCGGCCATGCATTGCAGGATGGTCTCCTGAAAACCAAACCGCTGTAGCATCCGGTCTGCCATGTTCATCTCCATAGGGTCACCACCGCCGCCGCCACCACCCCCGCCGACTCCCCCAAGGCGCGTTATCGTAGCGAACTGAGGATCGTTGATGGGTTTCGTCTTCATGGCCAAATCTTGGGTCGTCTTGATCGCAGCATCACCGCGCTGCCGAACGTAGAGCTCGCGCATGTACTTGCTCTCTCCCTCTGCGTTTACACTCTGCGCGGTAAAGCTGCGGACCGTGAAGACGTCGGGAACCAGCGACGGGTTCAGGGCCATATCGACGAGCGTGGAGACCTGATCGGTCGTCGGCTTTCCTTGCGCATCGACGGGGAACTGCTTAGGGTCCTGTTTGGTAAACAGTATGTTCAGCGCTCCTGGCGCATATTTGTTGAGGCAAGTCTGAAACAGCGCGCCTTCGGGGCCTGGGTCGACGATGGTTGCGCCCAGGCCGCGTAAGTCCGCCACTGCGCGGCCCACAATATCGATCGTCTCTTCGTCGCTCTTGCTGAAGAGGCGCTTGTCCATGAACTCGCGCACGACGCCGATACGCACCCCATCCAACCGCTGTCCATGAGCAAAACTGTCATATGGCTGCGCCGGAATCCGCCCTACGCTGAATGAAGTCAGCGGATCCTTGGGGTCATATCCGGCGATGACCGTCAACACTTTCGCGGCATCCTCCACCGTACGGCAAATTGGGCCCACCCGGGTGTTAGTTCCGGCGCCGATCATCCCGTTCCGGCTGACCAGTTCCTGCGTCGGAGAGAGCCCAACGACATTGGACGATTCGGAAGGAATGCGGATCGACGTTCCTGTTTCCTCGCCGATTGAGCAAGTCACAAGATTCGCGGACACGGACACGGCGCTGCCTGTGCTCGAGCCTCCGGCGGATCGTTCGGTGTCATACGGATTGCAAATCACACCCCCAAACGCACTACGCGGCTGATAACCTCCTACGTTGGCCTTGGCGAGAATGATGGCGCCCGCCCCTCGCAGGCGCGTGACAAAGGTTGAATCGAGCGGCG
>Ga0302319_10010973_pt1 | contig 17223 bp, 15 predicted proteins | sample Bog_T0_2_FD_203319 | JGI IMG/M metagenome (GOLD analysis project Ga0302319, IMG submission 203319) | Peat permafrost microbial communities from Stordalen Mire near Abisko, Sweden - Bog_T0_2 | ecosystem: Environmental > Terrestrial > Soil > Wetlands > Peat | place: Sweden: Abisko, Stordalen Mire...
CGGACAGATTTCCCTGCACTCGTCGTTGTCGCCTCCTCATTTGGTCTAGACCAAACCACGTCGGCTCCGCCTCGATCGAAGGGAAATCTGCCACGCTCGCGGCCATGAAACTGATTAGAGACAGGCTCCTAGGAAATCACGAGCGTAATCGTCGCGGTCGCAGCTAAGCTGTTGGAATTACCGGAACCCGGTGCCGTTGCGATGATGGTGATCGTGTAGCTGCCTGGTTTGGCGCTCGAAGCGGCGGCTAGCGTCAGCGTGGATGACGAGGCGGAACTTGCGGGCGAGAAGCTGGCCGTGACACCGGTCGGCAGATTCGAGGCCGCGAAGCTCACAGCGGATGTAAAGCCGTTCGCCGTCTTGAGGGTGATTGTATCGGTGCCGCTCGACCCATGCGGCACGGTGACGCTGGTGGCGGCTGGCGACACGCTGAACGTCGCGCCGGCAGTGATGACCAAAGATACGGTGGTGGTGGCCGTCGTCGAACCCGAAGTCCCGGTGATCGTCAGCGGGTAGGTTCCGGTGGGCGTCGACATGGGCGGGAAGACGATGAGCAAGTTGCCGGAGAAACCGGTGCCAACACCGGAGGGCGCACCCGAGACCGTCAGGCCCACATTGCCGCTGAAGCCGTTCACCGGCGTGACGCTGATATTGTCGGTACCGCCCGCATTCTGCTGCAGTATGAAAGGATTCACGGCCGCGGCCAGCGTGAAGCCCGGCGCCTTCGGAGCCGCAATGACCAATTTCACCGTCACGCTATTGGAGAATGGATTCGAATTGCCCGAGCCGGGCGCAGCGGCGTTGATCACGATGGGGTAAGTTCCGGCGACGGCCGCCGAAGTGGTTGCGATCGTCAGCGTCGTGCCGCTCGCGGAACTGGTGGGCGAAAAACTCCCGCTGGCACCGGATGGGAATCCCGACGCGGAGAAGGTGACGGCACTCGTGAAGCCATTGGTCGGCGTGACGCTGATCGCGTCCGTGGCGCTTGCGCCTGGCGCGAGCGTGACGCCGCTCGACCCGGCCGACAGCGAGAAATTCGCTGCGGCGCTGATGACGAGCGACAGCGACGCGGTCACCGTGGTCGAACCGCAGGTGCCGGTGAGGGCCAGCGGATACGTTCCGGCCGGCGTCGACAGCGGCGGATAGACGATCAGTGTGTTGCCGGAAAAACCGGTACCGACACCGGACGGGGCGCCGGAGACGGAGAGCGCCACCGGATTCGGGCAGTTGAAGCCGTTGACCGGCGTGACCGTGATGTTCTGAGTGGCGCCGGCATTTTGCTGCAGCGTCCAGGGATTGGTGGCCGGTGTCAGGGTGAATGTCGGGGCCGACTGGATCGTGTAAGTCGCGCTCGCCACGGCACTGTTGACGGCATTGCCCGAGGTGGCGAGCGCATTGATGGTCGTCGTCGCGCTCACGGCGATCGGCGCGCTGTAGATCGTCGAGCCGGTCGTCGGCGTGGTGCCGTTGGTGGTGTAATAGATCGTCGCGCCCGGCGTGGCGCTCGACAGACCGACCATCTGGGTGGACGTGTAAGTCCCCGCCGCGACGCTGAACATCGGTGTCGACGTGGTCGACGCGCTGCCGACTGGCGTGAGACTGGCCGCGAGCACGACGACGTTGCGATTATTGGGCGTCGTGACGCTGCTGACCTGTTTTGCGCTGTTCAGCGGGATGATGTAGCCGTAGAGATACCACGGACCGGATTGCAGAGCCCCGGAAGGATTGACGCGCGAGGCCGTGCTGATCGCCGTGGATTCGCTGGTGTAGCCTTGCGGTCCGCTCCAATCGCTGATGCTTTGGGTGACGCTGGTCGAGGTGCCGTCGGAGTACGTCACGGTGAACACCTGGTTCGTCTGGACGCCGTTCACGCCGGTCGCCAGCAGGTTGAGCGCGGCGTAGTTGCCGTTCGGCAACGGAATGGTCGCGCTCGACACGCCGTTTTGCGTCCCCGGTGCGCCGAACGAGAAATTCGTGCTGTTCCACACGGCACTGGAGCCGAGATAGCTCGAGGCGTAGCCATACCCCGCGTTGTCCAAGCCGCCGTTCGCGGGGATCGTGCCATTGCTGCCGATGGCGTACACGTTGGCGACTTTCGCGAGGTTGACGGTGACGCCGGTCACTGACTCGTTGGCGAGCAGTCCATACACCGCGACCTGGTTGCGGTTGGCGAGATAGACCCTGCCATCGGCGATGGTAGGCACACTGAACTTCTGTGTGGGGCCGGCCCCATCGCGAACGGGGTTCTGCGCGCTGCTCCACAGCAGTGTCGAAATGTTGGTGGCGTTGTAGGCGTAAAGCACCTGGACCGGGCCGCCCACTGAATTCGCCCAGTCGTTGAACCAGACGATGCCGTTGGTGGTGCCGTTGGCGGACACGGACGGCGTCGAACCCTGGAAAATATCCGTCGACGGCGCGCCGGGGTCGGAACCCGTCGCCACGGGCGACGTCGACAACCGGCCGTTGGTGATGGTGAATTGTTGCGCGTTCGATCCCGCCGGCCAAAAATAAATGTTGCCGTTCCAGTAGGCGGGCGATCCCCAGAGCCCCGCGCCGTACTGAGTGGTCGTGATTTCCTGCAGCACGTTGTCGCTCGAGGCGCTGTAGCCGCCGAGATTGTCGCGATTCAAGAGATACATCGTGCCGACCTTGTCGACCTGTATGGCAAGGTGCGCGACCGGCGAACCGGGCAAGTTGTCCGGCAGCAACATGATTCCACCCGACCCCAGATCCGCATCCTCGGCCTGGAGTGTCGCCTGATTCTGCGGCGTGAAAGAGTCGGCGACGGTCAAACCGTTGGTGACATGGAAACTCAGGATGTCGTCACCATAATCAACCGTGTTGGTGCCGTAAGGCGCGGATGCATCATAGGTCCCATTGCCGGTCGTCGTGAACACGCGGGGCGTACCATTTTCGTTATCCGCCGCCGGCCCCGTGCCGCTCATCCAGATGCCGGAACCCACGCCGTTCGGCGTGGTGAGAAACACGGCGGTCTGCGCGAGTGTCGCCGCGTTGTATTGCATCAGCCAACCGTGCCATGGCGCGGTATCGCAGAACGATCCGAAACCGATGTAGATGGAGCCGGCCTCGAGCAACAGCGCCGGCGCCTGCTTCTGCAGCACGGGATTGAACTTGACCACGCCATTTTTCCCGTCGCTCGCCGTACCGGCGACCGACGCGGTGATGAGCACCGGACCGCCGAATTTCTCGTTGCCCGTCGTGACGTCGAGGGCGTGCAGCCGGTACACCACCGACCCACCCTCGTTGCTCCTCGAAACTACGTACATGGTACCGGTCGAGGGATCGATAACAGGGGTGCTGGTGATGCCTGAAATGCCACCCTCGATGTTGCCGCAGCCGGTGGTGGAATTCGGGTCGGCGATTGCGCCGGCCGCTGCGCCGTGCGCGCTGTCCAGCAAACTCGCTTTCCAGAGCTGCGCTCCGTTCGCGGCCGTATCGAACGCGTAGACGCTGTCATTTTCAGTTGCGACGAACAAGACGCTATGACTCACGGCGCCGATCGAGAGGCTCGCCATATATAACGGTTGAGCATAGGTCTGCGCGTCCAATTGGATCGCATACAGCTTGCCGAATTGGCTCGAATTCACATTCGACGGCGTCAGGACGGTTTCGTTGAGATTCTGACCCGTGCGGCCGATGTCATTGTGCTGCGTCAGGATCGTCGTCTGCGCATCGGCGGAGTCGCTCAAGTTCGCCGCGGCGAATAAACACAGTGCACACGCTGCCAAGAAACGAAACGAGGTCATGAATATCCCAAATTTTTCACGTTACGGCGAAAGGCTGGTCGCAATAACGAAGCAAGATATATGATGGTTCTTCGCAATTGCCCCCCCATTTGACTAAACGTCCGCTTGTTTTTAAGTGTTGGGACCTCCGTACGGACATCGTGCCCCGATTATCGTTGGCTCGGAGAATATGCTCATGGTTCGATGGAACTTGAAAACTTCGACCGCATCACTCGCGGCCGGCCTGGCACTCACCGCCGCTTACCCGGGTTTGACGGTTGCCGCTGAGTCGGTGCCGCCGATTCTGCCAGCGCACGGGGCAACTTCAGCAGCCGCAACACCCCCTGTCCCTGTCCCTGCCCCTGTCCCTGCCCCTGTCCCTGCCCCTGCCCCTGCGCCCGCGCCCGCGGTGCGGGACTTGACACGCAGCGAAGCCACGCGCTTGATCGGCGTGAATTTCGGCCAGCAGTTACTGCGCCTCGGCATCACCGACCAGGTCGCTCTCAAGTCATTGCAAACCGGCATGGAAGAGGGTCTCAAAGGGCGCAAAACCACTCCGGAAGAACAGCAGCGGCTGGCTCATTTCTTTTACGCGTCGACCAAGGCAGCCATTTCAAGCAACATGAACAACGCGCATGACTTCTTGCAGCGTAACTCGACTGAGAAAGGCGTCCACACAACGTCGAGCGGTTTGCAATACATCATTCTCGCCGCCGGCGACCCGATGGCGGCGGCGCCCACCCTTGGCGATCAAGTGACTGTTCGATACCGCGGTACTCTGCTCGACGGCACCGAATTCGACAGCAGCGACTCTCGCGGCGCACCCACCAAGTTCTTGGTCGATGGCGTCATCAAGGGCTGGAAGGAGGCGCTGCTCATGATGAAGCCGGGCGCCAAGTGGCGCCTGTTCGTTCCGCCGGAACTCGCGTACGGCCCCAAGGAGCGGCGGAACATCCCCGGCGGATCAATGTTGATCTTCGACGTCGAATTGACCGGCGTGACGGCGGTCGCCGCTGCGCCCGCCGTCCCGTCGGGCGTTCCGGCGGCCACGGCCCCTTAGGCAAAGCGGACGATCGCGGGATCGCGGCTTCTAATTGCGGCCATGTCCTCGGCTCGGTGCCACCGCTCCCGCAATGGGATCGTCGGTTTCCACGTTACGACTCGTGCGGCAACTGGCGCTGCGCAGCAGAGCTTCGATCTCCATGGAGCTGTCCGCATCGTGTTTCGCATTCACGGCGGTGACTTCCACGCTCACCGTGAAACCCATTGGCATATCCGGCGTTGACAGGGGGTGCACGTTGAAGCGTGCCCGCAGTCTCTGCGCCGCACGATCTGCATCGGGCTCGGTCGTCTCGGGCAGCACTATCATGAATGAATCGCCGACGGTACGGGCAAGCCAGTCGCACTTTCGGATGCAAGTCTCGGCGTCGCAGACGAAGGAACGCAACTGCGCATCGGCTGCCTCATGGCCGAACCGATCGGCAAACTGGGCGAACCCATCAATGTGGCAGTTCAGCACCGCGAGGGAATGACCGTAACGCCGCGAGCGGGTCAGCTCGCGCGGTAAGTACTCGATGAGGTAGTTGAGACTGTGGGCACCGGTGACGGGATCTTCATACGATAAACCCCAGTCGTCCCGGTTTCGGGTTTGCCGGAGATACTCGCCGTGACTGATGCGACGCCCGATCTCCAGACGCGCCAAAATCTCGTCAATCGGCGTACCCTTCACCAGGTAGTCATCAGCCCCTGCCTCGATGCCCGTCAACACGCCACGCTCGGCGTCACGGATCGTGAGCATCAGGACGTAGACATGACTTTCCTGAATTTTGAGGCGCACGTGGCGGCAAAGCGCGAGGCCATCCATGTCCGGCATCCGCCAGTCCGTGATCACGATGTGAAAATGCGCGGCATCCATGATGCGCCGTGCTTCCTCGCCGGTCGCCGCCACCTCCACTTGGTAATTCGAGGCGTTGAGCAGGGTGGCTAGACGCATGCGCACCAGCGGATCATCGTCGACCACCAGGACTCGACACGGGAGTGCGGCGTCCGGTTTCCGCATCGGTGTGGTTTCGGACATCTCTCGCCCCGCCCCCGATGATTGAATGACCCGCATGTGCCGGGAAGACAATTGCATATCGGCCGCCCGTTGACGCGCACAAGAGACGACTCGTGCAACTGCGAAGCAGGTCACAGCGTCGGCAACTCGTCCTCACGAGTCAGATTCTTCCTGACATCCGCTCGACGCGGCCGCGCATTAGATTGAGCCATGTATATCCCGAAGACCTCCGGCGACAGCGTCGATTTGACGATCGCGACCCTGTTGCCGGGAGCGACTCCCATGCAGCCTGATCGCCGGTTTGTCTGGCGTGCCGAAGCCCAAACACCGGGCGCCCAGGCGCACCGGGCATCAGAACCGCAGCGGCGATCGGTTCGCCATGCGTGTCGGGTGCTGGTGGTCGACGACGACGTACTCGTCCGCGCGCAGCTATGTGCGCTGCTGCATGGCTCCGACTACGACGTCGAGACGGCGACGTCCGGTGAAGACGCTTTGCGGCTCTTGCGATCATACCCCTGCGACATCATCGTCACCGATTGGCAGATGCCGCTCATGGATGGGGTAACCCTGTGTCGACAGGTACGATCCATGGAACTGCATGAACACGTCTACATGTTGATGCTCACTGTCAAGAGATCCCCGCAGGAGCTCCTCGCGGGCTTTGCGGCAGGCGCCGACGACTACGTCGTCAAAGGGACATCGAGCGAGGAACTCCTGGCTCGCTTGGAAAAAGGGCGCGTTCTCGCCCATTGGAAAGCCACCCATCGATCGAATGCCGGGGATTCGTCGTTGATGGACGCCGCGACCGGTGCATACAACCTCGCGTACCTGATGCAGCACTTGCCGCGCGAAGTGGCGCGCGCGGAACGGTATGGGCGTTCGCTGGCAGTCCTCAATTGCGGGATCGACGAAACAGTGCTCAAGACCGAACGATTGCTTGGCGTCACCAGTGACGCGTCACTGCGGGGATTTGTGACCTCCTCGATGTCGTGCATCCGCAAGGGCGACTGGCTGGTACGAACGGGAGAGAGCGAATTCATGATCGTGCTGCCCGAAACCGACGGGCGGGGAGCACAGTGTGTGGTGCGTAAGCTGGGTGAAGCATTCGCCGGCCGAGAATCCGCACCCACCCACGAGCCGTTCGGCGGCGCCGTCAAGATCTATGTCACCGCCATGGATCCCAACAGTGACGGGGACGGCACCGCGAATATGCGCGCGCTGCTGAATAAAGCGGCAAGCCTGCCGCCCCCCGTTGAGCACGATGGGAAACGCCCGCCAGACGCCGGAATGCATTACTTGAGCGACTTTGCCGCGGGCGGCGAGGTAAACAGCGGCCGCAACTGGCCGGCCACCTGAGCATGGTGCATGACGCTCGATACCAGCGTGGCGGCGCCGAAGGGTTTGATGATGAAGCCATCCATGCCCACCGCAGATGCGCGCTGCCGTTCGCTCGAGAGCGCGCCCGCGGTCAGAGCGATGATGGGCAAATCCCGCAGACCGAGATCGGCGCGAATCCGCCGCGTCGCCTCATAGCCATCCATGATGGGCATCTGCACGTCCATCAAAACGACGTCGAATTGATCCGGCTTGAGCCGCAGTTTATCGAAGGCGTCCTGCCCGTTGTTCGCCACCGATACCTGCGCACCCGCCTGTTCCAGAATTCGCTGGATCACCACCAGGTTTAGGTCGTAGTCATCGACGGCGAGCACTCGCACGCCCGAGAGCGGGCGGTCCGCTGGGGATACCGGCGCCGGTTGCGTCGCCGCCAGCGATTCGGCGGTCGCGAGTGCGAATTCCAACACCACGCGAAATTCGCTCCCCACACCGACGGTGCTCGTGAAATCCACCGTTCCGCCCATCAGCTTGGCGAGGCTATTGATGATCGACAGGCCGAGGCCCGTGCCGCCATAGCGCCGCGTGATCGATTCGTCGGCCTGCACGAACGGCGTGAACACGCGCGCCTTTGCCGCCGGATCGATGCCGATGCCGGTGTCGCGCACCGTGAAGGACAACGTACTCCCTGTGTGCGTGCTGCCGAGCACGCCCACACTCAGTGTGACGCCGCCGCGTTCGGTGAACTTGATCGCATTGGAAAGCAAGTTGGTGAGGATCTGATTGAGGCGCGCGGCATCGCCTTCCAACGCCGCGGGCAGGTCGTCGGCGACGTCCAGCTCCAGCGTGATCCCCTTGAGATGCGCCGGTACGCGCATGATGGCGTGCAGCCCATTCAACAGTTCGCGGGGACTGAATGCCACGCGCGAGATCAGCAGCTCGCCGGCTTCGATTTTCGAGAGATCCAGCACATCCGTGATCACTCCCAGCAGCAGCTTGCTCGCGACATTGATCTGCGCGACCAGTCCCGACTGTTCCGCGTTCAACGGCGTCTGCTCGAGAAGATAGGTCAGGCCGATCACCGCGTTCATCGGCGTGCGAATCTCGTGGCTCATGTTGGCGAGAAACAGGCTCTTGGCGTCATTCGCTCTCTCCGCGTTCTGCGTCGCATGGCGTAGCGATTCCTCGTAGCGCTTCTGCTGCGTCACGTCGAGCAGGTTGATCCGGAGCGCGTCCGCGGCTTCCATCTCCACCTCGGACCATGGAACCGAGTGCATCCGCTCGAGCCGGCGCCACTCGGCAAATGAGCCGCGTGGCGTCAAACGCGCGCCGTGATTTCCAACGATGACGGGCTTGGATGGGTCGCCCGCCCATCGAACTGTGGTTTCGTATTCCGCCCGGAACCATAGGACGTAGTCACGTGCGCTGCGGGTTAAGGCCACGGCCAGCAACCCGCTGACCCGATCGGAATACGCGGCGGCGGGCGGGTAGACGGCGGCAAGGCGATCGGTCGAATAGTCGGGGCGATCGACGCCATGCAGCCATTGCATCATCTGAGTGATGTCGGCGTCGGCCGGTACGGTGCCGAAGGTGCGCAATTTCCCCGACAGGCACACCGCGACACCCGTAGCGTCCACGCATCGCAGCAGCTCTGCCATGACTTCGGGGGAGGACAATTCCGCCGCCAGATCGGCGGCGCCCGACAGCCGGGAAACGACCGCTTCGCGAATGCCGCGGGCGGCAGCTCGTTTGTTGGATTGTTGGAGCAACGTTTTCGCCTCGATCTGCAGGGAAAAAACCTTGGCAAACGTTTCGCAAGCCACCCGCAAGTCCGCAGCAACGTAGCGTGGCGCTCGGTTATGCAGCACGAGCAATCCCCACAGCCGGCCGCTGCAGACCACCGACATGACGAGTGAGGCCGCCGTGTCCATGTTGCGCAAGTACTCGAGATGGATGGGCGAGACGCTCCGCAGGCTGCAATTGCTCATGTCGATCGGACTGGTGGAACGACTATTCCGCGGCGGCCGCAGGTTGGCAGGAACATAATTCACGTCCGGGATGGCGCGCAGCCACTTGCGCTTGTACATCTCGCGCGCCTGCTTCGGAATATCCGATGCCGGATAGTGCAAACCGAGGTACGGCTCCAAACCGGGTTCGAGGTCTTCCGCTATGACCACACCGCTTTCGTCCGGCTGAAACCGGTAAACCATCGAGCGATCGAAACCCGCTGCGCCGCGGAGCGCCACGGCCACCGCGGCGCAACATTCATCGACGGTCGAAGTCTCGGCGAGAGACGACAGCAGCACATTCAAGTGTGCGATGGGATCAGCCGCGCTCGAAGGCGCGCGCCGCGCCGGCTCGAATTCCACCAGCACGGTGCGTCCCTCCGCGCTGAATGTGAGGTCTTGGATTGGGGCGCCCGTGCGCAAGGCGGCGCCGAGACGCACGACGGGTGAGACACGCACGGCGGGCCCATCGAGCTGAGCGGCGACGAAGGCCAATGTTTCGCTGTCCAGCAAGGTCGATAGTTCCAGCCCGATCAAACGCTCCGGATCGATCCCCAACAGGAGCCTGGTGTCGCCGGCCGCTTGTTCGATCGACAAACCCTGGCGGTCGACGACCAACAGCACGCCATGAGGCTGAATCGAGCCCGGAATGTGAATCGGTTCCCGATCACAATTGGTGAGGTCTGCCTCACCAAAGACGACAGGATCTGCGGTCAGCATCGTTACTCCCGACGCCCGACATTGCGGGCCATGCGCATAAATTGACGGCGCCGCGTCAATGAGAAGATGCGCATCGCACCCTACGCCATACCAGCCTGCGCAACAACCGGAATCGGTGCCGGTCTCGCTGATGATCGATACATAAAAACCCGCTGTCGCGCACCCGCGCCCTGACATGACACGCCCGTTAAAGAAAGCACGCTCGCGGCGACCACGGTCACCGATTCACCGGCGGGCGTCACGGGTCAGGGTGTAGGTCGCAAAGGTTGACCATGCGCCGTTGGGGCGCTGCGACTCGAGCAGGAGCGACCAGGACCCTCCAGAATCAGGTTGCCACGTAAACGTATCGCGGAACGCACCGTCCGCGTACGGGAAAAGGAATACCAGCTGCCGACCCTGCCGCTCGCCACGAGCGACGACACGCGCCCCTGCCGCGCCAAAACGATCCAACCAATGCGCGATAAAGTCGTTGGCGTTTTGATCGTATCCGACATAGACGTCCGCCTCATATTGCGGCGGCGATCCGACATCAATCATGTGCAGCTTCATGAATGCGCCGCCGAGGGCCCGTTGTCCGTCCGCGACATAGCGGACCGGCTTGCCGCCCAACGTTCCGGCCATCGCCCACGTCCCTTGCAATCCATCCAGATACGATTCGTCGGGTGATTTCCCAGCATCCGCCGCGTAAATTACCACCGCACCGGTCAAGCCGTAGAGCGCGAGGCTGCGCACGGCGATACCGAAACAACGCGAGACCCGGCCGCCGGCCATCGACGGCGTGCGGCTCACAGGCCGTCCGTAAACTTGCCGTCTATCAAGATGAACGCGATTCGGCAATTCTTGCCCGAGCGGTTGGCCCAGCCATGGTTGGTACCGCGCTGGATCACGATGTCGCCCGCATGGACCACGGTCTCTCCCTCATCCACCAGCAACGTGATCTCGCCGTCGAGCACGATCCCGTAGTCGATGGTCTCGGTGCGGTGCATGAACGGGTGCCGCGACTCGGTATCTGCATGGGTCGAGGCGCCTGCGGCACCGATCTCGGCAAAGTGCTCGCGCGCCGTGGCCGCATCCATCGCCAGCATCTCGGGGGACTCGGGCGGTATGTCCAAGACCCGGATCCGCGTGCCGCGGGGTGGCGGTGCGAGGGTCAGCTGCGCCTCCGGCGGCTCGCCGCTGCGGCGGTCAATCGGCGCCGGCGTGTCGCGGGTATTCCAGACTTCATGGAAAGTTGGACCATTGTTCGCCAGCACCTTCACCCGCTCCGGAGGCGCGTCTGATTGGATGATGGCCCGGCCAGCATCATCGTGACCGGTGACGATTCGACGAAAAGGTTTTTGCATGTGCGCTGTGATCCGCCCCACGTACTTCTCCTACGGACCGATGATTTTCACGGAGGGAAAATAAGACGGATAGCGAGCGGCGACAAGGAGGCCTCATCCGGCATGGCTCGATCACCCGCCGAGAATCAGCGCCTCATCGACGCGCCGATCGCCCTGGGTGTCGGTCCACGCCACGGTGATCTTCTGGCCGGGGCGTCCTCCCTGGAAACGGAAGAAGAGCAGCGGATCCTGCGAAACGGCCCGGCTCAATGTCGCGTGCAGAACCTCGCGGGCATCGACGGCGATGCGCACATCGGTGATGTAGTGCGCGGCCACGGCCTGCCCCGTCTCGTCCACGCGAAAACCGGTCTCCATCGGGTGGGGCATCAGCACGTGCACTTCCGTCCGATCGTTGTTGCTGCGGGCCCGGATGCGAATGGGTTCAGGCACCGCAGCCCCCGACGCTCACTTTCGTGGCCTTGACTGCGGAATGGAAGCGGCCGTTCGCCTCCACCAGCGCATGGATGTTGCAGCTTTGCGCGACCTTGATGCGCGTCGAGATGAACGGGTCGGTGCCGGCCGGGATGAAGAAGCGCACGACCAGAGGGAAGGGGTTCGCCTCGGACAGGACGAAGATCGTCTGCGGACCTTGCAACTCGGTCGTCACCTCGACGGGAACGAGGGCGCCGTTCTCGACCGAATCCGGCACGACCAGGCTGATTTGCGAATCCGGCACGGGCGCGGCCTCCAAGGCCCGCAACACCTCGTTCAACGAGCCGGCAGCAAACGCAAGTGCCTCGTTCGGCGCCGCGTGTGCTGCGCCCCGTGGCCAGGCTCCGTACGCGAGCAGCATCGACGCCAAGAGGCGCAGCGTCTGCCGACGACCCGCTTCGGGGCCGGAGCGGGCGCCGGGCGGCGCCGGTTCACTCGGCTCAAGGGGCGGTGCGAACGAAGCGGACATCGTGCATTTCCTCCTTGCTCGCGTATTTGACGCCGTCGGGACCGAAGCTCAGGGTGAACGCAAAGAATTCCGCACCGGTGCTCTGGCGCGACGTGGCAGTCCAGAAGGCTTGCGCGGGCGTATTCGGGAAAATCACGAGATTGATGCGCGGATTTTGGCACTGGCGCTCCGCAATTCCGGCGAGTTCCGGGATCTGCGGCAGCCGCCAATCACTGTAGAAGAAGCTGCCGCGCCGGTTGACCGATTGCGCGGCGTCGAGCGCGCTCTGCCAGCTGAGCGCGGCTGCGGCGCCACTGCAGGTTCCGGCGGACCAGGTCTGGCCCACGGCACAACGCATCCACATCCGCTGCGACTGCTTGTCGGTGACGGTGCCGTCGCCGTTGTCGACGAAGCGCGCCGTGGGAGTCGACAAGGGGTAGCGGCTGGTGTCGCAGCTCTGCGGCGCGCCGGCGAGAGCGCTGCCGCCGAACGCCGGCAACAGCGTCCCCGCCGCGAGCAGCCACGCCAGGTAGGCTCCCGGAGTCCGAGCTGGGGGCACGCGGATTCCTATCGGTCGACGCCGATACCGGAGGGCGTCGCCGGAAAGCCGACCCCTGATTTGACCGGGTCCGCCGGAGTGGGCAGTGTCAACCCGGGCTCGAGCTTCTGGCCGCGGTACAGGTAGACCGCGTAGGCCTCGAGAGCCACCATGTCACTGCTGTTGACGTCGAGCGCCTTGCCGTCCTGGGGATGCACGATGCACCAGTTGATCATGTCGCGCATGGGTGCAACGGCATTCAGCTGCGGGACCCATTTGGGAAATGTTTGCGGATTCGAGGCGGCCGCGTCGGGATGGCAATTGCCGCAAGCGAGGCCATTGTGTGACATCTCCGGGTTGCTGCCGTGCCAGAGATCGCGGCCCTTGTTGACCACCTCGAGCAAATCCTTCTGTTGATCGGCGATTTGCGCCTCGGTGAAGGGCGGCCGCGCCCAGAGCGATGCGGCGCCCAATAATCCAAGCGATGCCGCACCGAGCGCCAGATACGCCCGTGTGGAACCGCGGTTTAAGCGCTTGATGTTGGATGCCATGGTCGTTTCTCTCCCCGATTTCTTTGATTGCATCAGACTTTCACGCCGTCCTTGAGCCAGGGCGTGAGCGAATTGGCGAAGGGCTCATATTGCACCGTGCCGCCGGCCTCCGCACCGAGGCTGATCGTCTGCGTGCCCATGCCATCCTTGGTATTGGCCGGATCGGACTGGTTCATCTGTGAGCCCGGATACTCGAGCTTCACCGGGGGGTACGGCCAGGGCCAGGACGTGGAGAGCGAGCCGGCCGAACTCAAATTGCCGATCTTGTTGAATATCGTCTGATGTACGTGGCCGTGCAGGGCTACGACGTGATCGAATTTGGAGAGGATTTCCCGAACCTGCGGCGCATCCTGGGTTTGGAAATTCCACCGCGGATAATAATCCCACAGCGGTGAATGGGTGAAGATCACGACCGGCGTGTTCGGCGCGAGCTTCGCGACGTCCTTCTGCAAGAACTCGAGCTGCGCCTCGCGCACGCCCCATGGGCCGGCGATCGGACTCTCCAGCATTTCCATCACGCCCATGCGCTGCACCGGCGTGAGGCCCGCACCGGTCCAGAAATCCTTGACGAGGATCGAATTCAAGCCGACGAGGTGCACGCCCTTGTGATTGAACGACCAGGTCTCCTTGCCGAACAGGCCGTTCCAGGCCTTGCCCATGTCGAGGTACCAGTCGTGCTCGCCGGGGATGACCTTGAGGGGCGCCTTCAGCCCCGCGAGAATCTTCTTCCCCTTCACGAGCTGGTCTTCCCGGCCGTTTTGCGCGATATCGCCGGTGTAGACGACGAAATCCACGGCGGGCGAGAGGGCGTTGACCTGTGCCACCGCGTCCGCGAGCGACTTGTCGAACTTGTGATTGTCGATGCTGAAGAGGTGCGAGTCCGTGATGATCGCAAAGCTGAACGGCGTGATCTTCGGCGTCGCCGCCGACAAAATCTCGACCAACCCCAGATTGAAGCCGATGGCGCGTGCCGCCAGCGTTGCAAGGCCGGTCTGGCCGGCCAGGCCCAAGAACCGCCGTCTGCTCAGATCATTCAAATCCGACATCGTGATTTCTCCTCGAGGAAAGGTTTTTGGAGCGGATTGTCGAGCGGGCAATGCCGAGCGGCTCGAGTCAGGTGCCCCCGACAGCATTTCAGCGGATGACTCAACCCATGAGCCGGTGTCGTCACGTAAACATCCCCCCGATCGAAGCCAAAACTTCTTATTGAACGTGATCGCGCGCCCTGTCGGACGGCGCGGCAAGGCTGCAATCTAAGCCACGCGAGCGTAAGAATGAAATTGAATGAAATACAAGAGATCCCGCGTTTCTCTAATATCTCCGAGCCGACCAGTGACTGGTTCCTGGGCGACCGACACGCGGCCGCCGGCAATCAGCCGCTCCCCGAACGGGGCGCTCACGCGAGCATGTCGGCCCAGATGTTGTGCGCCCAGCCCTTCGCGTAGGCCGCCTCGAGCGGCGAACGGGCAGCGGACGTGCCGCTCGCGCCGCTCCGCGGCTTGAAGATTTGCTCGGCGGCAGCGTATCCGTAGACGGCGGCCGAGTGAATCGCCTCCGTCGGGCTCACGAAGCTGTAACAGGTATTGGTCAGCATGGGCTCGGCATCGAGGCTGCGTCCCTGCAATTCGGCAACGATCGCCGCCGCAGCGACTTTGGCGTGGGCGTTCGCCATGTGCCCGGATTTTGGCATCTGCGGTGCCGCTTGGATCGAATCGCCGACGATGTGGACATCCGGCGCCACGGTGGACGCGAAACTCGCGAAATCCACGCGGCACCAGCGGTCGTTGACGTTCGCCAAACCCGCCAGCACGGCGAGCGACCCGGCGCGAACCGGTGCGAAAACGTTCCAGACGTCGGCCTGCACGTCGTCAGCGACCTCGAAGCGGACGGTGCGCGCGGCGGCGTCGACAGCCACAGCTTTGTAATGATTGCGGTATTCGAGGATTCCGCCATAGAGGTCCGTCCATGCCTGTTTGAAGAGCGCGCTCATCGCGGTCACATCCGGGTTGGCGTCGAGCACCAGCACCTTCGACCGCGGTTTGAAGCGCTTGCAGTAAGCGGCGACGAGGCTGGCGCGCTCGTAAGGTGCGGGTGGGCAGCGGTACGGGGCTTCGGGGATCGAGATTGCGAACACGCCACCATCGGGCATTGCCGCAAGTTCGTCCCGCAGCCCCACCGTGTCGGCACCCGCGATCCAGCCTTGCCGCATCGTGCCGGCCGCGTGGGCGGCGGCGAGACCCTCGATCGACTCCACCATCGGTTCGATGCCGGGCGCAAGCACCAGTTTGTCGTAGCCCAAGGCGGATCCGGAACCGAGGGTGAGCAGCTTGCGGGCGGCGTCGAGACGCACGACCCGGTCGCGGACCAGGACAATGCCATGCCGCCGGCGCAACTCTTCGTATGAACTCGTGATGTCGGCAATCTGCAGCGCGCCGCCGATCACCAAATTCGACATGGGCGCCGAGACGAAATCCGGATTGGGTTCGATCAGCACCACCTCGACCGCCTGCGCCGACAGCAACCGCAGGTACTTGGCGGCGGTGGCGCCGCCGAAGCCGCCGCCGATGACGACGACCTTCGCGGCGGATGGCCGCTGGTGCCACACCGCACAACCGCCGAGGCCGAGTAGTGCCCCGCCCGAGGCGAGGCCCGCCAGCAGTTCACGCCGCTGCACGGAGCGGCCTAAGGCAACGCGGCGAAGTATGCGGCCAAGGCATCGATTTCCGCCGCCGTGAAACCCCGGGCGACCTGCTGCATCACCGTGGCCGGACGCGTTCCGTCGCGAAACGCGCGCATCTGTTCCACAAAATAGACCTGGGGCAGGCCGGCCAGGCGCGGCATCGCGAAGCCGCGTGCGGCATTGCCGTCCGTGCCGTGACAGGCGGCGCACGTCGCGGCGAGCGAGCGGGTGTGAGTTCCTGAGTCCGTGATCGCCGGTGCCGCAGCGGGGTGTGCGGCCGGCGCCCCGGCATGCAAGGCTGCGAGCAGAACGCCAGCGGGTAGCATGCTGCGGCGCCGGCGGTGCAGCCCGCGGCACGGCCCGGGTGGCCGCCGACTCACCGCGCCACCGCGTTTGATCTGCCGCATCGGTTCACTCTCGCACATTCCTCTGAGCCGCGCGTCCCTGATGGAAATTGAATGTTTTGACAGCGACTCCGCGTTTTCCTAATATCGGATTGATGGGGAGTGCACGGATCGCGTCGTTTCGGCAGTTGCAGACCTTTCACACGGTTGCGCGTCTGGGCAGCGTTTCGATGGCCGCTGACGAATTGCACCTCAGCCAATCGGCGGTTTCGATTCAGATCGGCGAACTCGAATCCGCGTTCAACACCCCCTTGGTGATGCGCACCGGCCGCGGTGTGCGATTGACCGAAGCGGGCGAAATGCTCGACCGCTACGCCGTGCGCATGCTCTCGCTCTGGGCCGAGACCACCGACGAGATGTCGAGCTTGCTCGGGGAGTTCTCGGGGACCTTGCGGATCGGCGCGGTGACCACCGCAGAATACTGGTTGCCGCGACTTCTCGTGTCGTTCGCCGCGGACAATCCCAAGATCAAGATCAAGCTGCACGTCGGCCGGCGCGACGAGATCGTCCGCGGCCTCGCGGCACAGGAGATCGACATCGCGGTCATGGGACAGCCGCCGCCCGAATTGAACATCGCGGCCGCGCCGTTCGCCAAGAACCCGGTCGGCTTCGTGGCGGCACCCGACCATCCTCTCATGTCGCAGCCGAACCTGACGCTGGCCGCCCTCGCCGAGACGCGCATGCTGGTGCGCGAGCCGGGCTCGGGCACGCGTGCCACGGTCGAGCGGCTATTCAAGGAAGCGGGACTGCGTTTGCGGATCGGATCGGAACTTTCGGGTAACGAATCCTTGAAACAGATGTGCCTCGCGGGCCACGGGCCGGCGTATCTGTCGCTCTATACCTGCCTGCCGGAGCTCAGCGCGGGGCGCCTCGCGCTGTTGCCGCTGCCGAACAATCCCTTTGAACGCGACTGGTTTCACGTCCGTCT
>Ga0302319_10010976_pt1 | contig 17220 bp, 19 predicted proteins | sample Bog_T0_2_FD_203319 | JGI IMG/M metagenome (GOLD analysis project Ga0302319, IMG submission 203319) | Peat permafrost microbial communities from Stordalen Mire near Abisko, Sweden - Bog_T0_2 | ecosystem: Environmental > Terrestrial > Soil > Wetlands > Peat | place: Sweden: Abisko, Stordalen Mire...
CAGCTTGATGGGCACCTCGGCCCCCGGCCGCGGCAGGGGATGGGCGCGGGCATGCTCGTCAAAGCGCTGGCGCAGCTGGGCCCAGGCCTCCTCACGGCTGCCGCCCCGGCCGGCCATGTGCCACCATCCCTGGACCTGGGCGGTCCAGGCGTTGCCCCAGCGCCGCGTGCGCACCGGGTAGTCCTCCAGGTCCCAGCCCCTCAGGAAGAAGGACCTCAACCACTTCCACTTGCGGTTCATGGCTCTCTCGTTTCCGCCGTGCGCCGCCTTTGGCCCTGGCTTGGATGGATGCTAGTGCGGGATGCGGGCCACCGCCAGCGTGGCCCGCTTGCTCTTGATCTTGGCCAGCAGCAGCGCCTCGGCGCCCGCCGCCAGCAGGGCGCTGGGCTCGCTGACGCCCACGGCGCCGGTGTACTTCTCCACCACCGGATTGGGCGCGCTCACCGTGCCGCGCGCGTTCAGCTGGTCCCGGTGGAAGAAGGCCTGGGCCGCGCCCAGGTGCTCGGCCAGCAGGCGCAAGGACTCCTCGCCCTGCTTGATGTCGATGCTGGCCACGGTCTTCACGCACTTCTCGCTCAGGCCCAGCGTCCCCAAGCCCTGCCGCAACAGGCCCAGCACCTCGTCGAAGTCCGTGCCGGCGTCGCAGCCCATGCCCACGCATAGCGTCTTGGGGCGGTAGATCACGCTGCGCTCCCAGTCGGCGCCCAGCTCAGCCTTCAAGGCTTCCGTGGAACGCTCGCTGACCACCAGGAAAGCTTCAAAGCTGCCAGCCGCCCGCGCTTCGGCCAGGCTGGCGAAGGCCTGGATAGTCTTCGGCAGCGGCGTGGGCCGCGTCCACCAGCCCTTCTCGCCCGCCTCCTGCATGAAGGCGATGGGCTTCTCGTTGACCACGGCCGCGCTGACCGGCGTGACGAAGTCCTTGGCTTCCAGCGTCCAACCCAGCTCGCGGCCCAGGATGTCCACGGCGATGGTGGCGCGGGCGTCGCTGGCGGTGGTCACCACGGCTTGGGCGCCCAGGGCCCGGGCCACCTGCTCGGTCAGCTCGTTAGCCCCGCCCACATGGCCCGACAGCACGCTGATGGCGAAGCGCTTGCCGTCGTCCACGGTCACCACGGCCGGGTCCACGTCCTTGCCCTTGAGGAAGGGCGCGATGGTGCGGACCACCGCGCCCAGGCTGACGTGGTAGACCAGGCCGTCATACCGGTCCCAGGCCTGCGCGGTGAAATCCTTGATGGCGGGGAACGTGCCGTCGGCCTCGGGGGCCAGGGCTTTCTGCTTCTCGGAGACCCATAGCTCCGAGCCGGGCAGTTGGGCTTTCAACGCCTTCGCATGCTCGATGCCGTGCTTGGTGATGGCGATCAACGCGATCCGCATCCGGGCTAGACCAGCACGTACTTGAAGCCGACGTACGTCCCTTCAAAGCCCAGGCTCTCGTAGAAGCGGTGGGCGCGCACCCGCTGGGTGTTGCTGGTCAGGTTCACCTGGCTGCAGCCGGCCTTCTTGGCCTGGGCGATGGCGTGCTTGATCAGCTTGGTGCCCGTGCCCTGGCCCTGCCCATCCTCGGCCACCACGATGCTGTCCAGGATGGCCCAGGGGCGCCCGGTCCAATACACGCGCGGCAGGATGTAGAGCGTGCAGGTCCCCACCACCTGGCCGCCCTCGACCGCCACCAGGATCTGGCTGTCCTTGTCCTTCAACAGCGACGTCAACGCCTTGCTGTGGTCCTTGGTCACCGGGGTCGGCTGGCGCTTGGTCCACGCCAAGCCGCCACGCAGGTGGTCATAGAGCTTCATCAGGGCGGGCAGGTCGCTGAGCTTGGCTTTACGGATCATGCGGGGGACCTCGGTAGAGCGGGGTTGGAATCGGGACTTAAGGCCTCTTGCCTCAGTGGATCAAGTCTTTGATGCGCAGCTTGCCGTCGCTCCCCAATGCGGCGAGAACGAAAAAGCGCCCGGAGCGCAACCCGGCCAACGACTGGCCCCGGACTTCGCTGAAATAGTACCGCTCAATGCCGAATCGGATGCGCCCAGCCGAGACTTCTCCGCGCGCCCAACCATCAGCCGCTGGATACAGGCCATCATCGTCACGAGTCACGACCGTCTTGGTCACTGCCTGCCAAAGCGGCCAGGACTTTCCAGCCACCAACGTGTCACCAGCGTTCTCAAGTTTGACCGCGAAGCGGGTGCCTTCCACCGGGGCTTGGACATCCGAGCCATCCAGGTCCCCGGCAGGATAGCGCAGGTCCATATATTGGCCAGCAAAGGGGTCGCGCGGATCAAAGGGTTCGGTAGCCAACAGGAATGTCTTGTCGACTCGATGCGACTCCTCCTGCACGGCCCATCCAATGAAGAAGACGGCTTGCGCGGCGAGCACGGCCATCAACCAGCGGCGGTTCATGCGCGGACCTCGTTGGCCATGGCCAAGAGCCTGCGGCGGCCCTTCTCCAACACCCATGCCAAGAGGCCCAAGCCAAGACCGCCAAGGATGAAGGCCAGGCCGCTATCCAAAAGGCTGTCGAATAGGTCAAAGAAGCGGGTCAGCACCAGGACGGCCATGATAAGCACGCCACGATTGACCACTTTGGGCAGGCCACGCTCGACTCCATTGAACATCCACAGCGCCGCCGTGACCGCCATGCCGACATTCGCCAGGAACAAGGCCACTGGCCTCAAGTCCTCCCAACAGCCGACCACGGCCACCAGGGCGGGCAACAACAGTGCAGCCTTCAGCCATACGACCCTGGCTGGCTTCCCAGCGATGCCTTCCAAAGGCGCCACGGCCAGGCCCGCCACGGCGCCTGACACCACTAGGACGAGATACGCCCCGCCCACCGCCCCCGGGGCGTGTTGCGTGCCATAGGCAACGCCCTTGTATTCAAATGTCTGGCTGAAAAGCACAACCGCACCCAGCCATGACACGGGGCCTTCCAGTTCCTGCGCCTGCAGCCCCACCCAGCCCCCGGACCACGCCATGGCAGCCAAGGACCCAAGTACTGCCAATCCTGGCCCGTTCCAGCCCAATCCAACGCCTTGGCTGGTGGCGACTTCCATCAAGTAGATCAAGCACCAGGCCCACGCGAATTGCCGGGCCAAGGTCCCGGTGAATCGCCGGGCGTGAGCCAGCAGCGCCGCCCACAGCGCCAGGGCGAAGGTCAGGTGCAGCGCCGCCTGGTACCCGTCCATGCCGCCGTCTGAAAACCGCCGACCCAGCCATATCGGGCCGGAGCCCAATCCCACCCAGCTATCGCCGTGGTAAAGCCCCGCAAAAAGGCCCCAGCCCAACAGGATCTGATGCAGGATCACGACAAATGGATCCTGCCCGATCCAGACCAAAGGAAGGGCGAAGAGCCAGGCGATGAAGAAGGGTCGAAAAGGGTCCCCGCTAAGCTGGTAGATCTGCGCCCATAGTCCTATCCCGATCAAGGGTGCGATGACCCAGGCCGCGCCCAGCGCTTTGGCCACCATCGGCCGATCTTGCCAGCGGATGTAGGCCCATCCCAGGGCTATCAAGCCGCAAAGGTAACCGGCCTGCCGGATCCATGCGGGGATCCGCTCCCAATTGTGGGCGACGACCAAGGCGACTCCAAGCACGACGCAGAGGCCGGCGAAGCCAGCAAGGATCCAAACCGGGTCCAAACGCATCCGCTTGCGGTGCTCCTGCTCGTACGCCTGAACGCCCTCAACCTGCTTGGCCGTTACCAGCCCTTCAGCTTGCCAAGCCTTCAAACGACCTTCGAGCCAGCGATCTTCTCGCAGCTTCAATTTGGCATCCCCGTCTACAGGGCCTTCCGGCCCCAGAAGATATGCACCGGGTTGAGCGCATCCAGCCGATGCAGCGTCTGCGTCGGCGTCTTGATGGCCTTGCCCCGGCTGACCTGGACCTGCAAAAAGCCCCAGTCCAGCCCGCTGGCTTCGAACCAGTCCAGCGCCTCGGCCGTGTTCTGCACCGTCACCGTGTTCAGCACCAGCGTGCCGCCGGCCCTCAGCCGCTTCTTGCAGGCGTCCAGGATGGCGTCCATCCGGCCCGCCGTGCCGCCGATGAAGACCGCATCCGGGTCGTCGCCCGCCGGGATCCTGTCCAGCGCGTCAGGCGCGGCGCCGTGCAGGGCCAGCACGCTGGGCGTGTGGAAGCGCTGGGCGTTCTCGCGCACATTGTCGCAATCCTCGGCGTTCTTCTCCACCGCCCAGACGCGCCCGCCCCGGCTCAGGCGGGCGGCCTCAATGGCCACGGACCCGGTCGCCGCGCCGATGTCCCAGGTCACCGCGCCGGGGAAGAGCTGCAGCTTGCTCAAGCTGAGCACGCGCACCTCGCTCTTGGTGATCAGGCCCTTGTCCGGCTTGCGCTGGGCGAAGGCCTCCTCGTCCAGGCCGAAGGCGTAGGCGGCCCGCGGGTCGGCCAGCTCCTTGCGCTCGATCACCACCACGTTCAGGGCGCCGAAGCCCATCTGGCCCAGCTGCTCCAGCGTGGCCGGGGTGGTGCGCTCGTCGGCGCCCTCGATGTTCTCCACCACCCAGGCGGCCGAATCGCGCGGCCAGCCCAGGCTGACCAGGTAGCCGGCCACCCGGGCGGGGGTGTTCTCCTCGTCGGTGAAGATGCCCACCTTGCGGCAATCCGGCGGCAGCGTGCCCAGGTTGTCGAGGGGCCGCCCATGCACGCTGACGAAGGCGGCGTCATCCCATTTCAGCCCGGCGCGGGCGAAGGCCAGCTGCATGGAGCTGAGATAGGGATGCACCTCCACCTTGCCCGAGCCCAGCTTGCCGATCAGGAAGCGCGCCACCCCGTAGAACAGCGGGTCGCCCGAAGCCAGCACCACCGGCCGGGCGCCGGGCTTCTTAAGCTCCTGGGCCAAGGCCTCGGCCAGCTCGGGCAGGTTGTTGGTGATGGCCAGCGTCGGCACCTTCAGGTGCGCGCAGAACTCCAGGTGCCGCTTGCCGCCCGCCAGGAAGGTGGCGCCATCCAGCAGCGCCCGCGAGCGCGCCGTCAGCGACTCCAGGCCGCCGTCGGAGATGCCGAGGATCAGGACCTTGCTCACAGACCGCCCCCTAAATGCTCAACGCCGGCCTTGCCCGGGTCCACCGGCCGCCGCTGGTAGCGGAAGACCAGGATCAAGCCCACGGCCATGGCCGCCAGGCCCCAGACGGAGCGGGCCCCGAAATCCTGGTACTGGCGGTAATGCGCCTCATCCACCCACAGCGTCCACGGGTGCTTGGCGCCCCCATCCACGCGGAAGGTCCGCCCGCTGGCCGGGTCCGCCACCGGCGACGCCCCCACCAGGCCCCGGTTGTTCTGCACCGCCCCGACCAGCAGCAGCACAAAGCCCGCCACCGCCAGGCACCAGCCCAGGCGCCGCCGCTGGGCGCGTTTCTGCCCCGGGTCGCTCATCGCGCCACGAACTGGCCGGTCACGTACTTGTGCAGCACGCTGGCGATGAGGGTCTGATACGGCATGCCTTCCTGCACGGCCTTATCCTTCAAACCATGCAGGTCTATCGGCGCCAGGCGGATGTTCACCCGCGCGCTCTTGGCCAGTTGGGCCCGGGCATCGGCCTCCAGCTCCTTCTTGCGCTTGGGCCAGTTGGGCACGCTCTTCCACTCTCCGCGCAACAATTCCTGCTCGATGGCCCGCTCTTCGGGGGTCAGCTTAAGCTTTTTTTTCATCCCAACCTCCATAGCCGAAGTGCTTTGTCGCCTTGCGGCCAGGAAAAGCCGTCTTCAGGAACCGACGGTCCACCGCTTGCACGTATGGCAGCAGGCAGACCTGGCCCTGGTAGCCGACCAGCAACAATCTTTGATGGGTCCGCTGCGGGCCCGGATGGTCCCGGTCATCCAGTAGCGACCCGCTTTCGGCCGCCTGCACCAGCTCCTCGAACCCGATCCCACGCTCAGCCCTGAGCCAAGCGTCCTTGTCCGCGCTCCAGCGGTAGTCCGCGTCGCCTCCACAGTATGACAATGTGTGCCTTTTGGCAATGCGACGCCGACCCTGTGCTGCGCCTTCCCGGGGGTCCTGCAGACGAGCGTTAGATCTCCGCCTTCCCGATGATCACGCCGTTATCAAAGTCATACAGCCAGCTCTCGATGATCAGCTCACCGCCCTTGGCCAGCACATGGTCCTTGGCCGTCTGCGCGGCTTTGGCGCACAGCGCATCCAGGAAGCCCTGGGCCCATGGCTGGCCCGCGCTCAGCTCCCAGGCATAGCGGGCGGTGGTGCCTTTGGCGATCAGCTCCACGGTCTCGGGCGGGGCGCCGGCGGCGGCGGCCAGCTCGGCCACCAGGCTCAGGTCCACCGAGGCCTTGCGGGCATGGGTGTGGACCTCGCCCTGGGCCAGCTTGGTGACCTTGCCCATCTGCCCGGCCAGGATGGCGCGCTTGACGCCCATCTTCAGGCAGTGATCCAGGGCCTTGCCCACGTAGTCGCCCATCTGCACGAAGGCGGGCTCGGGCAGCTGGGGAAGGCTGCGCATGGCGTACTGCTCGGTCAGCCCGCCGGTGGTCAGCACCACCGTGTCCGCGCCGCAGTGCACGGCCACTTCAATGCCCTGCTCCACGCTGGCGATGTAGGCGGCGGTGGAATACGGGTGCACGATGCCGCTGCGGCCCAGGATGCTGATGCCGCCCAGGATGCCCAGGCGCGCGTTCAGCGTCTTCTTGGCGATGGCTTCCCCGTCCTTGACGCTGACGGTGATGTCCACGCCCTCGCTGGGGCGGCCCAGCTCTTCGAGCACGGCCAGGGCGTGCTCGGTCATCATCCTGCGGGGGACGGGATTGATGGCGGGCCCGCCCACCTCGAGCCCCAAGCCCGGCAGGGTCACCCTGCCCACGCCGTCGCCTTGCAGGAAGCGGACCACGCCCTTGAGGCCGTTGAGCCGCACCATGGCCCTGATCTCGGCTTTGTGGGTGGCGTCGGGGTCGTCGCCGCCGTCCTTGATGGCGGCACAGGTGACGGCTTTGCCCTCGCGCAGGGTGTATTCAATTTTAAAGGTGGGGGTCTGCCCCTCGGGCAGGGTGATCTGGACGGACCCCAAGTCCTGGCCCGACAGCAGCCCGCGCAGCGCCGCCACCGTGCAGGCGGTGGCGTTGGCGCCGGTGGTGAAGCCGGTCCGGGTGCCCCGGGGCTGTGGGCCGTCCATGGCCAAGGCTTAGAACTGCGCCAGCAATTGGTGCAAGGCCATGAGCGCGGCCACGCCCAGCAGCTCGGCGCCGGCGCCGCGGGCCAGCTTGGCCAGCTTCGCCTGGGTGGCCTGCAGCTCCTGCAGCAAGGCTGGGTCGGGCTGGCCCTGGGCCTGGGCCGCCTGGATGGAAAGCGCGCCCAGCCTCTCGGCGGTGGGCTTTTGCACCAGCAAGCCCTTGATGAATGCGTGCAACGCGCCCAGGGAGGCCAGGGTCAGGACCGCGCCTTCAGGATGCTTCAGCCAGTCCACCCCGCCCTTGGCGTTGAAATCGGTGGCCCACAGCGCGGCGCCGCTGAGCACGCACAGGCCCGCCCACAGGGTCATGTAGAGGGGGAACCTGCGCTTGATGACGCCGCCCATGACCAGGCCCCCGCCCGGCCCCGCCTCTTGGATCGCCGGCAGCACGAAGGCCCCGAAGAAATAGGCCCCGCAGGCCCACAAGATGCCGCTGAGAACATGGATGAAGATGAGGCTGCCAAAGACGACGGGATTCATGGAGACTCCTTGGGAGGTGGGGCCGGCTGGGCCACCTTTTGACAAAGGTCACGGTATGAAACGATAATAGTTTTCCATCCCAAGGCTAGTTCAGCCAGCCCTTTCGAGGTCCCCTTGATCGAAATCGTCGAATCCCTGCCCCCCGGCGTCAAAGCTGGATTCTGCATCTGCCTGGTCCACGAAGGCGCATCGCTCGTCAAAGGGTCCTGCGCCGATGAGGCCGTGGCCGCCGCCGCCAAAGCCGACGGCTTCCTGGCCAAGAAGGACCAGTCCTTTTACGTCCCCACCACCCGCGACCTGTTCCTGGGCCTGGGCAAGGCCAAGGACGCCACGCTGGAGGCCTACCGCCGGGCCGGCCAGGCGGCCGCCCGCCGCGCCCGCGACCTGAAGGTGGAGACCGCCCGCCTATGCCTGCCCTCCGGCGCCACCAAGGAGCAGGCCGGCGCCGTGGCGGAGGGCGCCTGGCTGGGCCTGTACAAGTACGAGGAAGGCAAGGGCAAGCCCGCCGAGCCCAAACCGGAGAAGGGGGCCGAGCTCAAGCGCCTGCAGATCAAGGGCGCGCCCGCCGGCAGCGCCGCGCTGCTGCATGAGAAGCGCCTCTTGGCCGAGGCCGTGATCCTGGTCCGCGACCTGGTGAACCGCGCCCCCGGCGAGAAGTACCCCGTCCGCTACGCCGCCGACGTGGCCAAGCTGGCCAAGGGCGTGAAGGGCCTGACCTTGAAGGTGCTCGACAAGAAGGCCATCCAAGCCTGGCCCATGGCCGGCCTGGTGGCGGTCAACCAGGGCAGCGCCAACCCCCCGGTGTTCGTGCACCTGCATTACAAGCCGGCCCGGTCGCGCAAGCGCGTGGCCTTGGTGGGCAAGGGCGTCACCTTCGATTCCGGCGGCCTGAGCCTGAAGCCCGCGGGGAGCATGCTGGACATGAAGTGCGACATGGCCGGCTCGGCCACGGTCATCGCGCTGGCCATCCTGGCGGCCAAGCTGCAGCTGCCCGTGGAGATCCACGCCGTGGCGCCCATCACCGAGAACCTGCCGGGCGCCGACGCCATCAAGATCGGCGACGTCATAAGGTATAGGAACGGCAAGACCGCCGAGATGCTCAACACCGACGCCGAGGGCCGCGTCATCCTGGCCGATGGCCTGCTCTACGCCGAGGAGCTGAAGCCCGACGTGATCCTGGACTTCGCCACGCTGACCGGCGCGGCCATCGCGGCGCTGGGCATGAACATCACCGCCGTGCTGGGCGACGACAAGCTCTGCGAGAGGTTCAAGGCCCTGGGCGCGCGCACCGGCGAGAGCTTCTGGCAGCTGCCCATGCCGACCGACTACCGCAAGCACATCGAGAGCAAGGTGGCCGACATCAAGAACGTCGGCAACAGCGGCGAGGCCGGCACCATGGCGGGCGCCTTCTACCTGAAGGAGTTCGTCACCACCGCCGCCTGGGTGCATTTCGACATCGCCGGCCCGGCCTTCCTGAAGGGCGAGGACGGCATCAACCCCGCCGGCGGCACGGGCATCCCGCTGCGCACGGTGTGGGAGTACCTGAAGGGCCTCTAGCCCGAAAACCCCGGAAAAAGCGCCCGGCCTCGCGACAGGCCGGGCGCTTTTTTCACCAGACCGGAGCAGCCGGTTTCGCGTAAAGTACGTCGCTGGACGGATGAACCTACCCAGTTTCGAAGGTGCCTAGCCTATGCCGCCTGTGACCATCCCGTACCTCCTGACCGAAGTGATCCAGGAGACCCCGGATACCAAGACCTACCGCATCAAGCCCCAGGCCGGGGGCGAGGTGATCGCGTACAAGCCCGGGCAGTTCGTGCAGCTGCACCTGGCGCCGGACAGCGAGGTGAAGCTGTCCCGCAGCTACAGCATCGCCAGCAGCCCCACCACCCGTGACTACCTGGACCTGACCATCAAGATCCAGGGCAGCTTCCCCCAGTCGCTGAAGGACCTGCAGCCGGGCCACGTGTTCGGCCTGCGCGGGCCGCTGGGCCACTTCTACTTCGACCCCGCCACCCAGCCCCACATCGTGCTGCTGGGCGCGGGCGTGGGCGTGACCCCGCTGATGGGCATGCTGCGTTACGCCACCCACCTGAAGCTGGGCAACAAGATCACCTTCCTCAACGCCAACAAGACCGAGGAGGACACGATCTACCACCAGGAGCTGACCCAGCATCACGCCAAGATGAACGCCAGCGCCGACATCGTGCTCAGCTACACCCGCCTGGCGCCCGAGCACCCCTGGGCCGGCGAGCGCGGCCGCATCAGCTGGGACATGATCCAGCGCCACGTGCCCGAGCCCATGGCCAAGCAGTACTTCATCTGCGGACCCGACCAGATGAACAAGGACCTGAAGGCCCTGCTGCTGGAAAAGGGCGTGCCCAAGGAGCTGGTGAAGCTCGAGAACATGGGCTTCTAGCTTGAAGCCGCCCGCCTGCTGCAAGGCCGTCGCCCTGGTGGCGGCGGCCTTGCTCTTTTCACGGCCCGCCGCCGCCGCCCGCGTGGCCGACGTGCAGCTGTTCCAGCCCGTGTGCAGCCAGGCCGACCCCGCCCGGGTGGCCCGGGCCCTGCAAGCCGCCGACGCCCTGCTGCGGAAAAGCTGCGGCGTGGGGCTGCGGCTGGCCTCGCGGACGGCCCTGCCGCTGGGCTGGGGCTACTGCCACCTGCCCGCCGACCCTGCGGCGCGGCAGCGGCGCCTGGCCCAGCTGGCGCGGGCCCTGCCGCGGCGGCACCCGCGCTGCCTGGCCCTGGTGCTGCTGCCCGACGGCGCCGACCCCCGCCTGGCGTGGACCCTGATCGACATCAGCACCCAGGCGGGCTGCGGCAGCCCGCGCGAGGCCCGCTTCCTGGACCGCTTCGGCGTGATGTGCTTCAGCGACGGGGCTTGGGCCTCCAGCGCGCCGCCGCCCGAGCTGCTGGTCCTGCACGAGGCCTTGCACGCCCTGACCCAGCGCGGGCATCCCACCGGCGCCGTCCGAGGGGAGGCGCTGGCCGACCATCTGGCTGACATCGGCCCCCGCGTGCCCCAAGATGCCTGCCTGTGCGCCCAGCAGTCCCCCTACCTGGTGGAACGTCCATGAGGCTCTACCGCCTCTACAACCTCAGCGAGCATGCGCCGGCCTGCGGCCTGCTGTTCTTCCGCCGCGACCAGGCCGAGCAGTACCGCGAGCTGGTGAAATGGCCCTACGCCAACACCCAGCGCTGGCCCCTGCCCGACGGCCGGGAGATCCCCTTGGCGGCCGTGGACCTGCGGGTGGAGCTGCTGGAGCGCGACGTGGCCCAGGCGCCGGAGCTGGGAGTGGTGGTCTTCCGCAACGAAGGCGTCCCCGGCGGCGCGCCGCTGCTGCCGGGCGACTGCTTCGACCCCGATGAATGGCAGGCCGCCGGCGCGGCGGACCTGGACGGCCCCGCCACCGGGCTGCGCTGGCGGCAGGCGCTGGCGGAGCTGAAGGAGCCCTTGGCCTGAGCCGCCACGCCTCCCCCCCATAAAAAAAGACCCAGCCTCGCGGCCGGGTCTTTTTTTGCCGCAAGAGGCCTAGGCGCTCAAGCGGCGCTGCACCCGTTCCAGCGCCCGCAGCCCCGCTTCAAAGCCGGGCTGCACCTTCAGCGCCTCGCGGTAGCAGGCCGCGGCCCGCAAGGGGTCCTGGGCGCGCTCGTGGATGCGGCCCATGTTGTACCAGGGGAAGTGGCGGTCCGGGTTCACCGGGGCGCTGACGGCCTGCTGCAGGCAGACCAGGGCCTGCTCGTCCTCGCCCTGCTGCATCAGGTAGACGCCCAGGTCGTTGCTGGCGCGGCCGTCGTCCGGCTCGGCCAGGATGGCCCGGCGGCACTCGCGGGCGGCGCGCTCCAGCTGGCCGCTGTAGGCATAGGTCCACGCCAGGCCCGCGCGGGCCTCGGCGGTCTCGGCCCACTCCAAGGCGTGGGCGTAAAGGTAGCCCGCCAGGGCCACATCCCCCTGGTCGCGGTGGGCGCGGGCCTGCTTCACGGCCGCCTGGGCCCGCTCGACCAGCGTGGGCCCCTCTTCGATCGGGTTCATGCTCATGCCGCCTCCACCCTTCCCTGGGCCGGGGCTCAGATCTTCTGGTAGATCTGGGCGCCCTTTTCCACGAACTCCCTGCTCTTCTCCTGCATGCCCTTGGCCAGGGCCTCCTCCGGCGCCACGCCCAGCTGGTCGGCGTAGGCGCGCACGTCCTCGGTGATGCTCATGCTGCAGAAGCTGGGCCCGCACATGCTGCAGAAGTGCGCCTCTTTCATGGCGTCCTGCGGCAGCGTGGCGTCGTGGAAGCTCTTGGCGCGCTCCGGGTCCAGCCCCAGGTTGAACTGGTCCTCCCAGCGGAACTCGAAGCGGGCCTTGCTCAAGGCGTTGTCGCGCAGCTGCGCGCCGGGATGGCCCTTGGCCAGGTCGGCGGCGTGGGCGGCCAGCTTGTAGGTGATGACGCCTTCCTTCACGTCCTCGCGGTTGGGCAGCCCCAGGTGCTCCTTGGGGGTCACGTAGCACAGCATGGCGCAGCCGAACCAGCCGATCATGGCCGCGCCGATGCCGCTGGTGAAATGGTCGTAGCCCGGCGCGATGTCGGTGGTCAGCGGCCCCAGGGTGTAGAAGGGCGCCTCGTGGCACACCGCCAGCTGCTTGGTCATGTTCTCCTGGATCATGTGCATGGGCACGTGGCCGGGGCCTTCGATCATGGTCTGGCAATCGTGGGCCCAGGCTTTCTTGGTCAGCTCGCCCAGGGTCTCCAGCTCTCCAAATTGAGCCAGGTCGTTGGCGTCGGCCACGCTGCCGGGCCGCAGGCCGTCGCCCAGGCTGAAGGACACGTCGTAGGCCCTCATGATCTCGCAGATGTCGTCAAAATGGGTGTAGAGGAAGTTCTCCTGGTGATGCGCCAGGCACCACTTGGCCAGGATGCTGCCGCCGCGGCTGACGATGCCGGTGACGCGGCGGGCGGTCAGGGGCACGTAGCGCAGCAGCACGCCGGCATGGATGGTGAAATAGTCCACGCCCTGCTCGGCCTGCTCGATCAAGGTGTCGCGGTAGAGCTCCCAGGTCAGCTCCTCGGCCTTGCCGCCGACCTTCTCCAACGCCTGATAGATGGGCACGGTGCCGATGGGCACGGGGCTGTTGCGCAGGATCCATTCGCGGGTCTCGTGGATGTTCTTGCCCGTGCTCAGGTCCATCACCGTGTCGGCGCCCCAGCGGATGGACCAGACCATCTTCTCGACCTCCTCCTCGATGCTCGACGCCACCGCGCTGTTGCCGATGTTGGCGTTGATCTTCACCAGGAAGTTGCGCCCGATGGCCATGGGCTCCAGCTCGGGATGGTTGATGTTGGCCGGGATGATGGCGCGGCCCCGGGCCACCTCGTCGCGCACGAACTCGGGCGTGAAGGCCTTGGGGATGGCGGCGCCGTAGCTCATGCCCGGGTGCTGGGCGGCCACGAAATCCTGCTGGCGCTGGCTCTCGCGGATGGCCACATACTCCATCTCGGGCGTGATGATGCCCTTCTTGGCGTAGTGCATCTGGCTGACGTTGCCGCCGGCCTTGGCGCGGCGCGGGGCGCGCAGGTTGGGGAAGCGGATGCCCTTCAGTGACGCGTCCTGCTCGCGCTCACGGCCATAAGCCGAGCTGATGCCTTGCAGCAGCTCGGTGTCGCCGCGGCGCTCGATCCAGGGGCTTCGGATGGGCTTGAGGCCCTGGGTCAGGTCCAGCTGGGCGCCCTCGTCGGTGTAGGGGCCGGTGGTGTCATAGACCTGCACGGGCGGGTTGGGCACGGCCGTGCGCGCATCGCCCTTGCCCACGAAGGTGGGGGTCTGGCTGATCTCGCGCACAGGCACCTGCACGTCGGGGTGCAGCGTGCCGCCGATGTAGACCTTCTTGGAAGCCGGCATGGGCCCGCGGGTGATGCCCTGGATGCGGGGCGCGTCGATCTGGTTCTGATTGGCCATGGTCTTCCTTCGATGAGGCTTGATGCTGCCAGTCGTGCTGATTCAGCCCCGCCCTGCCTTCGGTTCCGGCAGGGCATGGTATCGCTTGTAGCCGCGCTTGCCGCCCACCAGCTTGCGCAGGTAGGCCCGACCTTGCATGGGCTCCATGGGCAGCGGCTGGAAGGGATGCCCGGCGCTGTCAGTGTACACCGGGACCAGGTCCCAGCGCTGCACGCGCTTGCCCGCCAGTTGGCAGCGCAGGATCACGCTGCGGCGGCGGGCCTGCATGCGGCCGCCCGAGAAGGCGAAATTGCCCAGGCTGTAGGCGATCAGGCCGCGCCCCCGCTCCTCGAAGCGGCCGACGGCGTGGGTGTGGGCCCCCAGCACCAGGCTGGCGCCGGCGTCCACCAGCTCCCGGGCCAGGCGGCGCTGCCAGGCCTCCGGCTCGGCCACCGGCAGGTCCTGCCGCCGCTCGATGCCCCAGTGCAGGCTGACGATGGTGGGCTCCGGCCGCTGGGCCAGGGCCTTCACCGCCGCCAGCAGCTCATCGCGCTCCAGCTTGGCGGTCCCCGCCTGGGTGGGGCCGGCGAAGGTCAGCGGCGGGCCGATGACGTTGCGCGCCAGGAACCAGGCCTGGCCGCCCTGGCCGTCATCCACCAGCACGGGCTGCTGGGCGTCGCCCAGGCTCATGGCCGCGCCCACGGCATGGATGCCCTGGCTTTCCAGGGCGGCCACGGTGTCGCTCAGGCCCTGGGCCCCGCAATCCATGGCGTGGTTGTTGGCCACCGACACGGCCCGGAAGCCCGCCACCTTCAAGGCCTGCACGCTGTCGTCGGCGGGGCTCTTGAAATAGTGGCGCATCCACTTGGGCTTGAAGCGCAGCACCGGCGCGTCGGTCAGCGGGCCTTCCTGGTTGCCGAAGACCAGGCCCTGGAAGCTGGGCTTCACCAGGGCGAAGGGGTAGCTCTCAATGGTCCAAGGGCCCTGTTCGGGCGGCGGCGTGTCGACCACGTTGGCCGGCATGGCGCCGTACCATAGCAGGATGTCGCCCACCGCGCTGACGGTCAGGGCGGGCAGGGGCGCGGATGCCAGCAGCAAGGCCAGCGCCAGCGCCGGGGCCGCCGCCCGGAGCGCAGCCGCCTTAGGCCTTATCGTGCTCGTCTTCCAAGAAACGTATGGCTTCCAGCGCCGCGCTGCAGCCCTTGCCGGCGGCGGTGATGGCCTGGCGGTAGCGCGTGTCGCTGACGTCGCCGGCGGCGAAGACGCCTGGCACCACCTGGCCCTTTTGCAGGCAGCGGGTGCGCTCGTCGGCCAAAAGGTAGCCCACTTCGTCCTGGTCCAAGGCCTTGAAGGCGCTGGTGTTGGGCTGGTGGCCGATGCCCAGGAAAAGGCCGTCACCTTCCACGATCTCCTTGGCGCCGTTCTCGGTGTTCACCAGGGCCAGGCCCTCCACCTTGGCTTCGCCCAGCACGTCCTCCACGGCGAAGGGCGTCTTGAAGGCGATCTTGGGGTTGTCCTGGGCCCGCTTGAGCATGATGGGGCTGCCGCGGAACTTGTCGCGGCGGTGCACGATGGTCACCTTGCTGGCGAACTTGGTCAAGAAGGTGGCCTCTTCCAGGGCCGTGTCCCCGCCGCCGACGACGAAGAGATGCTTGCCGCGGAAGAAGAAGCCGTCGCAGGTGGCGCAGGCGCTGACGCCGTGGCCCTTCAGCTTGTTCTCGTTGGGCAGCCCCAGGTACTTGGCGCTGGCGCCGGTGGCGATGATGATGGTGTCGGCCTCGTAGGTGGCCCCATTCATGGTCTTCACGCTGTAGGGGCGCTTCGAAAGATCCACGCTCTCCACGTGGTCCTGCAGCACCCGCGTGCCGAAGCGCTCGGCCTGCTTCTGCACGATGGCCATCAGCTCGGGGCCCTGGATGCCATGCTCGAAGCCGGGGAAGTTCTCCACCTCGGTGGTGGTGGTCAGCTGGCCGCCCAGCACGCCGCCGCCCGTGTCCAAGGGCATGCCCGACAGCACCAAGGGGCTCAGGTTGGCGCGGCTGACATAGATGGCGGCGGTGAAACCGGCGATGCCGGAACCGATGATGAGGACGCTCTCTTTGGGCATGGGTCTTCCTAGGCTGGCGTAAGAGGGGACTAATCTAATATGAATACGGCCGGGACAAAAGGCCCGCTTGGGGCCGGTGCAGCTATTACGGAAAAAAGGCTTTCAAATAAGGTCTTTTGTCAGCTCTCGATGAGCAGCGGGGCCTGCTCGAGGAAGCCCAGCAGGGCTTGGGCCTGGGCGCTGGTATAGGCCTCGTGCGCCGACCAGGCGGCCCGGCAGGCCCAGGCAGCCTGGTCCAGCTCGCGGGGCCCGTTGTGGCGGGCCTTCCAAACGGTGGTCAGGGCCTTGCGGGCCCGCACGTCCTCGCGGGCGAACTCGTCCCAGGACTTCCACTGGCTCAGGGCCCCCACCATGGCATCAATGGCCTGGCCCAGCCCCGCCTCCAAGGTGGGGGGCGCTTCCAGCCCCTCGGCCTTCCAATCGAAATAGGCCTCCACTTCGCCGAAGACCGGCTCGTGGCCCCGGCGCCGGCTCAGGGCCGCCAGCCCCCACTGGGGGTCGAAGAGCATCCACTGCAGCAACTGGGCCCAGACGCCGCCCAGGTCCGCCCCCGGCGCTATGGCCTGGGCGAAGCGGCCGGGCCAATGCTTGAAGGCGGGGTCGGGCAAGGCTTCAAAGAGCCCATCGGCCAGGCGCAGCAGCTCCTCGGGCACACCCATGTCCGCCGCCAAGGCCGCGTGCCCGCCAGTGGGGTCTTGGCTCCAACAGCCCACGGCGCAGCCGCGGCGCACCTGAGGGTCCCAATACAGGCCCTTCTCGAAGGCGTCGATCCATTCGTGGAATTCGGCCTTGCCCAGGTAGTGGGCCTTCAACTGGGCGCGGCCGTGATAGGCGAGGAGGCTCATGGCCCCAGCATGGCAGGCCGCCGGCATCGGCGCGGTGACCGGGCTCACCGCGCGCCTGTGAGTTCGGACACGTGAGCGGCGTCACGGCGGGATCTAAGGCGTCGCCAAAGCCTGGAGGGCGTCGGGATCGGAGGAATCAATGCGCAGGACCTGGCGCCAGCATTGCTGAGCATAGGCCACCTGGCCCAGCCGGGCGTAGAGGCTGGCCAGACCCTTCCAGGCAGCCAGGTCGTCGGCGTGGGCGGTGGCCGCCTGGTGGTAAAGCATCAACGCGGACGGGTAGCGCCCGGCGGCTTCCAGGGCACGGGCCTGCACCACCGCGTCGCTAAGCACGCGGAAATGGGCCTGCGGCAGTGACGGCGCGGGGCCCAGCAGGCGGGTCGGCGTGACCACCGGACTGGGCTGGGGATGGGGCGTAGGGATGGGCCTGGGTGCGGGCGTGGGCTCCGGCGTGACGATGGGCCGGGTCGCCGGTCGGTTCCAAGGTTCAGCCAAGCTCAGGCTGATGCGGTGGGTGGCCCCGAAGCTGCCCCAGGGCAAGTAGGCGTAGTCCAATTGATAGCGCCCAAGATTGATGCCCAAACCGCCGCTGAAGCGGCTGCCCAGGTCCTGGACCTGGTCGGGCATGGCTTGGCTGTAGCCCAGGCGCATGAGCAGCGGCAGCGAGCGGCCCGCGCCCAGCTCCA
>Ga0302319_10010977_pt1 | contig 17220 bp, 13 predicted proteins | sample Bog_T0_2_FD_203319 | JGI IMG/M metagenome (GOLD analysis project Ga0302319, IMG submission 203319) | Peat permafrost microbial communities from Stordalen Mire near Abisko, Sweden - Bog_T0_2 | ecosystem: Environmental > Terrestrial > Soil > Wetlands > Peat | place: Sweden: Abisko, Stordalen Mire...
CCGCCGACCAGGAGGATCAGATCGGCGCTCTGCAGGCGCGCCAGCAATCGGGGATTGGGGCCGATACCGAGATCGCCGGCAAAATTGGCATGATCGGCGGGAAACAAGGACTGGCGGCGGAAGGTCACGGCGGCCGGCAGATCGAAGCGCGCCGCGAAGGCGGCCAGCGCGCGGACCGCATCGGCGCTCCAGCCTGAACCGCCGGCCAGCAGCACCGGCCGCTCTGCCGATTCCAGCCGTCGCTGCAACTCGCTCATCTCGGCGCTGCCGGGAACCAGTTGGGCCGGGCGACAGGGCGGCGCGTCGGCGATTTCCACCCGTTCCGTCAGCATGTCCTCGGGCAGGGCCACCACCACCGGTCCGGGGCGCCCCTGCAGCGCGACATGGAAGGCGCGCGAGACCAGTTCGGGCAGGCGGTCGGCGCGGTCGATCTCGACCACCCATTTGGCCATCGAGCCGAAAACGGCACGGTAATCGAGTTCCTGGAACGCTTCGCGGCCGCGCATCGACCGCGCCACCTGACCGACAAACAGGATCAAGGGGGTCGAATCCTGGCTGGCGACGTGAATGCCGGGGGCCGCATTGGTGGCGCCGGGACCCCGCGTCACCATGGCGATGCCCGGCCGGCCGGTCAGCTTGCCGATCGCTTCGGCCATGAAGGCGGCACCCCCTTCCTGGCGGCAGACCGTGACCCTGAGCGTCGCATCGTAGAGCGCGTCCAGCACCGCCAGATAGCTTTCGCCCGGCACACAGAAAACATCGCCGACGCCGTGCCGTACCAGCTGGTCCACCAAAATCTGTCCGCCGCTGCGCGCCGTCATGTCGGATCGTTTCCCCCGGGTCATGGGTCCGGCTTACCGCGATCGCCTTGATTGCGCAATGCCCATTCGCCGAGCGCAGCCGCCACCCGCGCCACCACGCCGGTCCAGTCGCCGGAAGACGTCTGACGGAACAGCCGTGCCGAAGGATACCAGGGCGAATCGTCGCGACCCTCCAGCCAGCGCCAGCAGCCATCGAATCGCGACAGAATCCAAACCGGACAACCGATGGCACCGGCCAGGTGCGCCATCGCCGTATCGACCGTGATGACCAGATCGAGCGTCGCGAGCAGGGCCGCGCTGTCGGCGAAATCGCCGATCAGGGAAGTGGCGTCGGTGATGCGCGAAGGATCGGGCAGCGCCGCCAATTGCCCCGCCGCTTCGCCCAACTGCAGGCTGACGAAGGAAATCCCCGGCACTGCCAGCAAGGGCGACAGAGCTTCGAGCGGCAGACTGCGGCGCGCATCGATGGTGCGAGCCCGCGGGTCATGGCGACGCGGGTCGCCCGACCACACCAGCCCGACACGCGGCCCACTGCCGGCGGCCAGGCGGCTCTGCCACAGCGCAACCGTGCCGGGATCGGGATGAAGGTAGGGAACCGCCGCCGACAGCCCGTCCTCTGCTATGCCGAGCACTCCCGCCAGACTCATCAGGGGCAGGTGACAATCGAACGCTGGCAGCGCCGACCCCGTCGGCAGCAGTTCCGCCACGCCGTCGACGCTTTCCAGCAGCCGCAACAGCGGACGGGGCGCTTCAAGCAGGATATGCGCCCCGCGCGCCGCGGCCTGGGCTATGAAGCGGACGAATTGCAGCGTGTCGCCGAACCCCTGTTCGGCGTGGAGCAGCAGACGCTGGCCCGGCAGCGTCTCGCCCTGCCACAGCGGCTTGCCGAACGGGCGCGGCTGCAGGTGGCGAGCGCCGCCACGCCAGCGCCACGCATAGTGGCGCCAGCCCTCGGCCAGAATCCCCATCCGCAGCAAGGTGAGGCCCAGATTGAAATGCGCCTTGGCGAAATCCGGGTTCAGCCGCAACGCGCTGCGGTAGGAATCGGCCGCCGCCGACAGATTGCCCTGTTGATGCAAGAGGATGCCTAAGCTGTTGTGGGCATCTGCATAGTCTGGATCGATCTGCAGAGCGCGCCGGCCATTGACAATCGCCGGTTGCAGGATCATGGCGTCGCCCTGCAGGATCGCCAGGTTGTTATAGGGCTCGGCCCAGTCCGGCTGCAGCACGGCGACCTGGCGCAGCAGCGTTTGCGCCTCGGCCGGCTGGTCCAACTCGGCGAGCGCCACCGCGAGATTGGTCGCCGCCAAGCCATAGCCCGGTCGCGCGCGGCAGGCGGCGCGCCAGGCATCGGCCGCCTCCCCTACTTTCGCCATCTGCATCAAGGCGAGACCCAGATTATAATAGGTTTCTGCCTCCGGCGCCTGGCGCAAGGATCTGGCATAGAAGTTGGCCGCCTCGGCAAGCCGGCCGGCCTGGTGGCGGTCGAGCGCGGTCGCAAACCATTGCCTGGCGGCGTCGCGCCTTACTTCGGCCTGGCTCGCGCCGGCGGCGCGTCGTGCCCTGCGATTCATCCTCGATCCATGAACCTGTATAATATTGGGCCCCTTGGTGGGCAAGCGGCGCTTGGGTAGATTCCGAGCCTGACGCCGCCGGGGGATCAGAAGTTATGCTTGCCGCCATGCTGACCTTACCGCTCCAGAAACTCGCCTTCATCATCGAGAAGGCCCGAGAGTTTTCCGCCGAAGTACCGGCCGACTCCGACGCCTTGGGCTCGAACCCGGCGGATGACGGCGAAAGCGAAATTCTTCTCGACACGCCGGGCAACAGTACGCCGCAGGAATTGCGCGACGCGATCCTCGGTCTCAATGTCGACGAACAGGAGGAATTGCTGGCGCTGATGTGGATCGGCCGCGGCGACTTCACCGCCGGACAATTCAAGGAGGCGATCAAACAGGCGCGCGAAAGCCGCACCCGATCGGAAGCCGGCTATCTGATGGAAACGCCGCTGCTGTCCGACTATCTGGAAGAGGCAGTGTCGCAACTTGGTCTGTCGCTCGAAGAATTCGAGTTGAACCGGCTCTAGCTCTGCTCTCGGTCCGGCGGCGCCCATTTTCGTTCGAACGCCCATACCTCCTCGAAGCCGATCAGCGCGCAGAATTCCTTGAAATCGAACAGTTTGATGTCGGCCGACAGGCTGCTGCCGGTGGCCTTCAAATGGCGCAGCGCCACCGCCATCGCCGCCGCCGCCGCCAGGCTGGTCATGGCTGGAAAGATTGCCATGGCATAGCCTAGTCGGCGCAAGGTCTCGGCGTCGCGAATCGGCGTCAAGCCGCCATCCGCCATATTGGCCAGCACCGGCTTCGAGAGCGCGGCACAGACTTGCTGCATTTCCGCGTCGCTAACCAGCGCCTCGGGGAACAGGATATCGGCGCCGGCTTCGGCGTAGGCGGTCAGGCGCCGCAGCACGCCGTCGGTGCCCTCGCTTTGGCGCGCATCGGTGCGGGCGATGATAAGAAAATTGTCATCGCGGCGCGCATCCCTGGCGACTTTGATCTTGTCCACCATGTCGGCCAGCGGAATCAGCCGCTTGAAGGGGGTATGGCCGCATTTCTTGGGAAATTCCTGATCCTCGATCTGAATCGCAGTGACGCCGGCATTCTCATAGGCGCGCACCGTGTGATGCACATTGAGCAGACCGCCGAAGCCGGTATCGGCGTCGGCGATCACCGCGCCCTGGCATACCCGCACCAGCATCGCCATGCGTTCGACCATTTGCGTGACCGACGCGATGCCGGCATCCGGCAATCCGTGCGCCGATGCGGTGGTCCAATAGCCGCTGCCATAGACGATGTCGAAGCCGACCTTGTTGGCCACCACCGCGGCGATACCGTCCTGTAGCCCGGGAGCGACGATGAATTCGCCGGCGGCAAGCTTTTGCCGCAATATCGGGTTTGCCATGCTTACTCCTCTGGGGCCAGCTACTGGACGAACCGGGGCAAGCCTTGACGCCATATCCGCCCCGTCTCGGCTTGGCGTGCGTCGGCGCCCGATTCGGGCAATGCAATCGCCGGCATCCTCCAGACAAAGCGCTTTGCACGCAACGCCTGCTCTGCCCCTATTCGCATCGCGGACAACGGCGGGACCTGACGAGAGATTCGAGTCAAACAATTGTCCACTATCGCGTTCATCCATTCCCCTTACACCATGCCTGTACCACTTTGGCGCCTCGGCACCGGTCCACAGCCTTGTCTGCCTGACTTTGGAACGGCCGCGCTCTTTTTAAGGCAGGTTGCAGGGATCTATGATCGGGACGCCCATGGCAGAAAAGTCAGCGACGTTACGCGTGACCACCGTCAGGCGATGAACCAGTGCGGTGGCCCCAATCAATGCGTCCCGTTCCGACCGCGCGTCAGGGATGTGCAAATCTGCGCGGCGCCGAGCCACAAGCAGATCGACCGGCAAGACGCGCTCGCCGAAAGACGGAAGCACCTGGCCGTCGATCCACCGGCGCAGCATTTCGCCCTGGCTTTGATTCCGCCGGGTAATCAGACCGGCGCCGAGATCGAGTTCCATCACGGTAATGACGGACACCCACAGATCGAGCGGCGAAACCTTGTCGATCCAAGCGAGCAGTTGCTGATCCGCTCGGTCACGACGCCGCAAACCGGAAATGACATTGGTATCGAGCAGGTACATGTCACGACAAGTCGGCCGGTCGCAGACCGAGCCGCGCCTTTGGCGGCTCGAAATCAAAACCGCTGCCCTCGTCTTGATGCAGCATGTCGGCCAAGCTCTGGCCTTTCACGCCGGCCAAGCGCCGATAGGCGTCATACTGCATAAGCACGTAGGCCGGTTCCCCCCGGTCTGTCACCACAACCGGTCCATGCTTCGCCGCTCGCTTGGCCCCGGCGAGATCCTGATTGAAGGCGCGACTCGACATGATCGTTTGTGGCATCGGCCCATTCTCCAAACCATAATGTAGCGATGTTACTACTTGGTCGGTTGACGCGTCGGCCCCTTTATGGTGTGTTGTGCCTACAAGTGGAGCCTGTTCGAGGGAATGGGGATAATCGCCGCTTTATGGAGATCAAAAGTGGTGACATGACCGTCCCGGGACAGGGTGGTGTCGACCCATTCGATCTCGGCGTCGGTCAGCACGGCATTTTCTATTCTGGTCGATGCGCCGATGGTACAGATCATTGCACAGCGGTGCAGCCAAGACTTCTCCGCGTCATCAAGGCGCTCCAGCGCAGAACCGAGCCGACCCAGTTCCGTTTGCAAAGACTTCAAGGTTTTGATCCGTTTTGTGCTCGGCGCAAAACACACCATTGCGCACTGGATGCTCCCTCGGAATCGCACCACATCAACCAGATTCGCACTACTTAAACAAGGTGCGATATAGTGCGATAAAATGCTGGCATCGACTATTCACATTCCGGGCCGCATAGCCAAAAGACACAGCCACCCTATCGCCGCTGGTGACATCGCCTGCAACCGTCCTGCCTTCAGGGTGCCCCCTGCAGCTTTTTGCGGCTGATCGTCCAGACATAGGCCGCCAGTGCGTCGATGTCCGCTTTCGACAGATCGGTGCCGCCTTTCGGCGGCATGGCGCCGGTATGCTCCTTGGGCTTTGCCACCCCCTTGGCAATCACCCGGCGCAAATCGGCCAGGCTTCCCTTGCCCCACAACCATTTGCCGGCGACCAGATTGGCGCCGGTGGGACTGCCGCCGGCGTCTTCGCCATGGCAGCCGGCGCAGGCGCCGCCGGCCTCGCCATGGAATAGGGCGTCACCGCGGGCGATTTGCGCCGGATTGGAGCCGGTCGGCGGCGCCACCGCGGCGATCGTCGGCCGGCCACCGGAGGGCGGGGAAGCATTGGCGGCGACGGCGCCCTGCAGCGGCGCGTCGGCGTCGCCCTGGTAGGTTACCCGCCAGATGCGGCCATTCTTGTCGTCCGAAATGTAGAGCGCGCCATCCGGTGCAACCGCCAGGCCGGACGGACGATGTGCAGCACCAGCCGGATCCTTGGACGGACCGGCGAAGCCGTCGGCGAAGACGACAAAAGGTCCGGCCGCCTTGCCGTCCGCCATCGGCTGGAACACGATATTATAGCCGCCTTGCGGCAGCGGCGCCCGGTTCCAGGAGCCGTGGAAAGCGACGAAGGCGCCGCCGCGATAGGCCTTGGGGAACATCGCGCCCTGATAGAACTTGAGATCGTTGGGTGCCCAATGGGCCGGGAAAGAAGCCGCCGGCCCCTGCTTCTGGGCGCAGCGACCGACCGCCTTGCCACCGTCACCGCCATATTCGGGGGCCAGCACCAGCCGACCCTGTTCGGCATCAAAATAGCAATAGGGCCAGCCGTAATCGGCGCCCGCGGTCACCTCGACCACTTCCTCCGCCGGCAGCGCCACGCTTTGTTCCGTCGTGTAGAGTTTGCCCCAATTGGCCGACAGCTGGTCGCGGCCATGTTGGGTGACGAACAGCCGACCCTGCCCGTCGAACGCGAACCCCTCGCCATTGCGCAATCCGGTGGCATAGCGCTGGTCCGGCGAAAACAGCTGGCCGCTCTTGCGGGCGTCATAGCGCCAGATGCCGCCGCGGGTGACCAATTCCCGGCAGGGGTCGTCGCCTTTGACGTCGGGCATGCGGTTCTGCGGCTGGCAGGAATTGCTGGCCGAGGCGACATCGACGAACAGACTGCCATCGCCAGCGATGACGAAAGGATGCATCGGATGGTCGCCGGTGAGCGGCAGACCGGACACCACAATGTCGGGTTTGGCGCTGGCAAAGCTGAGACCGTCCACCGGAAGGTCATAGCTTAGAATACGGTCATTGACCTCGGCATAGAGCTTGCCTTCGAACAAAGCGATGCCGGTTCCGCCATTCGAGCCCTCTGCCCGATCGCCGCCGAAACGGACGATGTGGTCGGCATGGCCGGACCCCGCACTGTCTTTCAGCGCCAGCAGGAAACCTCCGGCTGGCGGCGTGTCGTTGCGGTAATAGCGGCCGCTCCAGCTATTGGCATAAAGCGTGCCGTCCGCCCCGACCGTCATCTGGCGGACATGGCCGATCCGGTCGGCGAACAAGCTGGCCGAGAATCCCGGCGGCAGCGCGATGCCGGCATTGGCAGCGCCCGCGTCATAAAGCGCCGCCAGCGGCAATGGCCGCAATTGGAAGCTCGGCAGCGCAAGGCCCTTGTCGCGATCGCCGAGATGGTCGAGCTGGCCTTCAGCCACCCAGACCATGTCGCCGGCCACCGTCACCCCGGTTGGGCCGGCGAATGGCTTGACCGTGTCGATGACGGCGCGATCGCCCGCGATGGTGACATGGTCGAGCGGGCCGGCGCCTTCGACCATGACGAAACCGCTCTTGACCGCCTTCAGCGCGTCGGGATGGGTCAGCGGCCGCGACAAAGCCAGGCTGGTGATGGCCCCGGCGCGGCCGTCCTTGACGGCGATGCGGAACAGCGCGCCGCCCTGAAAGGTGTTGACATAAAGATTGCCGTCGGCGCCGAAGGCGATCCCGTCCAGCCCGCCCTGCAGCGCCGGGTCGTCGACCCAGCTTTCCAGCGCGTCGCCGCCCGGCCGCAGGCGAAAGATCTGGGTGCCGCGCGTATTGGTGACATAGACGCTGCCGTCGCCGCCGACCGCGATATCGTTGCACAGCGCGCCGGCCGCCGGCAGGGCATAGCGGGCCTTGCCCTGGCCGCCGGCGAGGTCGAAGGCCAGCAGAAAAGCGCCCTCGGGCAGATCCGCCAATTTCGGACCGAAACGGTCCGACTTGTTGGAGCAGACCCACAGGGTCTGCGTCTTAGAATCGGCATTGACGCCGAAGGTGCCGGCCGAGCCGAAGGCGCCCGGCGCGATGAAAATTTCGGGCTTGGTGCCGTCCGGCGCAATTCGGACGATGCCGCCATTGCTCAGGCTGCTGACATAGAGCGTGCCGTCGGCGGCCGAGGTCACGCTCTCGGGAAAAGGCGATCCCGCCGGCAGCTCGATCATCGGCGGCACCGCGGCATGACCGACGCCGGCCATGCACAGGGCGACCAGCGCCACTCTCATCGATGTCTTCTTGCTTGCGAACATGAGTTGCTGGATCCGCATGCCGGCCGCCTTTTTCCCGTCATTTCCGCCAGGGACGGCCCGTCCGTCCGCTCTCCCGCAAGGATAGCCTGACAGCAGCGCAACCGGAAGACGGTTAGAAACATTCTCAGCAACCAGGGCCTCAAACGGTGGCCCGCAGCGCCCGGGTCGCCAGTTGGTCGACGGCGCCGTCGACGACCACCACCCGGTAGAGGTCGCGCGCGGCAGCAAGCGACACATTTCCATCCAGCACATCCTCAAGAACCGCTGCCGGGTCGCGCCGTTGCGGTGGGCCATAGCCGGCGCCGCCGCCGGAGATGCACAGCACCAGTTGGTCGGGGGTTACCTTGCTGCGGTAGGTGCCGACCCGCTTTTCGCTCGGGCTGCCGGCCCGCAACAGAATTGCGTTGGGCGAGGATTCCTTGCCGCCGGCGAGGGACCAGGGATTGCTCTTGGTCTTTTTGGTCACGCTGAGGAATTCGCCCACCGTCCTGAAACGGATCAAACGGCGCAAGCCGAGCCCACCGCGATAGGTCCCGGCGCCCCCAGAATCGCACTCCAGTTCGGCGGATTCGATGAACATGCCGGTTTTCATTTCGAGCACTTCGATCGGGGTGTTGCGCACCAGACTCCCCGACAAATGATTGGTGGCGTTGGCACCGTCATGGTCGCTGGTGCCGCCCCAGCCGACCGGATCATTGTTGCTGACGGCATAGAGTGCGCATCGGCTGACATAGGCAACCGCACACCGCAAGTTTATCCGCTGACCTCGAGTCTCTCTGTCGACTATACCCATCCGCTCGGCGACAGATTCGCGCTGCTGGCGCATGTGGACTGGTCGCACCGTGGTGATGTCTATTGGGATCTCGCCAACACATTGCGCACGCCGCCGAAGGATTTCCTCAATACGCGCGTGTCGGTGGATTTCGGGCGGCGCTACAGCGTCGCCCTGGTGGGCCGCAATATTACCGACGAGCGCACCCCTTCGGCGGTCGGCGCCAATGCGCTTGGCAGCAACGAGACCCTGGCCAGCTACAACGAACCGCGGCAGTGGGGGATCGAACTGCAGGCGCGATTCTGAGCTGCAGGCAGGCTGTGCCAAGGCGCGCCAGATCCTTGAAACAAACCTTCGAGGTTTCGGTCTGCCAGACCAAGGCGGCATTTTAGCCTATCCACCTTCTCGGCGGGCCCGCCCTCCGTCAGAAGCGATAGCGGCCTTCCACGCCAAAAACACGGCCCTCGCCCGGCGCGGCGAAGGAGCCGCCAAATTCGACGGCAGGAATCACTTCGGCCAAAAATTTCTTGTCCAGCAGATTGCGCGAATAGCCGGTCAATGACCAATTTGCCGCTTCGACTCCGAGCCGCAAATCCATCAGGGCAAAGGCGGCGCGCCGGGTCTGGCTATAGTCGGCGGTGCCGAAATAGGTCGGCCGGGTCTGATTCTGGTCGACATGGAACCAGGTGGGTCCGGTAAAATTCTCATCGAGCCGGCCGATGACATTGAGATCGTCCCGCACCGCTTTGACGATTTGCAGGCCGGCGGTCGCCGTGTAATCGGGCGTGTAGGGCGATTTATTGCCGACCGATTCCGGCCGCACATAATTCTTGTCGATGCGGCTGTCGGTCTGATTGAAGCCGCCATAGAGGCTGAGCCAGTCGGTCACGCGGATATTGGTCGCGACTTCGCCGCCATGGATTGTGACCAGATCGATGTTCTCGTCGACCCGCAGCAAGCCGAACGGGCCCACGAAGAACTCGAAAAACTGCATGTCATGCACCGCATTCTCATAGAGCGCCCCGGTAAGCGTGATGCGGTCATTCCACAGCTTGGCCTTGGCGCCGATTTCGAAGGCGCTCGACCACTCCTTCTTATATTCGTCGCTGATGGCGACATGGGTGCCGAGGTAGCCATTGATGAAACTATTGACGGTGGCGGCGCTGCCGGTGCTGTTGAATCCACCGGCCTTGAAGCCGATGCCCCAATTGGCGTAGGCGGTCACCTCAGGCGTGACCTTCCAGGTCACGTCGATCTTGGGCTCGGGCTGATCGAAGCTGGCGCTCTTGTCGGGAATCGCCCCGGTCGGGTTGGCGGCGGTCCTGACGATACCGGGATTGATCGGCTGCCCCGGCGTGATGTATTGGCTGACGGCGTCCAGCGGCACCAGATTGTGGACGCTGCGGTTCTCCTGGTCGTAGCGGAACGCCAGCGACGCCGACAGATCCTGCGTCACATCGTAGGACGCCCGGCCGAAACCGGCATAGATGTTGCTGGTATAGGCATCGTCGAGCAATTGTTCGGTGACGCCGGGGACATAGAGGCTCTGCGCGATCGGGCCACCGCTATCGATGCCGGTCGAGACGCCGACCTCGCGGTCGATATGCAGATAATAAACCCCCAGCTGCCAATGCAGTTTGTCGTCATTCTTCGAGCTGAGGCGGAATTCGGTGCTCTCGTCGCGCTGATTGCGCACCTGATACTGATAGCCGTCGCAGGTGGTCGGCGTGTAGGGACCGAAGAAGCTGTTCGGATAGACCGGCGAAGGACCGATATATTGCGGCGAAGGCAGCTTGAAGCCCGCGGCGAACAGCTTGGCGGTGCTGGCGATACAGGCCGGTTGCGTGTCGAAGAAGCCAAAGGCCCCCGAGGTGCCGTCGGCGAGGAAGGAATTGCGCACATCGCTGAACAGAAACCAGGCCGACAGGGTGGCAAACGACAGATCGCGATCGATCTTGACCGAGGTTTCGGCGGTTTCTTGTCGGTTGAGCGGCTCGACATTGTTCTGGAAGACGAATGGGTGATCGTTGACATTCTGGTACAAGGCCGGCACCCCGAAGGCTGACGCCAATCCGGGCAGCGCGAACACCGCGTTAAAATCGAGCGCCGCCGCGTTGACCTTGCCATAGCGCGCCTTCACATCGACCCTTGTGTCGCTGTTGGGTTTCCAGATCACGCGCCCGCTGAAATCGAAATCGGAAAAGCGGTCGACATCCTTGCCGTTGAGATAGCTGTTGCTGAACTCGCCATTGCTGTAGCGCCGATCGGCCGAGAATTGCGCGTCGAGCACACCCGGGATGACCGGGCCGCCGACCGTGCCCACCAGACTGTAGGCGCTGTAGCTGCCGGCCGTCGCCTTGACGAGGCCTTCCATCAGATCGCCGGGTGCGCGGGTGGTGACGACGATGGCGCCGGCTTCGGCGTTGCGGCCATAGATGGCGCCCTGCGGCCCCTTCAGGACTTCCAGCTGTTCGAGATTGGTATATTCGCGGTTCACCGCGCCGGGATTGGTCAGGAGAATGCCGTCGACGATATAGGCGAAACTGTTTTCGGCGTCGCGCGCGCCGTTGATGCCGCGGATATTGACCTGCGCATCGCCCACTTCGACCGTCTGCACCAGACTGACTCCCGGAGTCATGGCGATGAAATCGGTGGCCCGCTCGACGCCGGCGCGTTCCAGCGTCGCCTCGGAAAATGCCGTGATCGAGGCCGGCGCGTCCTGCAGACGTTCTTTCAGCTGGCGCGAGGTGACCACGATTTCCTCGACCGCGCCGGTCTTCGGCGCGCTATCCGCGGTCTGCGCCCAGGCGCCCGCACCCAACAGCAGCAGCGCACCGCTGAAAACACCTTGCAACAAATCAGATTTGCGCATGACTCCCCTCCGTTTTTTTATTATCGACCCACTCTCCAGGTTTACTCCGCCGCCAGCTTCAGCGTTCCTTTCGGCGGCATCGGCGCCGGCAGTCCGGTCTCGGCCAGGCAGCGCTCGCGCAGCTCTTCGATGGTGCCGCCGAAATTGAACAGGCCCGGCTTGGTGCGGGTGGCGATCATGTCCCGGCGCAAAGCGGCGGTTGCCACGATGTCCAGGCAATGGTCGGCGCCCAGCACTACGCCATAGCGCCGCGCGCCTTGGGGCGACACCAGGCCACGGGCCACGTCGGTCGCCACCAGCGCGGCATCGCGCGCGAGCGGATCGCCCCAGCCGCCGCCGCCCCAGGTATCGAGATGCAGCAGATCGCCCGGTTCGACCGCGATGTCGTCGATTTTGGCGCCCAACACCTGTTGGCTGCCATCGGCGCGAACCAACAGGCGATGCGAGCGGTCGCCCGGCTCGCCGCCATTGACGCCCCAGGGAAAGGTGAACCAGCGATCATCGTGGATCGAGATGGCGCCGGGCTCGAGAAAGCGATAGGAAATCCGTACACCGTTGCCGCCGCGATGCAGCCCTGCCCCGCCGCTGTCGGTGATGGTTTCATAGCGTTCGATGCGCAGCGGAAAATAGGCTTCGAGAAATTCGTTCGGCACATTGGTGAAATTGGGCCACAGCGAATGACCATCCGGTCCGTCGCCGAACGGCCGGCCGGGAATGCCGCCGAAGCCGATCTGGAACAGCTGATAATATTTGCCGCTGCCGCGATAATGACCCGACAACATCAGATGCGGGCTGGAGGAGAATCCGGCGGCGTTGAGGAATTCCGGGGTACGCTGGCCCAGCAAGGCGCCCAGCACATCGAACACCCGGCCGATACCATGGGTGCGGCAGGACAGCGCCGCCGGATATTTCGGCTTGAGCAGCGAGCCTTCGGGAATGCGGGTTTCGACCAGATCGTAGAAGCCGTCATTGAACAGCACCTGCGGGTCGAACACCATGATCATATAGATGCCGAAGAACATCTTCAGCATGTTTTCATTGAGATAGAAATTGATCGAGCTTTCCGATTGCGGCGAGGTGCCGGTCCAATCGAGCACGACTTTCTCGCCCTCCCGCCACATCGTAGCCTTCAACTTGTAGGGGCCGTGCCCGCGGCCGTCATCGCATATATAGTCCTCGAAACTGACCTTGTCCTCCGAGATCGAGGTGCGGATCAGATGCGCCATCGCCCGGCGGTTGCGCTCCAGCAACTCCCCCACCGCCGAGATATAGCTGTCGGTGCCGAAGCGGTCGCACAATTCGAGCACGCGCCGCGCGGCGATCCGGCAGGACGCGATGATGGCGTTGAGGTCGGAGCGGCACCAGTCGCGGGTACGGGTATTGTTGAGCACCAGTTCGAGCACGTCCTCATTGAGAACGCCTTTACGGTACAGCTTGATCGGCGGAATGCGGATGCCTTCCTGGAAGATGCTGGTGGCGTCGGTCGGCAGACTGCCGGGCACCTTGCCGCCTACGTCGGTCTGGTGGCCAAAATGACAGGTCCAGGCAACCAGCCTGCCATCCTTGAAGACCGGCAGAATGATCAGCCAGTCGTTCAGATGGCTGATGGCCCCTTCGCAGGAATAGGGGTCCGACAGCCAGATGACGTCGCCTTCCTCGATGGTGCCCTTGTAGGTCTTGAGAAAGCCGCCGAGAAACGAGCCGAATTGCCCGACCACCATCTTGCCTTGATGGTTGGCGATCAAGGGAAAAGCGTCGCCCTGCTCGCGGATACCGGGACTCATCGCGGTGCGGAACAGGGTCGCATCCATTTCGTGCCGCGCATTGCGCAGCGCATTTTCGATGATGTCGAGTGTGATCGGATCGATCGCGACCTTGGCGAATGGAACAGGATTGGTCTCTAGGATGGTGGCAACCATGGCGAATTCCTTTGCGAGCGGCGCTTAAGAAGCAGGGCGGATCAGGATCAGGCCGAAAGGGTCGACGACGGCTTGATGGTCGGGCAGCAACACGGTCGTGCTGTCCATCTCGGTGATGATCGCCGGCCCCAGAATACGATCGCCGGCGCGCAATTTTCGACGATCATAGATGAAGGCGTCATGCTCCTTGCCGTCGGCCCACAGGCGATGCCGGCGCACCCGCGCGGCCGTGGGGTCGCCGCTCCCCTGCTCCAGCCTTTCCAGTTTGATCACCGAGGCCTTGCCCAGCGCGATGGCGCGCACGGTGACCAGTTCGCGATCCGAGTCCAGGCAGAAGGTGAACAGCCGCTCATGTTCGCGGTCGAAGGCGGCCGCCAACTCGGCCAGCCCGCCGCTGGCGAATCCGTCGAGCGTGATCGGCAGACTGACTTCGAAGGCCTGACCGGAATAGCGCACGCCAGCCTCGAAGGCGATTTCCTGGTCGGCTTCCGGCACCCCTTCGCTGATCAGTTCCTCCACCACGGCGGCGCGCAATTCCTGCAGCACGGCGGCGACCTCGGCGTCACTGCTGTCGCCGAATGGACGGCCGATCGAGCGCGGCCGCTCGGCGCGCAGCCGCGTGGTGGCGTCGCCAAAGGCACACAGCACACCCGGTGACGGTGGAATGATCACCGGCCAGCTGCCCAGCAGGCGGCCCAGCGCATTGGCGTGCAGCGGACCGGCACCGCCGAAGGCGACCAGCGCGAAATCACGCGGGTCATAGCCCTGCTGCACTGAAATCAGCCTGAGCGCGCCCATCATCGTTTCATTGGCGATCGCAAAGATGCCGGCCGCCGCTTCCGGCAGCGAGATGCCGAGCGTATCGGCGATGCCCTGGACGGCCTGCGCCGCAGCCGGACGGTCGAGTTTCATGGTGCCGCCCAGCAGTTCCTCGGGCAAATAGCCCAGCACCACATTGGCGTCGGTGACGGTCGGCTGGTCGCCGCCGCGCGAATAGCACACCGGTCCCGGTACCGCGCCGGCCGAGGCCGGACCGACGCGCAGCGCGCCGGTCAGCGCCGGCACCATGGCGATCGAGCCGCCACCGGCGCCGACGGTTCGAATGTCGAGCGAGGTGGCGCGCACCTTGAGATCGCCGCATTCGGTCTCGCGCGCCAGGCGCGGCGCGCCGTTTTCGATCAGTGCTACGTCGGTGCTGGTGCCGCCGACATCGATGGTCAGCAGGTTGTTGAAGCCCGATTGACCGCACACCCAGAGGGCGCCGGCGACGCCACCGGCCGGGCCGCTCATCAGCAAATTGACCGGATGGTCTTGGGCCTTGTCGAAGCTCATCAGCCCGGCGTCCGATCGCAGCAAATTCATCTGGCCCGATACGCCGGTTTTGTTGAGTTCACGCTTCAGATTGCGGACATAAGACGCCACCCGCGGCCGCACATAGGAATTGGCTACCGTGGTGAGGGTCCGTTCATATTCCTGCATCTCCGGCAGCACCACCGAGGACAGCGAGATCGGCAGGTCCGGGAAAATCTCGGCGGCAATGGCGCCGGCGCGGCGCTCATGCGCATCGTTGCGATAGGCATTGATGAAGGCGATGGTGAGCGCCTCGATGCCCTTGCCCTTCAGACTTTGCAGCGATTCGCGCAATTTTGCCTCGTCGAGCGGACGCACGATGGCACCGTCGGCGCCGATCCGTTCGATCGCTTCGATGGTACATTCCAAGGGTGCGATCAAGGGCGGCTTGTTCCAGATGATCCAGCCGGCCAGACCGCCCGGCACGAAGGAGCGGGCGATATGCAGCACCTGGCGATAACCTTCGGTGGTGACGAGGCCGACCTTGGCGCCGGTGCCGGTCAGCACAGTATTGGTGGCAACCGTGGTGCCATGCATGAACAGTTGGATGTCCTCGGGCGCGACTTTCGCTTTGCGACAGATCTCCAGCGTGCCGGCGATCACCGCTTCCGAGGGATCATGCGGGGTGGAGGGCACCTTGTCGCGGGTGGTTTCGCCGCTTTGGTCATCGATCAGCAGCAGATCGGTGAAGGTTCCGCCGACATCCACGCCCAGCCTGTACGCCATCCTTGTTCTCCTGTTCTCAACGGAAAATCGAAAATACTCAGGCCGCCCGTCCGGGCACGGCAGGGAAAAGTCCGGCCCGCCCCAGCAACGCCGGGTTGGGCCGGCCGATCACGCCTTCCAGCCAGCGCGCCGCGGCGACCGCGGCCGGCAGCGACCAGCCGCTTTGCACCCCCATGCGATCCAGCATGTAAAGCAGATCCTCGGTCGGAATATTGCCGGTAGCGGACGGCGCAAAGGGACAGCCGCCAATGCCGCCCAGCGAGGAGTCCAGCGTCCGCACCCCTGCACCCAGCGCCGCGTAAGCATTGGCGAGGCCGGTATTGCGGGTGTTGTGGAAATGGCCGCGCAGCGGGAGTCCTGGAACGGCCGCGGCAATTTGGCCGAAGCGGTCGACGATGTCGGTGGGAACCGCCACACCGATGGTATCGGCCAGCGCGATCTCGAAGGCGCCGTGGCGGGCGGCATGACGCGCAATCTCGACGACGCGCGACACCGGCACTTCACCTTCGAACGGGCAGCCAAAGGCGGCGCCTATGGTGATACCGACCCGGCAGCCGGCGACACGCGCGGCGGCGGCCACCCCTTCCCAAGCCACCAGCGTCTCGGCGATCGGCGCGCCATTGTTCTTGATGCTGAAACTGTCGGACGCCACCAGCACATAATTCACTTCATCGACGCCGGCCGCCACGGCGCGCGCCACGCCACGCGCATTGAGCGCCAGGCCGATATAGGAAACCCCATTGCCGCGCGGCAGTGCGGCCAGCACCGCTTCGGCGTCCGCCATTTGCGGTACGCGCCGCGGGTTGACGAAGCTGCACACTTCGATGCGCCGCGCGCCGGCGGCGATGGCGCGGCCGATCAAGGCGATTTTGTCCTCGGTACTGACCGAGACGGTCTCGTTCTGCAACCCGTCGCGCGGGCTGACCTCAACGATTTCAATCGTTTCCGCCGTCATGCAAGGCCCCCGGGAAGGATTTGGCACTGTCTGAGATATCTGTCAAATGTATACAAGCAATATTACGCTGAGCTTGCAAGAGGATTTACAATGCCAATGAATTCGAGCATAAAATTGCCATACCGGCGTGATTCTACGCCAGATTTGATCGACAGAGACACAGGCAGACGATAAAAATGTATCCAATATTAAGGAGTTTACGGTGAACGGAGAGCGCCAGGCAGCATCGCAACAATCGCAATCTGGTGCAACCCGCCAGGGACCATTGACCGATCTGCGGGTGATCGAGATGGGCCAATTGCTGGCCGGCCCGTTCTGCGGACAGCTGTTGGCGGATTTCGGCGCCGAGGTGATCAAGCTGGAACAACCCGGCGTCGGCGACCCGATGCGCGAATGGGGTCGCGAAAAGGCTGATGGCCAATCGCTGTGGTGGCCGGTGGTGGCCCGCAACAAGAAATCGGTGAGTCTCAATTTGCGGGAAAAGCCGGCGCAAGACATCGTACGCGAGCTGGTGGCGAATTCGGATATTCTAGTGGAGAATTTCCGCCCGGGCACCTTGGAGCGGTGGGGACTTGGCTATGACGTGCTGTCCGCCATCAATCCGCGGCTGGTGATGGTGCGGGTGACAGGCTTCGGCCAGACGGGCCCCTATGCCGCGCGGGCCGGCTACGGCTCGATCGGCGAAGCGATGGGCGGACTCCGCTATGTGGTCGGCGA
>Ga0302319_10010979_pt1 | contig 17219 bp, 24 predicted proteins | sample Bog_T0_2_FD_203319 | JGI IMG/M metagenome (GOLD analysis project Ga0302319, IMG submission 203319) | Peat permafrost microbial communities from Stordalen Mire near Abisko, Sweden - Bog_T0_2 | ecosystem: Environmental > Terrestrial > Soil > Wetlands > Peat | place: Sweden: Abisko, Stordalen Mire...
GCTCGTGCCCATCATCCTGTTTACGACCAGCTTTCAAAAGGCGCAAAGCAGATGATGAACAGAAATGCCGGAATTCTCTCTAGGGCTAATGCGTGTATTGCTTTTCTGAATCATTCAAAACAAGGCTTTGGGGGAACAGGTCACGGATGGAGAATCGCTGGCACAAAAGCAATTCCTCGCTTCGATTTAGCAACTTTTAACCCCCACAACCGAGAAGATTCCGCAAGACTTGAAGAATTTTTGAAAAAGCTGTTGACGAAAGACCAAAATGCAGTAGGATAGAGGAACCTTAGAAACAAACAGAGTGAATCGAAACCAAAAAGAAAACGAAAAACTCTGTTGACAACGAAAAAAACTGAGGTAGAGTGAAGAAACAAAGAAAATCTTACAGAAAAAGTTGACAAAAGACGAAACAGAGTGTAAGATATAGTATAACGATGAAACCGATTTTAAATAGAAACTTTACATATAGTCAGCCGAGCCTCGAAATAGGCGGGTGTGACGCCCAAAGATGGTCTGCCTATCTGACCTCTGAGGAAAAGCCGGGAGATACAGCAGATTAGAGAGTAGCAAGCCAGATAGGAAAGACGACGACCCGCTTGCTCTCAGAAAAAGACAGCGGGTTTTTTAGTCGCAAAACAGATTTTTTAGAACATATAGTGGAAACGATGGAACACCGACCCGAAGAGGGAGGCCGTCGAAAGAAACTCAGAAGGCGCTTTTAGAGTTCCAGCCTGAATGGAACAAATGTCCGGTCAACACCCTCGAAAAGAGCAATCCGGCTTACCAAACCACCTAGAGTGGCGCGGAACTCTGAATAGGTGTTAGTTTTTGGAAAGGATAGCACGCCGTCAAACGTGTGCTATCCCCAATTTTTGCGCTAGTTTAATAACTAAAACGCTCTCAACTGTATGAGAGAGAATTCGGTAAACCGAAGCGCCATGCGGGTATGATGTAATAGCTAGCATCGGGCGTTGCCAACGCTTGCGTGGGGATGCGAATTCCCCTACCCGCTCCATTTTAGTACCATGCGAAGGTAGTTTAGCGTTCAGAACGTCGCCCTTAAAAGCGGAAACGTGGGTTAAAATCCCACCCTTTGCCCCAATCGCCATTAGTTCAACATATTAGAACAGCGGCCACATGAAGGCCGAAGAAAGACGAGAATAACGTCCGGTGGCGACCATCTTTGTTAGTTTAACTGGTTAAAATTCCCGGCTGTAAAAAGCGGGGGGAACGAGGTTCGAACCCTCGACATTGAGCCAATACGCGTCTGGTGTAACAGAAGCATGATGGTCTCCAAAACCATTCGTCAGGGTGCAAGTCCTTGGATGCGTGCCATTTAATTCGTCTGCCCTCTCGATGGGACAGATGGCCTGAGAAGGCGATAATATCCGAAGCAGTGCGGTATTCTGAACTATCGAGCCATTTGGGTGTAAAGAGTAGTATGATTATATTACTATTCTATACAGCGTTGTTCGCACTCATTGCATGGGTTGCGTGGACATACATAACAATTCAATGGGCAAAGTATCTTGTCGGCGGGATTTTCTTCCTGTTGGCACTTTTTGAATTGCTCAGTTTTGCTCTCGATGTTATTAGTGGCGGCTCTGCCCCGCTATGGCATCATTGGTAATTTGCCGCGATTAGATACTTCGGCAACTCGAACTACAACATAGTGTAGGCTTTTGGTGACTACAATCGTCGCAGCCAGCCGTAGAGATTATGTTAGTAGTTTAATTGGGCTTATAGTGATAAAAGATAGCACATCGCACTTGCAATGCGAAAGACTCGGAGCGTTACCGAGTAGGTCCACCAATTTTGTTCCCGTTCTCCACCGCTGCGTGTAAAAGCGAGCATGAGAACGATTACTTTAGTTTGCGCAACATGCGGTAAGCCCTTTGATAAGGAAATCAAAGAGTATAACCGCCGTCTCCGTCTAGGGAAAGCATCAATGTTCTGTGATGAAAAATGCGCGGGTGCAGATAGAGCGTTATCATTTGACCCATTCAAATCAATACTTCTTTTTGCCCGAAAAAACGCTCGTTCCAGACCTAAAGAATGCTCTATAACTAAAGAATATTTGGAATCTATTTGGCAAATCCAAAATGGTAAATGTGCTTATACTGACGTAGAGCTAGTTTTGCCGCATCCTAATAAGAGAGCACAACCAAATACCGCATCACTTGACCGTATCGACTCTTCAAAAGGATATATTAAGGGGAATGTTGAATTCGTATGCGTCTTTGTTAACTTAGGCAAGAATGGCTTTTCGAAGCAACAAGTAATAGACCTACTCAAGCAATTCAAGATTGGCATGTAGCTCAGAAGCAGAGCACTCGCTTGATAAGCGATAGGTCGAGATTGCAAAATTCTCTATGCCAACCATTTTACTTCCTGTTTAAAATCAGCTTGGCAGATTATGTTTGCTAAATTAAAATTTACGTGGGCCGTCATGTACCATAGGGGGCGACGAATCCTTGCAAGCGCCTCACGGTCCACCAAAATAACGTGTAAAGTAGATATATGAAAATGAATCTATCAGCGAGGACGGTATACGCCTTCCTATCTACTAAAATGTTTGTTATTGCGCTATTTACGTTGGCATTGCATCTTCATCATCGGTCCATTATGTATTTTCCAGATTTGAGAAATACAATAGGCTGGCAGCTTTTCCTCCTTGTCGTAGGAGCGGCGGGCCTTATTAATTGTAGGTACAAATCCTACAAAGTTAGCATTGCTGTATCAATTGCAATATTGTTAATTTCGAATTTTTTGATTATTGGACTGTATTTAAAAGATAATCAATCAGCGGATTGGGCGGGAAGAATAACTGACGTTTTCTTTATAGCTTATACTCTAACGCACTTATTTAGGTATAAGAGGTTAGATGACAGAATTTTGTGTTAATAGCGTGTGTTTTGAGCGACTATACTATGCCCCACGCTTGGAAAGATGCACCGTAGTTCAATGTAGAACGTCCCGCCTAGAATTGCGGGAAATACTGGACGATTCCAGTCGGTGCCACCATTTTGCTCGTATATTCCAACGCAGAGAAGCAACGTTGAGAACGTTGACAGTGGGAGTGCGAATCTCCCTACGAGCACCATATCAAACTCGCCACGCCTCTTAGTAAAGCGTAATTTGGTGAGTGTTTTTTATCGCTGCATCGTTCATGTAGTAGGACTCAGGTTTCATAAGCCTAGAAAGAGGATGCAAACGCCTCTGTAGCGACCATTTTTCGGGAATTAGTCTAATAGTAGGACGCGCCGTTTGGGGCGGTGTGGCGATGGAGCGTTACCATCATTCCCGACCATTTATCGCAGGGTGGAGCAAAAGTAGCTTGCTTGGCTCATGGCTTTTTCAGGCCAACGAGATAACCAAGAGGTAGTCGGAGCGTTACCGGCCCCTGTAACCAAAATCAGATACGAGGAAGACAGTAATCCGCCTACTTGGGGTGTAGGAAATACCGAATGCAACCTTCGGGTATCTGACCATCAGAAGAGTGAAACGGAATTCATTCGCGGCTCATAACCGTTGAGATAGTTGGTTCGACTCCAACTTCTGAAACCACGCAGTATAGTATAAAATTAGTACACTCCCGCGTTCATGGGAGAGGCTGACGTGAGACTCGTCATGCTGCAACCATAAAAAAGAACTGTTTATGAAAATGGGAGTGTGGTGTAATAGTAGCACGAGTGCCTGTCGAGCATTTAGCAGGGGAGCGTAACCCCTTACTCCCGCCATTACATCAAAGAGAAACGGCCCGCAAGGGTACATTGTCCGTCTTTCAATAGCGGCTTTACTCCTAGTGACCATGTAACGGGTTAGCCCGATATAGCTTTTGGGTGAGTAGTCAAGAGAGACGAAAGACACCAGCATCTAAGCTGGAATAGAAATTAGTATGTGGTGGCGACAGGAGAAATAAGCATGAATAAACCTCCTGCTGGCGCTATCAACAGCTAATCGAACACCGGGGGTTAAAATCCTTCCTTGCCCACCAATTTTGGATAGGAGTTTGAAAAGTATCAATACTTGATTGTCAATCAAGTTTAAGCGGGCGCGATACCCGTCCTATCCGCCATGTTGAGCGTTGTGGCGAAATTAGCAGACGCGCTGGTTACAAAGGAAGTCCTTCAAGCTTCCCTAGACTGGTGGCAAACGGACGAATTGAAGCGTCGAGAGTTGCCTTATAGGTGCAAATCCTATCAAACTCACCATCTCAGAGAGTTAGTATGTCGGACTGCTCTCCAATCACCCAAAAAATGAAAGGAAAGCAATGAAAAAAGTAATAGCAATCGTATTAACTATGTTATTCCTAACTTGTAGTAGTCCAGCATCCAGTTGGTTTTCTCGTCACAAGTTCGGATACAATAAGCCGAGAACAATCGTAGCTCGAATTACCTACTACCATGTAGGTGAAGACAAGTGGGGTTCACGAGTAGCTGACCCTCAAGTTCGCCGCGCTCATATGGGCGTGACAGTTGCGGGCCATCCCGATTTTCCATTTGAGACTCACATTGACATACCTTCTTTGAAGTATGTGTTGCCAAGTGAGCATTTCTTAATTCAGGACAGGGGACGAGCAGTGACAGCAAAGAAAGCAAGTCACGGAAAAGCTTACGTCTTCGATGTTTATACTACAACGAGCATGGCACACCGACTTGCTAAGGTTGAGCCTGAGTATATGAACGTCATCATTTATTAATAATTAACCAAAACCCTGAACGCGTCTCTGTCGAGTTGATTCTCGCCGCGCACCAGTCAGGGTTAGTTGCGTCGGCTGGGTACGAGTGAACCCAAGAGTCTGTAAAACTCCCGCTATTAGCTGTGAAAGTGCAAATTCTTTCTCGGCGCACCATTTAATCGAGCGTGTGTTGTAACAGTAACATACGGGCTTTCGAAAAAAGCTTGAGTCGCGGTGCGAATCCGACACGCTCGACCATTTGATTGTCTCATAGTGTAACAGTTCAGCACTAGTGGCCTTGAACCATTCAGTCTAGGTGCGAATCCTAGTGAGACATCCAATCACGATGTAGCCAAAAGATAGAGAAAGGCGTTGGCCTTCGAAGCCATCCAAGATGCATAAAGCTGCGGTAATATGGAGTAGCAGAACACTATTGGTGCAAATCCAATCGTCGTGACCAGTTTGATAGTATCATAGAGTAAGACAATACAATTCTGTGCCGACCGCATTTACCATTGGTAATTTGATGAATGCCGCTAAGAGCGAAAACTCATAATCAACTATGGGTTAGTCAATAGTGAAAATCGGACGTTGATAAAGTTACGTGCGTCTCTCTATTATCCAGTGATAAGTCCAGAAGACGCAGATACATGGGTGCAACTCCTTATATTCGAACACATTTTTACTAGATAAATCCTTGGTCGAGGGTACAAGTCACCTTGTATCCGCCTCCTAAAAATCGTCTGATATTCTAGGTTGTCAGAATCGGGTGCGCCCGTAAACGCGCAAATGTCTTGGTAGTGAAACAGACCATCACGCTAGTCTTCGAAACTAGAATTCGGGGTGCAATTCCCTGTCGAGACACCATTATTTACTGTCCTATCGTATAGAAGTTATTACCCTCGGCTTTGAACCGAGAGAACAGGGAGCGTTACCTTGTGGGACAACCAGTTAGGGACGGCAGCGTTGGCTGGATGGCCCAACGCAATTACGGAGATTAGTTCAATAGTAGAACGGGTCGTTTACACCGACAAAACGAGGGAGCGTAACCTTCATTTCCGACCATTTATTCGCACTTAGTTTATCTAAAACATCCCCGCGTTAGGGGAAGTAGCTGCACTACGGATGCAGCAGTGCGAGCCATTTTATTCCTGTTGAGGCGTCATAGTGACAACCGCTTGGCTGTTAACCAAGATTTAGCGTGGAGCGTTACCACGAGCAGGAGCCATTTAGGTGTGTGGTGGAATGTATACACAGTTGCCTTAGAAGCAGCCGTCGAAAGACATGCGGGTGCGAATCCTGTCACGCCTACCAAATTCAATGCCGGTGATGAGTAAGAGCAACTCAACAGCCTTTCAAGCTGTACAAAAGCAGGTGCGAGTCCTGTCATCGGTGCCATTTATGTCGCATTCGTCTAATAGTAGGACAGCAGGTTCTCAACTTGCATAAGAGGGAGCGTAACCCTCATGCGATACCATCGTTAGAGCAGAGGACGCAATGCGACCAGCGCCCGATTGTACGGACGCCACCAACTCCGTGAAGTTGGCTGCTTAATGGCGGGTTAGCCAAGTAGTAAGGCCGTGGCTTGCAAACCCATTATACATCGGTGCAATTCCGATACCCGCCTCCAATTTGTCATGTACGTGGTTGAACGGTAAAACACCTAGCGATTACGCCTTGGAGATTGTCGGTTCGAATCCGACCGTACAGGCCATTAATTATTGACTTACTAAACAGTAAGTGTAAAATATAATCAAGGTGTTTACGATGGAGTAAAATCCTCGCTTAAACAACTTCCTTAACTACTAAGAATATTGCTTTAAACGCGAGAAGCAACGGCACAAGCCGAGTTCGAAAGGTCAGCGGAACCGAATGGTGTATCTAACAAGATACGTCCGAAAGGAACGAGGCTGAAAAATAGAACGAATTTCTCTAACCTTCGTCAGTTGGAGAGAATCGGGTCGCGACGATTTAAATTTTATGAAATACACAAGATTCGCACAACTTTGGGACGCATTAATTGCCGACAGACCAAATGCCGTTCCTATTACTTCCTTTGGCACGAATTCAAATACCGCGAAAGCTTTAATTGAATACGCTAACGGAGACAAAAGAAAAATTGAGTCTGTCCGCAGTTTTATTCGCTCTAACGCATAAATCGGAATTATGCGTTGGTTGCGATAAACATATGGGGCTTATATCCTAAGAGTAAGGAAAGCGTTTGTGAAACGTTTAATCGGAGCGCAACTCTCCGTAAGCCCACCATTTTTCGTAGATACTGCTGGTAATTACAACTAGCTGAGTCTTCTACGATATGCTTCGGTCGTCTAACTAGCAGGGCGCACGGTTGATGTCCGTGATATATAGGTGCAAATCCTATCCGAAGTACCATTTTTATGCATCCGAAGCTTTAGTAGATGAGCGCGAGGCTTTTAACTTCGTGAAGAGGGCGCGATACCCTACGGTTGCACCATTTCAAAGTAATCCGATTACGACAAGATTTGCCTATTGGCGTAACGCTTATGTAGGGATAAACGGCATAGTTAAAACCTATCTTTGATTTGTATTCGTGTCCAGAGTAGCGATTGGAACAGGCTCTTAACCTGACGAGTAAAATCCACCGTGGGTGCGAGTCCCACCGAATACACCATTTGCATCGTTTCTCATAGCCCAGCCGAATGAAGCGGTCTTTTAAACCGACGCCTAACAGCCACCGCAGGAGCGAAGCCTGCACGATGCACCAATTTCAAAAACGCTTCCGTGGTGTAAAGCAGCACAGTCAGTTTTATAAACTGAGTCGCACTAGATGAGTGCCCGGTCTCGGTGCAAGTCCGAGCGGAAGTACCAAAAAGTTAGTTAATTAGCCGCATTCGTATAAAAGCTATTATACGGTCTTGGTAAGACTGTGAAAACGGGGCAGTACCGTTATGTGGCTCCAATTTAGTGAAGGATTGCGTGTCTGGCACGATTACGGTCGTAATATGGACGACAAGGATAAATTCCCGTCACGGCATATTATTTCACTGATGGACTGTAAGCATAAAAAGTGATGCTCTAGGCTCTTAGCCTTGAGAACTCGGTGCAGTACCGGAACGGTCCACCAAAAACATAACGCTAGTTTGCTTATATCGTAAAGCCGCCCGCTGAAGACGGGACGAACAGGATGCAAACGCCTGACTAGCGGCCAATTTCATCTGGTTTCGTCAGAGAAACTAGGCTACAAAGCTAGTAGCTGTCACGGTATAACTCCGTGCATGACGACCATTTTCGCCTGATAGTTTAAGCGTTTGTACACGCATAAAAACACCGTTCGTGGGAGAACGGAGATACCGTGAAAGCGGTGACGGCGACCATTTTGCCATTGTAGTTTAATTCATAAAGCACGCCGCCACGTAGCGGTGAAAATTGGGTAGTAAACCCCATCAATGGCTCCAGTTATCACGTTATAAAAAAGCGGCGTTACTTCCGATAAATATCCCTAGCTAAAGGGGAACTTAAATACCCGATTGTAAGGGGAGGCGGTTTAGCTGATAGCAAATCGAGGCTTCGTCCAATAGTAGGACGGAAGAATGACACTCTTCAAACGGTGGAGCGTAACCACCAGCTTCGACCATTTCAAGTTAGGATAAATAGAAGGCAACACTGTGGAACTAGCGCCCGCTTGTAACGGGCGTGAGGATGTACACCTATGTTCAACCTGCCGTCAGCGAAAGCGCTACTCCCCTTACTAAGGAGTGTGATGCTATAGGGGTTGAATGGACCTAATTTGAATATTCCTATCGGGGTGGCAAGTGCGAACCGACCGTCTGTTAAACGGGACCAGCTACGAGCGTTACGTAGGGTAGGAGCCAAGAGCGATGGTAGTGTAAGCAATGTAAAGTGCGCTTGACGTACTGCAACTTACAACCTAGCTCTTTTACGCGGTGCATTCAAAACGGTTAGAAAAAGAAGATTAGTGAGTCGATTGTTCATGATAGATTTGGATGCACCGCATTTGCGGCATTAACATAAAGGTAATGTCTCTGCCTTCCAAGCAGAAAAAGTCGGGCCAGTACCGACATGCCGCTCCATTTGCAGTGTGTGATGTAATAGATAGCATGACGGGTTCCAACCTGTATGTTAGGGTGCAACTCCCTACGCGCTGCTCCTTTTTGTCTCATAAGTGTTGACAGATACACGCGGCTCTTCCAAAGCTGAGTAGTCGGAGCAATACCGACATGGGATACCATGCAGTCCACACGCCCTAACTAAGGGGAAGTTATGCTTGTAGTCTTAGCTATACAAGCTGTGGCAGCATTTAATGGGCGGGTTGGTACTAGTGTCCCGTTATACTTGGTCGCAACGATGTATAACGTAATGGGTGCGACTCCCAGCTTCGTCCTCCATTTGAAAGTGGGTTGGCTTAGAGGCAGCAATTCCTTAAAAAGTGAGACTAGGTGCCGTTTCTCGTCCATACTTGAGCGGAACAACACCGAAACTAACCGGCACCCCGTAACTGGTAAGGCTTGGTTTCTCTTTGGCGTAAAAGCAAGCTTTCAAATTTTTTTACTAATCTGTTTGCTGCGGGCAATTATAGCTTGCTGAGTCCTACGGAGAGGTAATTTAGGCGCATAGTGAAGCAGACATCACATCACTCTACGAAAGTGAAATCTCGGGCGCGAATCCCGATGTGCCTACCATTTTTGTGTAATAGAGAATATGACACATCAATATTGCCCAACCTGCGGACACAAAGGAAAACATAAAAAGCACGAAGATAAGTGCCAGTATTGCGGCAACCCAATGATTATTGGAACGCCCGTCACACTTTCAGCGTTACCTACACCCGCTATTTCTCCTTCCGCTGGTAATTGCCCCGGTCCCTCGACTGGAATGCCAGCAGCGCCAGCAGGATTAGCTGGTCCTATTACTTAATTTAATGCCGTTGTTCCTAAGAGGAAGCCGAGTTTTGTAAACTTGTCTAGCGGGCGCAATACCCGACAGCGGCTCCATGAAGTCTTCGCTAAGGCTCCGAAAGGATGTTCCGATTTGAAATATTACTTAGCGTGGTGGACAAGATTCGGTAATGTAGGTTCGACTCCTACGATTTCTACTTTAGCCCATGTACGCCAAGAGAGAGCGCACAAGCTTAGAACTTGTGGGACCGAGTGCGATGCTCGGCATGGGCACCAATCCTGAAATGGCGCAGTAGCGAGACGCGATGCACTTAAAACGCATTACCCTAGCGGTAAACATCGTGGGTGCAATCCCCACTTTCAGGACCATTTTCCGGTTGTGGCGCAGCAGCGAGACGCGAGGCACTCAAAACGCCTTACCTTTATGGTAAACAACGTGAGTGCGAATCTCACCTACCGGACCATATGAAAAATAAAGAAGTGGTGGAATTCGTTCGTAATGCTATTAAATCATGGAACGAAAAAGAACTAACCGCCGAAGCAGCATTGTTTGCTATTAGTTCTGTTGTTAATCCTGTTGAAATGACGCGAAAAGACATCGAAAAAGTCCGTCAAATCTACAAAAAAATAGCTTGATTCATACGTCAAGTGGTGCAAAATGAATCCATGATTAGATTTACTAGACAACAAATTGTAGATTTTATAACTAAAGAAGAAATGGGGATGTCTTCAATTTTTATTCACGACAAAAATCGTGCCGAGATTAGTTTTGTTGACGGTTCATTTGATTCGTGTGAAATTGTAGAGGGAACGGAATTGAGTGCAAACGACCTTTCGAAGTACGTTATGAACGACTGGTCATGGAAAATTGTTTACGGTGCGGAAAACGATTCCGCACTAAACAAGAACGCCCTTGGCATGATAGGGGTTCCGAAGTAAAAGAATTCAGTAACTAGGCAACCTTTTAGTGTAAAGAAGATATATGCGACCAAACACTGACCAAATAATCGACCTTTCCGATTTAATCGTTGAACATCAGATTTCTAACGGTCAACTTCCTCGTAAGAGCGCCTTTGGACACGACTCTCCTCCAGAAGGATACCCAAAGAACAAGTCTCAATACGCAGACCCCGCAAATTTCAAGTATCCGATTGATAACGCTGAACGAGTGCGAGCAGCATGGAGTTATATTAACAAAGATAAGAATGCTAGCGAATACTCTTCATCTGACCTAGGGAAGGTTAAGTCTCGTATCAAGAAGGCGGGTCGGAAGTACGGTATCACATTTACCGAATAATTTTTAGGGAACGAACGCAGCCGTAAAGGTATCGCTAGTCCAAACCGAAAACAAACCAGTGTCCATGAGCGTGAAGATTGCGCAGAAGAGACCGACGTTTAAGTAGGTAGCATTAGTTGCGTTCGTTTTCCCATTTTTGGATGATGAACCGAAGCAGCCTTCGGACTCGCCTTGAAAGCGATGGGAGCCAGCAATGGCTTTGGGAGCGACACCTACGTTATCCGCCAATTGGATAGTTAACTCGTCAAGGCGCGAGGTTGGTTTCGAAAACCAAACGAACCTCTAAAACAGGTTTGGCGTGCAAATCGTCAGCTATCCTCCATTTGGTGAGTAAATCCATTAAGTATGGACGCTAGCTGGAAACTAGCTGGAGCCTCTAAAACAGGCTTGGGATGCGAGTTCTCTGCTCACCGCCATTTGGTTCGTGTCTTCAACAAGTGTTGAACACTGTTTGCTAAACAGTTGATACCTGAAATACGGTATAGGGAGCGTTACCTTCTCGAACCGCCATTTCTTTTTAGTTGACGAATGATTCAAGTCTTCCTAATATCAGGATATGCCTACATCATTATCTGACATCGAAGCCCTTAAAACATTTTCAACCTTTCAACGTGTAAAGGTCAAGCGCGAAGACCTTTTAAAAGCTCTTCTTGATAATAAGAAAGCGCACGACGACTTACTTGCAAATGCCCTTAAAGGATACTATAAGAGCGTAAAGAAGACTCTTTCAGAGCGTATCAAGACAGTATTACCTCTTGTTAAGGAAGAGCTACAAACTACCCTCGAAAGTGTAACAAACTTAGAAGAGAGCGTTAAACCCGTAGTCTTTAGTTCCAAACAACAGTACGCTTTGTTTAATTTTAACATTCCATTTCCAGAAAGCCACGAAGACGACTACAACCGCGCAATTCAAATGGTTAAATTAAGCGCAAACGACCTATTTGAATTATCGGAAGACGATTTTTCGAAGTTCGTTATGAACGACTGGTCATGGAAGAACGAGTTTTTGTCCACGAGTCAAATGTATTGTAGCGGCATGTCGGTGGCTACAGGAATTGCAAATTTCAGTAAGAAGTCATAATGTTCGACCTCGATACTCTAAATCAGGCTATGGTAGGTTATCGCAAAGCCTTTAAGTGCGACCCTGTAGCAATGGTATTAGGTCCAGAAAACTACGCTAGATTAACCAATGTTTGTTGGAGTCCTTCTCCAATAAAAGAAAAACGTCCGAACTGGTATGAAGATAGCTTAACAAGATTTCAAAAACTGATAAGGTATGATGTCTTTTTCTTAGATAATATTTGTTTAAGAATACTTCATACCGACGAGCCTAACCATTTTGAATTAAAATAATGTTAAATCCTGACACCCTTAACCAAACTATGGACAATATTTTTGGCGTCCGTCAAATGTGGAAGGGTAAATATCCTTTGTCGTACTGTGAATTGTGCGAGACAGTTTGTATAAAGTGTCCAGCATGTAAGAACGTTTCCTGCAACGGCGGCGGATGCGATGAATGTATGAAGGATTATCCTGAATGGTCTGAAACCAAACACCATTACGAATCGTATCTTACCACTGAGGAAAACAAGGCTGTATCTAAAGTACGATTCTTAAAAAGATACATTCAAGCTTCTCTGGCGGCTGGATTTTCTGAAATCAACTGGCAATACCTTCACGAAACCGGCAAACTTTGCGGTAGCGCGTATAGTTTGTTTGATGAATTAAAGGACTTCGACCCAAATTATTATAGAGATAAGCATGAGACGGCTCGTTCGTCTAATAGTTAGGACCACAGGCTTTCAACCTGTTGAATAGGGAGCGTAACCCTAACGGGCTACCAATTTAGTTGACGCGACCATTAATCAATGTAGAATCTACATATGAAATGGCACAAGTCTCTGATTGGAAATTTTGTCGATACTAAAGTTCGAGAGTTTGAATTTGATAATACCGCTGTATTAGTTACAAAGTGGTACGACTTCGATAAAGCCATCGAAGAATTAGAAGGTCTTCATTTCTTTTGGTTCAAACATACTAACTCTCCATATACCGACCGAGAAGCAGTAGTTATTTACTTTGTTAGAGTCGATACTAGAGAAGAAGGCGATGGAGTAATTGGGATGGTAAAAGAACTATCTTACTTTACTTACGCTAGATTTTACGAAGGTGAAAGTGCTATTAAAGCATTAAAAAATTTTACGGAAAAGGTCTAGGCCGTCGATGCCGGTTTCCGAATCGCTGAGACTTACTGCACATAGGTCAAGAAACCATAGAGGCGGGAAGAGGGCAGCATCCCTCGGGTATGGAGCCGAATTCGAATATCAAGAAAGCGCGATTCTCCGTAAATTTTATCCGTATAGTGTAACAGATAGCACAAAAGTTTCCTAAACTTTTAGTCGGGGCGCGATTCCCCGTATGGATACCAAATACTGCGGATTGTTGTAATAGTAGCAACCTTCTCTCTGAAAGAAGTAGAATTGGCGCGAAACCAATATCCGCATCCAAAAACGCGCCCTCACAATGCTGAAACGCAGTGTAAATCGAGGCGTGGTAAAATATCGAATTTAGGCGCGTGGTGAAGCAGAAATCATACCGAGCTTCTAACTCGTGAGTCGAGGGCGCGAATCCCTCCGTGCCTACCATATGAAATTAAAGAAACTTGAAAAACAGCGCAAATACCTTGAGGACAATATCGCAAGGTTTGAGAAAGCTATTCAGGATAAATTGTCTTCTAAATCGAACGGTGATGCAGAACTAGATGTATCTGCGTGTTATCGCAAGATAGATGAGTGGAGAAAAGAACTTGATAGCCTTCCCAAACTAGTGTAAAAGTTAGTAAGAAAGGTGGTGATTATTATGTTAAGTTGGGCACTCACATTCTTGATTATAGCTTTGTTAGCTGGACTTCTAGGACTCGTAGGAATCGCTGGAGCCGCAGCATCAATTGCAAAACTGTTGTTCGTAGTGTTTTTGGTATTGTTCCTAGTATCATTGGTAGTAGGTAGAGGACCAAGAATTTAATTTTAACCGTGCGTATGGCAATGGGGCGCACTTGCCGATAAAGCATAAATAGTGATGCGCTCGTTTCGTAAACGAGATAATGTTGGATGCAAGTTCCCATATCGGCTCCATTTTAAAACTAACACCTTGAAGTAGAATCATGTTCTCATGTTTTTTAGCGTAGTGTAATAATGCCTATCTACACATATGAGTACCATAATGAAGGCTTTTATAAGAAAACGGGAAATAGAGCCCCAATCTTATACTACTTATATTGAGAAAGAACGCAAAGAGTGGCACTCTCTGTTACGTCGCGTTCAAAATATCTTTCCTATTCAGGAAGATTCTTTTTTAAATTCATATAGCAGTGTTGGCATAAAAAATGGATAATACTGAAAATAGAGCGTAGAATGCATTGAATACCCAATCATATGTCACTACCTCTAACACAAAAAGTACAAGGCTTCCTAAGTGAAGTCAAGAGCGCAGCACACTCGTTAGCGCTAGAACTCGAAAAGCTCGAACAAGAAGTCATTCACCAGCGTACTCGGTATGAAGCTGTTAAGAATGAGCCTACCGCTCCCAAAGAAACGTTTATTCAAGAATTGGAAGCTGAGTTCGAGAAACTAAAGAAACAAGCCTCGTTGCCCGCAGCAACTAAAATTGGAGCAGCACCAAACATCCTTCAAGAACAAGCTTTATTGTCCCTTAATGGTGCAGAAGCTACTTCGCCACCCGAAGTAATTGCTTTAGTAGAAGCGCGTAATAAGCAGACAGCGGAAACAATTAATCAGCCATCAGGAGTAGCTCCCGTTTCTATACCTAGCGGTGTAAACAACGGGTAAACAATTTGCGGCTATAGCCGCCCATGAACTTAGAGTGCAACAGATACAGCGTCCTATAGATATGACGCTTATTCGGTGAGATAAGTAGGTTATTGATTTAACTGAACGAGCCGAAACAGTGCGATGGCAACGTAAAGCTGTCCTTTCACTCTAAGTTCTATTTTTAATTTATGAATAATCCCGAAGAACAAGTACGTAACGCCATAGAATCCCTTAACGCTGCATTCAAAGCGGACCCCAAAGCAATTTGGACATTATTTAATGTCTATACCACCTGCAATGAAGACCTTGCTAATCACCCCACTATTCAAGTAATAACCCAAGATGTCGATGGTAAGGAAGAATATACATTGGGTTTAATTGGATTAATTAATGGTGTCATAGAGGCGGCTTTAGGCCATCGTATTTGTATTATGACTTCTGAACCTAATGAAGAAGGTCAGCGTCAACTTATGGGTTTCGACATTTATAAACCTGAATCAGAAGACGTAGCTACAAAAAACGAAGACGAAAAATCTTCGGTGTTTGACGATAGCTCATTTATAGAAAAGTAATAAAATTCAAATTTCTTAGTGGTATAAGTGTAAAAGTTGGTATGCGCTTGACCATTTTGAAATCCCTACGCCACACTCTTCTTGAAAGTGGCCCAGCGTGCGTACAATTAATTTACGCGCTACGTACGATTATGTGGGGGATACAACTCCTATTCGGAGTCCTCGTACCCAACCCTACATTAAATTTCTTATCTCAAGGAGTTTGGCCTTTTTGCTTTTTAATTTTAGGGTTTCTTGGTCTAATCTCTGTTCTTATTGAGAGCTTTTGGGCAAGCTTTTATTTTGCTGCTTTAAATGTTTTTCTTTATGGGTATCTAGGTTTTACTCATGTCGCGTCAGGTCAATACATGGACGCTACAAACTTCTTATTTGAAATGTTCGTAGTTTGTTGGTTAACATTTCGAATACCATACGATAAGATGCTTTTAAGATAATATGTTGCATATTAATATTTTAGCAGAAGCAGCTTCTAGCCTTTCGGAATCGGCGCGGCAATCAAATCCCGAGGATTGGCATACATTTGCATATTCAGCCGTAACAGCTATTGTTACTGTAATTGGTAGTTTATTAGTTAGCCGTAAGAAACAACGCGTCGATGATTTCTCTGCGTTTATGAAAGAAAGTTCTGACTATCGTGAGGAAATAAGGCATGAACTTGAGCGTAAAGAAGATGAATATAAAAATGAGATTGAAAAACATCGTACACTCATTGCTGAAAAAGAAAAGATGCTAGAGCGTCTTCGTAAAGAGAACGAGGAGTATCTCGTTCATTACAAGTTTTTAGCTGATTATATGCCCCAAATTGTTTGGACAGCTAGCCCCTCTGGAGATATTGATTACTGTAATCAAAGATGGTTTGACTATACTGGTATTAATGTTGACCAAGCTCGCGGCGACGGATGGGTTAAAGCTGTTTATCCTGATGATGTTCCTAAGATTACTTCGGAATGGAGAAACTCAATCAGTAAAGGTCTTCCTTTTGATACTGTTACGAGGTTTAAAAAAGTTTCAGATGGAGAATATCGTTGGTTTTTAATAAGAGTATTGCCAAGATTCGATAGTCAAGGTAGAATAGTACAATGGATAGGTACTTCAACAGACATTAATGAAGTCTATTCCCAAAAAGCTAATGAGCACAAAACTGTATAATATCTTTGTAAAAAGTCCGTATTACTCTCTAAGAGCTTTTTATACGATTAAAATGTTGCTTTTGAGCATTGGTATTTTATTTTTTCATCTTAGATTCTATGGGGACAACCCAATAGCTTTGATGCTTAATGGCGATTATAGAATATCTTTTGGTATGTTAGCACTAAGTATGACGGTATTAGGTGTGTCGAATATCTTATTCAAGAAGTATATAGCAGGTTTAGCTTTTGCGCTTGGCAACCTAATGATATTCTGTATGCTGTCCGTTGACGCTTTATCACACGGAGTATGGACAATTGCCGCTATATCGTATTTTATGGATATGCTTGCGAACGCGTGGCTGTATTTCAAATTACGTTTCGACAATATTAATCTAAATCTAAAATATTAACGCTTGACGTTTGGATAAAAAATCGTACAGTTGAGAAAATGAAACGTCGCCTAGGAAAAACTGCCGCTGTAATCCTCACCCGAGGAGGTCTGTTCTGTTTGTCTCAGCGTACGAATACTGAAATGTTTAGTGGTTATTGGCAGTATCCCGGTGGTCGCGAGGATTCTCCAGAGGAAACGCATCTGCAAATTGCTTTGCGGGAATTGAAAGAAGAGACGGGTCTTACGCCGCATCCCGCTCGCCTTAATGAACTCGGCAATAACATCTACGATACGGATTGCGAGAGTTGTGTTTTGTTTCATTTAGAATTACATCCCGGCGAGGAGCCTCAGTGGATTGAAAAGCACAAACATAATGCGTGGCGCTGGTTTCCGTTTGGGATGATTAAGGGATTGCAGTTG
>Ga0302319_10010982_pt1 | contig 17215 bp, 16 predicted proteins | sample Bog_T0_2_FD_203319 | JGI IMG/M metagenome (GOLD analysis project Ga0302319, IMG submission 203319) | Peat permafrost microbial communities from Stordalen Mire near Abisko, Sweden - Bog_T0_2 | ecosystem: Environmental > Terrestrial > Soil > Wetlands > Peat | place: Sweden: Abisko, Stordalen Mire...
GATCACGATGGCGCGAGGAACCGGAAAGCCCCAGCGCGCGAGTCGGGCAAGGTTCCATGCCTTGCCGCCGACGCGCGCCGCCCCGGCCGCATGCGCCCGAGGATAATCGAGAACCCCGGTCACTTCGTTTCCCTCGCCCCGATGCCTTCGAGCGTGAGACGGACCAACCAATCGATCTCATTCCTGGACAGAGCGCCGCCGGTCGACAACGTGTGCAGCATCATCTGCGTGAACAGACCGAGCGCCACGAAGGTCAAATGCCAGGGATCCTGATCGCGACGGATCGCGCCCTGCACTTGGCCCAGCGCCAGAATGTCGCAAATGAGGCCTCGCGTTGAGGCGCCGCTCGGCGCCGCCTTCAGTTCCGAAGCGTCGCTCGGCAGACGGGTCAGGGAGACGAGGGCGACCTTGGGATGTCGACAACAGACGTCGGCGATTTCCAGCAACAGATCGCCGAGCATGCCAACCGCTTCGTCGCCATCGGCGATGCGAGCCCGAAACGCGGAATCGTAAACCTCCGTTTCCCGTTGAGCGACGGCGAGGGCGATGTCCTCCTTCGAGGCGAAGAAATTGTAGAGCGTCGTTCGCGTCAGTCCGGCCCGCTCAGCCAGATCCTCCATGCTGACGCCATCCAAGTCATGCTCGGAAAAGGCGATCTTCGCCGCGTCCAAAATCTGGTTGCGCGAGCGGTCTTTGCGGCTGGGCTTGATCTTTCGCATTTACATACGTCCAATTTTGGACGTGTGTAAACACAAAATAACGCCGTGTCAATTCCCTCCGGCGGCAAACTCCTCCAACAGATGACGCCAAACGACTACCGAAGCCGCGGAGGCCCCGGCCGCCGATTCATGTTCTCGCGGGAACGCTGTCGCCTGAGCGGCGTTGTCGCTTCTACCGATAGACCGCAAAAGGAATAGGCCATGGCGCTCGTGCTGGTAATGCTGCTCGCGGCTTCGCTGCCGTCGATAGACATCACGAGCGCCTGCCATGTACAGGAGCGCGGGTTGCCGACCGACCAACGCGGCGCCGCCTACAAGGATTGCGTGCAAGTCGAGCAAGCCGCCGCGGGCGAGCTTCGGACGAAATGGACGCAATTTCCGGCGACGGCGAGACAGCCGTGCGCGGATTTGGCGCCGACGTTCGATTCTTACGTCGAATTGCTGACCTGCGTGGAGATAAGAACGGGAAGCGGCCCGCAAGCCACGAACCGGAAATAGCCCCCCGGTCTCAATGACAAAAGATTGCCCAGATCGACGTCTTGCACTTCTGGCACATATCGGCGACTTCGTCGGAAACGGATTTCAGATCGTGCTTGGAAGGCTCGATCATGGAGGCGAGATCGAGCGCCACCCGCCCTTGCGCGTCGAACGCCTGCGCGCCCAGCTTGACGCTCACCGAGCGCCCCGCGCCGTCGCGCAGAACGCCGAGCGTGACGGTCGCGCCAGGGGAGAGCGCGCGGATCTTGGCGGAAAGCTCTTTCGGGCTGCCGACGATCACGCCGTTCACCTGCCTGATGACATCGCCCGTCTTGAGGTCCGACGCGGCGGCGGGGGAACCTTCCAAGGCGCCGGCGACGAGCGCCCCCGCCCCGGCTCCATTCTCGACGGGAGCGATGTCGATGCCCAGCCATCCGCTCGTCGGCTCCGGCTTCGCGCGGCACGACGCCTTCCTCGCGCCGAGGCTCTCCTTGGTCGCGCTCAACTCGGACTTGAAGAAAGTCTCCGCTTTGTTCAAGGCCTCCGCGGTCACGCAAGCGCGAATGCCCTGTTTCGCGCGCGTCTCGAAATCGTCCGGCTGGCCGCAATAGGCGATCACGGCTTCCTCGACGGCGAGGCTCTTCAACCGCTTCCAGAAGAATTGCTCCTGCGGCTTGGTCATTTTTGAAAAGTCGAGATCGCCGAACGGCGGTTCCTCGGCCCACGCGGATGAGGCCAGAAGAAGCGTCAGGACGCATCCTGAAACAATGCGGGGGAACATAGATGTCTCCGAATGTCGATCACACGAGTTTGAAGGCGATGTGCGATCCGCCTCGGGACAAACATATATTTGTACAGGGAAGACGCCAGCTTTGATTCCATTCGCCCAGAAGGAGCCTTTGATGAAAACACGCTTCGCCGCCTTGCTGATATCCGTCGTCGCGAGTTCCCCCGCGGTCGCGGCGACCGTGATCGATGATTGGGCGAATGTGAAGGTTCCGCCGCCGCCGGAGCTCAAATCGGTCACGATCGACCCGAAGAGCACGGCGCTGTTGCTGCTCGATTTCAACGGTCACGAGGAGGCGTCGAGCGGCCCGTGCAACAAGGCGGCCAAGCCGCGCTGCCTCGCTTCGATCCCGACAATTCGCGAGCTCCTCTCCAAGGCGCGCGCCAAGGGCATGTTCGTCGTCTATAGCCTCAGCGGGAACGGGGCGCCCGGCGACATTCAACCCGAGATCGCGCCCGCGGCCGACGAGCCGGTCGTCAAATCGGGCCCGGACAAGTTTCTTCACACGAATCTCGGCGATCTCTTGACGCAGAAGGGCGTCAAGACGGTCATCGTCACTGGCACGGCCTCCGAGGGCGCGGTGCTCGACACCGGAACCGACGCGGCGCTGCGGGGCATGAATATCATCGTTCCCGTGGACGGCATGTCCTCGACCGAACTCTACGCCGAGCAATATGTCGCATGGCATCTGACCCACGCCCCCGGCGTCGCCGCGAAGACGACGCTGACGCGGACCGACATGATAGGATTTTGACGGCGGTGGCCGGTCGCGCTCTGTTGAAGTGGACGCCTTCAGCTATGAGGACGTCGGACCCGCCTCCGCCGATCGCGTCTTGCGGGCGGCGCCGATCGCGGCGAGGATGTGGGTGCGCATCGCGCTGGCGGCCCAACCGGGATCGCGATGCGCGAGCGCATCGACGAGCTCGCGGTGGTGACGCATGCTGCGTTGGATTTCCTCGGGCGAATAGCGGATGAATATTCTCAGCGTCAACGGCGCATCGACCGCCAGGGAGACCAGCTTGGCCAGATGCTCCGAGCGCGCCGCTTCGATGATGGTGCGGTGAAACCGTGAGTTCGCTTCAGCGAGCCTCGTCAGATCCTCGCTGGTCTCGCGGCGCGCGGCCTCCTCCATGATCGCGCACAGCGCGCCTAGCTGCGCGACTTCCGCGTCGCTGATATGGCTGGCCGCGATCTCGGCCGCGAACGGCTCGAGCATCGCCCTGATCCGGAACATCTGGTCGATCTGGACTTCCGACCAGATGGCGACCGTCGCGCCGGAATTGGGCCGAAAATCGAGCAGACCTTCGGCGCTGAGCCGGCTCAAGGCGTCGCGCACGGGCGTGCGGCTGAGGCCCAGTTCTCGCGCGAGCTCGATCTCCTTCAGCCGGCTGCCCGCCGACAGGCGGCCGTCCAGGATGCGCTGACGCAATTCGAGATAGGCGCGCTCCGCGGCGGTCGACCCGGCGTCGCGAATGTCGGATCTCGCCGCCCCGCCGCCGCTCCTCGGTGGGCGCTTGGACGTGGCGCTTGCTTCATCCACCGGCGACCCCAAAAACAGCAACTCCGACCTTTACTCGCGGCGTATTGTATACATTAATGCGGGAGATCGCCAAGGGCTCCGGGAGTGGGCATGTCCGAGAACACAAGCGACGGCTGGCTATCGCTCGACGACGCGGCCGGGCGGCTCGGCGTCAGCCGGCTCCGGCTGCGCGAAGCGATCGCGGCCCGGGCGATCGAGGCCCGACGCGACAATCGCGGGTTCTGGCGCGTTTCGCTCGCCGCCGACGAGGCCGCCGCGCGCCGCCGCATCAGCCACGCGCGCGTCGACCCGAGCCAACTCGTCGAGTTGCTGTTCGACGAGATCGAGGAAATGAGCGCTCTTCTGGGCGAGCGCGACGCCGACGTCGCGCGCATGAGCCGCCTCGTCGTGCGTCAGCAGGATCTGCTCGATCGCGCGCTGCTGTTGGCGGAATCGCCCTCCGCGGCGACGCCCGCGATCGACGCCGAACGCGTGGCGCGACTGCATGAGCGGTCCGAGGCGTTGATCGAGCAGACGCTGTCGAAGCTGCGCGGCCGCGACGCCGAACTGACCAAGATGACCAGCCTGATGGGCCGCGCTCTCGACACGGTCGCCGGCCTCGACGCCGAGGTCACCCGTCAGACCGAGGTGACGCGCAAGCAGCAAGCCTTACTGGACCGGGCGTTCTCGATCGCGCAGGCGAGTCTGGATCGCTTTACCGGCGGCGCCGGGTTTTTCGGCCGGCTGCGGGCGCGGATCGGCGGCGGGCGGGCGGCCGGACGCTGATCTCTCAGGTTGCATACGAAAACGCCACGGCGCCCGAATCGAGGCGAGTCCTGCCCTAACAATGCCGTTGACTCCTCTTCGGTCCGTGGTTTTAATGTATACAATGAACGGGGGAAGGGAAGTCGCTCATGGCGTCGGCGGACGATCTCATTCTGGTTTACGAACGGCGCCTCTCCGACTTCGAGGCGCGTCTGGCCGCCATCGAACGCGAGCGCGCCGGAGGTTCCGAGGCCGCGCTGTCGGCGGCTCCGCGGCACAAGAGCGCCAGTGGTTACCGCCTCGGCGTCGATGTCGGCGGCACCTTCACAGACCTGCTGCTGCTCGACGAAAAGCGCGCGCGCCTGTTCACCGCCAAGGTGCCCTCCACCCCCAACGATTCCTCGATCGGCGTGCTGAACGGCATCGAGAAGATCTGCCGCGAAGCCGGCATCGATCCGACCGACATCGACGACGTCATGCACGGCACGACCGTCGCGACCAATACGGTGCTGACCAAGTCCGGCGCCCGCGTCGGGTTGGTCACGACCAAGGGCTTCCGCGACGTGTTGCAGATCGCGCGATCCTATGTGCCCGGCGGGCTCGGCGGTTGGGTGATCTACAACAAAGCGCCGCCGCTGGCGCCGCTGGAGCTGACGATCGAAGCCAAGGAGCGCCTCGGCGCCGACGGTTCGGTGCTGATCCCGCTCGACGAAGCCGCGTTGCGGAGGGATCTGGCCGCGCTGTCGCAAAAGGGCATCGAGGCGCTGACCGTCTCGCTGTTCAACGCCTATGTCGACGGCAAGCACGAGCGACGGGTCGCGGAGATCGCGGCCGACGTCATGCCGCGCATCCCGGTCTCGATCTCGTCCGTCGTCATGCCCGAGATGTATGAGTACGAGCGCGCCGAGACGACGGTGGTGAATTCCTACATCCGTCCCGTCGTCTCGAAATACATCCGCAGCCTCGAGGGCGAGCTTTCGAGCAAGATGAAGGGCGTGCAGTTGCACATCCTGCGCTCGGACGGCGGCCTCTCCTCGGCGCGATCGGCGATGGACAGTCCCGTCAATCTGTTGATGTCCGGCCCCGCCGGCGGCGTCGCGGGCGCGGTCGGCATCGCCAAGCGCGCGGGCTTCGAAAAGCTGCTCACCTTCGACATGGGCGGCACTTCGACCGATGTCGCGCTGATCGAGCACGGCACGCCGCAAACGCGGCGCGAAACGCGCGTCGGCGACGTCACCGTGCGCGCGCCGTCGATCGACGTGCGCACCGTCGGCGCCGGCGGCGGCTCGATCGCCTATGTCCCTGAACTGACGAAGGCGCTGCGCGTGGGCCCGCAATCCGCCGGCGCCGTGCCCGGTCCCGCCGCCTACCGAAAGGGCGGCGAGGCGCCGACGGTCACCGACGCCAATGTCGTGCTCGGCTATCTCCCGGCCGACGCCAAGCTCGGCGGCGACATGATCATCGATCGCGCGCTGGCGGAAAAGGCGGTGCGGAAAATCGCCGACGCGCTCGGCATGAACCTCGAAAAGGCCGCCGAGGGCATCATCAACATCGTCAACGAAAACATGTGCGGCGCGCTCCGCCTCGTGTCGGTCGAGCAGGGCTACGACCCGCGCGACTTCGCGCTGATCGCGTTCGGCGGCGCGGGTCCGCTGCACGCCAACGCGCTCGCCAAGCTGATCAACTCCTGGCCGGTGATCGTGCCGCCGGGACCGGGCGTGCTGTGCGCCTATGGCGACGCCACGACCCGGCTGCGCAACGAGGCGTCGCGCACCTTGGTGCAGCGTTTCGACGCGATGACGGACGCGCAGGCGCGTTCGATCTTCGCCGATCTGGAGACCGAGGCGCACAAGGCGCTGGAATCCGACGGCGTCGGCGTCGCCGGTCAGGAGACGGTCTATCAGATCGACATGCGCTACGCTGGACAAGGCATGAAGCTGACGATCGACTCGACGCCGGCCGACTTCCGCGCCGACGGGCTGAAGGGCGTCGCCAGGCGCTTCGACAAGACGCACGAGCAATTGTTCACCTTCGCGCTCGACTCGGGTCACGAACTCGTCGGCCTGCGCGCGATCGCGCTCGGACCGCAAAAGCCCTACATCGGCGGCGCCGTGCGCCGGGGAGGCGCGGACCCGAAGGCCGCGGCGATGCAGGCGACACGCGTCTTCGTCGGCGACGGCTGGCGCGAGGCGACGATCTACGACCGCTCCAAACTGGAGGCGGGCAACCGCATCGTCGGGCCCGCGATCGTGATCGAGATGGACGCGACGACGCTCATTCTGCCCGACCACGCGGGCGTCGTCGACGACGTCGGCAATATCCTGATCCGGCCGATCGGCTGAAGGCGCAATCGAGGGGAGCTTCACATGCCCGCCACAATCATCGAGGCCAAGCCGGAGCCGTTCAAGCGCGTGCCGGTCGACCCCATCACGCTCGACATCGTCGAGAACGCGCTGCGCAACGCGCGCGTCGAAATGGACGCCGTGCTGTTCCGCACCGCGATGAGCCCCGGCATTCGCGAGCAGCACGACGCGTTTCCGCTGATCGCCAATCAGGAAGGCAAGATGGTCGTCGGCCAGTTCGGCTCGTTCCTGCATGGCTTCATCAGCGGCTATGACGGCACGATCGAGGACGGCGACATCTTCCTCACCAATGATCCCTATTCCTGCGCGGGGGCGATCAGCCATCTCAACGATTGGTTGTTGATGATGCCGATCTTCCTCGACGGCCGCCTCGTCTCCTGGGCGGCGATGTTCGGGCATATGACCGACGTCGGCGGCAAGGTGCCAGGCTCGTTGCCGACCGACGCGGGTATGATCTTCGAGGAAGGCACGATCATTCCGCCGGTGAAGATCTTCCGCGGCGGCGAGCTGAACAAGGACGTGCTCAGCATCCTCCTGCGCAACAGCCGCATGCCGCATTGGAACCGCTCGGACTTCTTCGCCATCGTCGCCGCCTTGCGCCTCGCCGAGCGGCGGGTGCGGGAGAACATCGCCCGCTTCGGCGTCGACACCTATATCTCGGCAATGTGGGAGATGCTGGAGCGCAATCGCCGCGCGATGTCGGCGATCATTCAGATGATCATTCCCGAGGGCAATCACCGCGCCAAGTTCGAGGACTGGATCGACGACGACGGCATGGGCAACGGCCCGTTCAAGATCGCCTGCACGCTCTGGCGCGAGGGCGAGAAGGCGATTTTCGATTTCGACGGCTGCGATCCGCAATCTTCCTCCTCGATCAACTTCCTGTTGAACGAAGAGATGTTCAAGATGTTCTTCGGCGCGTTCACGATCAATCTGTTCGATCCGCAGATTCTGTTCAATGACGGCTTCTACGATCTGCTCGACGTGCGCATTCCCGAGGGCTGCATCCTGAAGCCGAGGCGGCCGGCGGCGCTTTCCTGCCGCACGCATATGCTGGGGCGCATCTTCGATCTGATGGGCGGACTGCTCGGACAGGGCGCGCCCGAGGCGTTGAACGCCGCGGGGTTTTCCGACAGCCCGCATTTCATGTATTCCGGTTTCAATCAGAAGGGCGAATGGTATCAACTGTTCCAGATCGGCTTCGGCGGCATTCCCGGCCGGCCCGTCGGCGACGGCCCCGACGGACACTCCCTCTGGCCGGCCTTCACCAACGTGCCGAACGAATTCCTCGAGGCCTACTTTCCGCTGCGCATTCTCGAATACGCGACCTTGCCGGATTCCGGCGGCGCGGGGCTGCAACGCGGCGGCAACGGCATCACCATCGCCTATGAATTGCTGGAGGCCGGCCAGATCTCGATTCACGACGATCGCTGGTTCACGTATCCCTGGGGCGTCAACGGCGGCGAACCGGGCATGCGATCGACCAAGCGTCTGGTGCGCAAGAACGGTCAGGTCGAGAACATCCCCTCCAAATGCGACCGCATTCATGTCCAACCGGGCGACGTCCTGCATTTCGACACCTGGGGCGGCGGCGGCTGGGGCGACCCGCTGAAGCGCGACCCGGAGAAGGTCGTCGCCGACGTCGCGCGCGGCCTCGTCACCGCGAAGGGCGCCGCGCGTTACGGCGTCGTTGTGACGTCCGACGGCAAGCTCGACGCGTCCGCGACCGAGCGCCTGCGTCGCGACAAGGCGGCCGCGCGCGGACCCAACCAGTTGTTCGATCGCGGCTTCAAGTCGATCGCGGAGCTCCGCGCGCGCTGTCAGGCCGAGACCGGCTTCCCGCCGCCGCGCGAGCCTCGATTCACGACGAGCTACAAGGCGGCGGCCGAATAAGGGAGCTTTCGATATGCCCGATGCAGCCGAAGGCCTCGACGAAAACTACGCGCGCGCCGGTTATCACGCCGCGCAAACCTGGGGCCAGCGGCCGGCGCTGATCATGATCGATTTCGCGCAGGCCTATTTCGATCCGAAATCGCCGCTGTTCGGCGGCGAAGGCTGCCGCGCGGCGCTCGAGTCGGCGCTGCGTCTGAGGCAGGTCGCACACGATTGCGGTCTTCCCGTCATCCTGACCGAGGTTCGATATCGCAAGGGCGGCGCGGACGGCGGCGTCTTCTATCGCAAGACGCCGGTGCTTTCGTGTTTCGTCGCGGGCGAAGCGACGCAAGCCTTCGCGCAAGGGTTAACGCCGCGTGACGATGAATGGGTCATCTCCAAACAATATCCGAGCGCGTTCTTTGGCACGAGTCTGGCCGCGGGGCTTACAGCGGCGGGCGTCGATACGCTTGTCCTCACCGGCCTGTCGACGTCGGGCTGCGTGCGCGCGACTTGCGTCGACAGCATGAGCCACGGCTTCATCACCTTGGTCGCGCGCGAAGGCGTCGGTGATCGCGACCCGCGCCCGCACGAGGCCAACCTCTACGACATGAACGCCAAATACGCCGACGTCGCGCCGGAGGCGAAGATCACGGAGTATTTCAAAGCCCACGCGCATGGACGCGTCGCCTAAACCTACGATCAACCGAGGGAGCAGAGCCATGAAGATATTGCTGGGTGGTTGCATAGCCTTGATGATAGCCGCGGGCGCGGCGCCCGCTTTCGCCGACGGCGTCGCCGATGCGAAAGCCCTGGTCGAAAAATATTCGAAATTGCCGAGCTTCGAGCCCCCCGGGCCGGCGTTCGACGCTAAGGCCTGCATGGCGGGCAAGAAGATCTTCTCGATCCCGCTGACCAACGCCAATCCGTTCAACGTCGCGATCTCGAAGGGCATGGAGCAGGCCGCCGCTATGGTCGGCTTTCCCTTCAAATCCTGGGAGACGCAGCTCTCGCCCGATCAGTGGACGCAGGGCATCAACAAGGCCGTCGATGAAGGCTACAACCTGATCGATCTTCAGGGCGGCCTGCCGCCCGAATATATCGCGCCGCAGATCGGCGAGGCGCGCAAGAAGGGCGTCAAGGTCACCGTGACGCACGACTATGACGCGACGACGCAGAAGGCGCCAGACTTCGTCGACGGCGCCGCCAACACCGACTACGTCACCGTCGGCCAGATCATCGCCGCCTGGACGATCGCCAAGACCGGCGGCAAGGTCGACGCTATCGTGCTCGGGCCGGACGAAATCACGCCGACGACGCCGCTGAAGAACGCGATCCTCGACTATTTCAAGGCCAACTGCCCCTCATGCAAGACCCGGTATATCAACACGCCGGTCACGGAATGGGCGACCAAGATTCAACCCTCGGTGCAGGCGGCGTTGCTGGCGGACCCCGACGTCAACTATGTGCTGCCGGTCTACGATTCGATGTCGCAGTTCATCGTGCCCGCGATCGGCGCGGCGAACTCGAAGGCGAAGATCGTCTCCTACAACGGCACGCCGTTCGTGCTCGACATGATGCGCGACGGCGACATCGTCGAGATGGAAGTCGGCGAGTCGCTCGGCTGGGTCGGCATGGCGGGCATCGACGCCGACATGCGCCTGCTCTGCGGCAAGGGAACCGTCACCAAGCTCAACACCCCCGCTTATATCTTCGACAAAGCCAATGTCGCGACGGCGGGCAAGCCGGCGACGTTCAACGACGGCTATGGCGACGCGCATGTCGCCGGCTTCAAGAAGCTCTGGGGTCTGCCATGATCCCGAGCGCATCGCCGAAGACGGAATCGTCGCTCGGCGATGCGCTCGTCGTGGAAAATCTCTCCAAGAGGTTTGGCGGCGCGCTGGCGCTCAGAAGCGTCGATGTGTCGGTGCGGCGCGGCGAGGTGCACGGCCTGCTCGGCAGCAACGGCTCCGGCAAATCGACGCTGATCAAGATCCTCGCCGGATTCCATGCTCCCGAGCCCGGCGGGCGTATTTGCCTGTTCGGCGCCGATCTGCCGCTGCCGGTTCACGCGGAAAACGCCAAAGCGATGGGGCTCGCCTTCGTTCATCAAAATCTCGCGCTCATTCCCGCGCTCTCGCTCACCGAGAATTTTCGCCTGACGCGGCTTTCGAGCGAGCCGAACTGGCGCATTTCCTGGCAGCGCGAGCATGACGCGGTGGGCGACACGCTCGCGCGCTATGGCCTGCGGCTCAACCCGCGCGCGCCTGTATCGAGCCTCTCGGCGGCGGAGCAGGCGCTGTTCGCGATCGTGCGCGCGGTCGAGGACCTGGGAGCCGACGAAGCGGGACGCGGACGTCTGCTCGTGCTCGACGAGCCGACGCCGTTCCTGCCGCGTGTCGGCGTCGATCAGATGTTCTCGCTGGTTCGTCGCGTCGTCGCCGAAGGGGCAAGCGTCATCTTCGTCAGTCATGACATCGATGAAGTCATGGAGATCACCGACCGCGCGAGCGTGTTGCGCGACGGCGCGCTTGTCGGCGTGCTCGAAACGCGGGCGGCGACGTCCGCCGATTTCGTCGAGCGCATCATCGGCCGCTCCGTGAAGTTGTTTCATGTCCACGCGCTCGCGAATACGCGGCGCGCGCCGGCGGCTGAAATTACCGACGTGACCTCGCCTGGGCTTGGTCCGGTGAGTTTCGAGATCGGCAAGGGTGAGATCGTCGGCGTCACCGGGCTCATCGGTTCTGGCTTCGATCGCGTCTGCGGCGTGGTCTATGGCGCGCAAGCCGCGACGCGGGGCCGTGTGATCGTCGATCAGACAGACGCGTTCGATCTCGCCCATATCGATCCCTCGGCCGCCATCGCGGCGGGCGTGGTTTATCTCCCGGCCGATCGGCTGGGCGCGGCCGGCGTCGGCGGTCTCTCCGTGGCCGAGAACGAAATGCTGCCGGTATTGTCGCGGATGCGCAATCGCTTCGGCCTCGATCGTAAGCGGATCGCGCGCGCGGCCCGCGACCTCGGCGTGACCTTCGACGTCAAGCCGAACGCGCCCGCCCTGCCGCTCGCCGCGCTCTCGGGCGGCAATCAGCAGAAGGCCCTGATGGCGAAGTGGTTGCAGACCCAGCCCAAGCTGATCTTGCTCGACGAGCCGACGCAGGGAGTCGATGTCGGCGCGCGCCAGCAATTGTTCGCGGCGCTCGACGCGGCGAGCCTGGAGGGCGCCGGCATCCTCGTCGCCTCCACGGATTTCGAGCAACTCGCGCAGATCTGTCATCGCGTGATCGTGTTCGCGCGCGGACAGACGGTCGCGGAATTGAGCGGCGCCCATCTCACCAAGGAAACGATCGCCGAATGCTGCTATCACTCGATGACGCGCATCGCATGAGCTTCGCGCGATGAGCGGATCCGACCGAGACGCCCTGCGGGCTTACGAGGAGCGCATCGCCGCGCTCGAAGGCAAATTGCGCGCGATCGAGGCGCGTTTCGATGGGGCGCCCGCGCGCGGTTTCGACTTCAAGTCGGCGGCGGAGAAATATGGGCTGATCGGCGCCTGGGCGGTGATGATCCTGTTGTTCGGACTGTTCACGCCGACGATGTTTTCCTGGCCGCCTTACACTTCGATGCTCGGCTTCAATGCGATCATCGTCGTGTTGACGCTCGGCCTGATCATTCCGCTCACCGCCGGAGACTTCGATCTCTCGGTCGCGAGCACGTTGACGCTCTCGGCGATGGTGGTCGCGATCCTCAACGTCAAGGAGGGCGTGCCGATCGCGGTCGCGGTGGCGCTTGCTTTGTTCGTCGGAATCATCATCGGCGCCGTCAACGCGTTCTTCATCATTTATTTCCGCATCCATTCGCTGATTGTGACGCTGGGCGTCGGCTATTTCGTCAACGGCGTCATTCTCTGGGTTTCCAACTCGGCGGTGGTGTTCGGGCAATCGCTGAGTTCGCTTGTCGGCGTGGTCTTCTCGGCGCGGTTGTTCGGCGTCGCGCTGTTGTTCTGGTACGCGCTGATCCTGACGATCGGCCTGTGGTATTTCCTCGAATACACCGCCGCGGGCCGGCGCTTGCTGTTCGTCGGCCGCGGCCGCGAGGTCGCGCGGCTTTCCGGCGTCAAGGTGGAATGGGTGCGCGCGGGCGCGTTGGTGGGCGCCGGATTGATCTCGGCGCTCAGCGGCGTTCTCTACGTCGGCATGCGCGGATCGGCCGATCCGAGCTCGGGCCTCTCGTTCCTATTACCCGCCTTCGCCGCGGCGTTCCTCGGCTCGACCGTGATCTATCCCGGCCGTTTCAATCCCTGGGGCGCTTTCGTCGCGGTCTATTTCCTCTCGACCGGCATACTCGGGTTGAACTTCCTGGGCGCCGACAGCTACGTGCAGAATCTCTTCTACGGCGGCGGCCTCGTGATCGCCGTCTCGATCTCGCAACTCGTGCGCAAGCGGCAGGCCATGGACTAGGCGCGCGAAATTTTTGGGGAGGACGACCGAATGAGCAAGCGCAATCTCCGCGCCGCGTTGAGCGCCGGCGAGTTCGTCGCCGCGCCGGGTCTGCACGACATGATCGCGGCGGTGATCGCCAACAAGGTCGGCTTCGACTTCGTCTACGCCTCGGGCTTCTGGTTGACCGCCTCGGCCTACGGCCTGCCCGACGCGGGCATTGCGACCTACACCCAGATGGTCGACCGCGTATCGACGTTGACGCGCGTCGTCGACGCCAGCGTGATCGCCGACGCCGACACCGGCTACGGCGGCCTGCTCAACGTGCATCACACCGTGCTCGGCTATGAGGCGGCGGGCGTCGCCGCGATCCAGATCGAGGATCAGGAATTCCCCAAGAAATGCGGCCATACGCCGTTCAAGCGGGTGGTGCCGATCCTCGACATGGTCGAGAAGATCAAGGTCGCCTGCGCCGCGCGGCGCGATCCCGACGGCATGATGGTAATCGCGCGCACCGACGCGCGCCAGCCCGAAGGCTTCGAGGGCGCGGTCGAGCGCGGGCTCGCTTATGGCGAGGCAGGCGCGGATATCGTGTTTCTGGAGGCGCTCGAAAGCGAGGGCGAGATGCGCGAGGCGTGCAAGCGCATCTCCAAGCCCATGATGGCGAACATGGCCGACGGCGGCAAGACGCCGATCCGCTCGAAAAACGAACTGAAGGACATCGGCTACGCGCTGGCGATATATCCCTCGATTTCGGGCCTCGCCGCGGCCGCCGCGATCGAGAACGCGTTCGAGGTGTTCAAGCAGGAAGGCACCAGCGACTCGCCGCGATCGCCTCTATTCAACTTCCGCGAGTTCCAGTCCTTGATCGGCTTCGAGGAGGTCTGGGAATTCGAGCGACGCTGGGCGCGCGCCGAGGGCTCCAGGTAGGGGTCGCCAGACGATTATCGTGGAAACCGACACTCCCTAAATCAATAACTATATATCTCGGCGGCCGTGAATGGGAAAAGGCCGCCGCATGGCGGACCGCGTCCTGGCGACAGGGGAACGGGTCGAACAACGACGCCGCTGTCATTTTACGCGGCGGAAGGAGAAATCGTGGAATCAAGAATAGTCACGGTGGTGGGAGCCTCGGGAACACTGGGGGCCTTGATCGTGCAAGCCCTGCTCGCCAGAGGGGCCCGGGTCAGGGCCATGGTCCGAGCCACCAGCAACCGCGCCAAACTCGAATCCCTCGGGGTGACCGACTATGTCGTGGCCGACCTCAATGACCCCGGTTCGTTGGAGGTGGCCCTGACGGCCGAACCCCGGGCCGAGGCTGTTATCGCCAGCGCCGCGGGCTTCACCGTCCACTCGGCCCGCACCAAGGGAGACAACTCCAAGACGGACGTCGAGGGCTATCGGAATCTAGTCGACGCGGCCAAGAACGCGGGCGTGCCCCGAGTCGTCCTGATCTCGATTCTCGAGTGCGACAAGGCTTCGGGCGTTCCGCATTTCCGGCAAAAGTTCATGACCGAGCAATATCTGGCCGAAAAACGCCAACCGTACCTCGCCCTGCGAGCCGGAGCCTTCCTGGATCGAACCCGGGACATCGTGGCCCCCAAAGTTCGGAAAGGAATTTTTCCTGAGTGGGTGCCCGGGGTCGCGCTCAGCATGGTCTATGCCCCAGATCTCGGCCGCAACGCGGTCCAGGCCGCCCTCGACGTACCGGCCTCGGCCCTGAACCAGAGCGTCGATATATGCTGGGAGGCCCCTGCGGCCGGACCACAACTGGCCGCGGCCTTCACCCGCGCCTTGGGCCGGCCGGTGGTCGCCAAACCCGCCATTCCGCCCCTCCTTATCGCTGTTTTGCCGCTGCTGGCCCGGTTCGTCCCGTCCCTGAAAGCCTCGATCGCCGTGCTGGCCTGGATCCGCAAGGGTGGCTATGTCAGCCGTGATGCGCGGAAGCAGCAGGACCTGTTTGGCGCAACGCCGACGATCGACGACGCGGTGGCCCGATATTGCCGAGACAAGGGTCTGCTCGAGCCGACAGCGTCAGCATCGCATCCGTGGTGACGCCGTTACGGTCGCGCGCAACGATCACCGGGATCTGTTCGACGGACAGTCCGCGTTTGGCGGACTTACCGCCTCGCTTGCGAGACTTTCGCGGCATGTCCGATCGCTTGCCCTTGAAAGACTCCAGAATGAAGGTTTCGTCGCCTTCGACGATGCCAGCCATCGCCTTGGGCTTGTCGCCCGCCAGGGAAGCCAGAAACCTGTGCCGCCAGCGAAACGCCGTCGTATAATGTACACCACACCGCAGCGCCGTCTTCGCGGTGCTGACGCCCTCGATCATGGCCGTCGACTCTTAACCGCAGCGGCTTGGGGTGGTTTGACACCTACTCCTGAAAGTCGATGCCGATGGGCCGACCATCATCTTTCAATCAGCTTCCATATGATTTCGGGGCATTACTCCTTTCCTCACATGTTTCTGCAGCACACATTGGAACAAGATCGAGCAACGCATGTTCTGCCACATCACCCAGACTTGGCGCGGCAAGCCTCTCGTCAGCCGGCTCGCCGTCTTTGACCTCATCGCCGCCACAACAACCAAGACCGACCTGACGGTCCGTTGCGAATTGGATGAGAGCAGCTATCGCAAGGCGATCCGTGTCACCGATGAGGAGATGGCGACACTCAACATCGCCACCGACACTTGGCATCCCGAGTGGAACTACACTATCAGCCCACGACCTTCAAAGTGACGCGGTAATTGTTGCACGTCTCCTAAGCTCGACTTTGCGCATTTTTAAACTTGGAATTACCTGAAAACCCAGAAGATTGAGGCCTCTGCGACGATTCGTAGAGCGTTGTCGAGGTTGGTGGCGGTGCGGCCGAAGGGACCGAAGCGGACCCAGCGCTCCTTCCACAGCGACCAGTAGAGGATGTCGAACAGGCCGTCATGGCCTTTGATGGGGTTCAGGCGAGCGATTGGCGTTCCGGTGGCCACGTGAATGAGCGTGAAGCCGCGATTGCGCCGCTCGGCCGTCAGCGGACCGGCGCGGAAGTGGAAGGCTTCGACCTTGTCGATGATTTCATCATCGGTCATCGCGTCATTGTGGCGGACAGCGTCGCGGCTGTCTCGGGCCAACTTCTTGTCCAGCCTGATTCAAAATGCCGCAAGCCGTTGACGCTGAACGCTAATGACAATTCGTCGCAACGGGATTCCAACCTTGCGATGACCCGACATCATCGCCCCCACGAATCGTCCGCGACACAGGCTCTCCCGCCGGTCCTGACCTCGCTGATGAAGCCCTTCCGGGAGTTCTTCACCGCCCCGGTCTGGAGCCATCTGCTCGTCCTGATCGCCGGCATGGTTCTGTCGCCGGGCAAGCGCACGGTCAGCGCCGCGCTGCGCGTCATGGGCCTCGGCTCGGCCAAAGACTTCGGGCGCTATCATTACGTGCTCAACCACGCACGGTGGAGCCCGCGCGCCGTCGCCCGCAAACTGCTGGCGATGATCCTCGACAATTTCCTGCCGTCCGGACCGGTAGTGATCGGTCTCGACGACACGATCGAGCGCCGTTGGGGACACAAGATCTCCGCCCGCGGCATATACCGCGATCCGGTCCGCTCCTCGCACGGGCATTTCGTCAAGACCAGCGGATTGCGCTGGCTTTCCGTGATGGCCATGGTTCCCGTTCCTTGGACCCGACGACGCTGGGGACTGCCGTTCCTGACCATCCTGGCGCCGTCCGAACGCTATGACGTCGCCCATGGACGCCGCCACAAGAAGCTCACCGACTGGGCGCGCCAGGCCGTTCTCCAGGTGCGGCGATGGCTGCCCAAGCGCAGAATCGTCGTCGTCGCAGACTCGGGTTTCGCTTCGCTCGACCTCATCGCCGCGCTGCGCCGCCACGTCACTTTCGTCACCCGACTGCGCCTCGACGCCAACCTCTACGAACCGCCGCCGCCGCGACAGCCCGGAAAGAGAGGACGACCGCCAAAGACGGGACGCCGCCTGCCCAAGCTCTGCGACGTGCTTGCCGACAAGAAAACGCGCTGGACCAAACTGGTCATGCCCTACTGGTATGGCGACGACACACGCTGTGTCCTCGAGTTCGTCACGGGTACGGCGCTCTGGAATCACTCCGGCCTGCCGCCGGCCCCAATCCGCTGGGTTCTCGTGCGCGACCCGTCCGGCGTACGCAATCCGCAAGCGTTTCTCTGTACCGACCTCGACATCGAGCCGGCGGTCTTTCTCGGCTGGTTCGTCAGTCGTTGGTCGATGGAGACGA
>Ga0302319_10010984_pt1 | contig 17214 bp, 15 predicted proteins | sample Bog_T0_2_FD_203319 | JGI IMG/M metagenome (GOLD analysis project Ga0302319, IMG submission 203319) | Peat permafrost microbial communities from Stordalen Mire near Abisko, Sweden - Bog_T0_2 | ecosystem: Environmental > Terrestrial > Soil > Wetlands > Peat | place: Sweden: Abisko, Stordalen Mire...
AGGCACGAACCAAAGAGGTTCTCGATCAGGCCATTACGGATCTGCTCCCACAGATCACGACGGACAACGCTCAGGCTTGGTTCAGGTTCTCTGGATACGGTGTACACCTATGAGAGAAATGCTCTAAGGGTGGTCAAATTACAGGGAACAGGGAATAGTCTTGCCGGGTTCGTGGTCTCCCAGGTCTCAAAATCCAGACCTGGGCCACCCGCCAAACTTCCCTATGCGCAGGGGATTCAGAGAACGATTGCATGGTTCGAGGCGGACCCGCGGCGCAAGGAGATCGACGAAGAAGCGAATGCCTCCTGGGACACTCTCATCAGCGCTGATGAGAGTGGACTTGAGGGAGCCTTGCGCAAATTCCGTCCATAACATCCAGCGATTGTTAACGAGCGAGGATGCGCCACCGGCGCTATCATCAATCTATGCAAGCGGAGCAAGCAACCTACCATCTCGGCGACATTCTGGCCAACGCCATCACCCACGGCATCGGCGCGCTGCTGGCCATTCTCGGCACGGTCTACATGATTGCCGCATCGACCCGCGGCTCGGCGTGGCAGGTGGTCAGTTGCTCGGTCTTTTGCGCGACGCTGGTGCTGGTCTACGTCTGCTCCACGCTCTACCACTCGCTGGTGCGCACCCGCGCCCGCCATGTCTTTCACATCCTCGACCATTCGTCCATCTACCTGCTCATCGCCGGAACCTACACGCCCTTCTGCCTGGTTACGCTGCGCGGCCCGGTGGGCTGGACGCTCTTCAGCGTCGAGTGGGCGCTGGCCATCGCCGGGGTTATCGTCAAGAGCTTTGCCGTGGATCGCTTCGAGTTGGCCTCGGCGCTGGTCTACCTCGGGCAGGGCTGGTTCATCGTTGTCGCGGTAGTGCCGCTCATTCACACCCTCGGCTGGCACGGGTTGATGTGGCTGGGCGCGGGCGGCGTGGCCTACACGCTGGGCATCATCTTCTTCGCCCTCGACCGCCTGCGCTACTTTCACGCCCTGTGGCATCTTTTTGTGCTCGCCGGCAGCATCAGTCACTACTTCGGCATTCTTTTCTACGTCCTCCCGGCGCGGCCCTGAGCGAAGATAGGACTTCTACGCTGGAGCGCGGCCGTTATTCAAAGCGCAGCGCCTCAACCGGCTCAACCCGCATCGCCGCCCGCGCGGGAATTAGTGTGGCCATGAGCGCCACCACGGCCAGCAGCAGCGCAACCGCCGCATACACCAGCGGATCGTGCGTTCCCACGTTGTACAGCAGGCTTTTCAGCAGTTGCGCCGCGGCCAGCGCCGCTCCCAGGCCCAGAACTCCGCCCAGCACAATCAGCCGCAGGCCTTCCCCGGCGATCAGCCGCAAAATGTCCACCCGCGTCGCGCCCAGCGCCATGCGCACGCCAATCTCCTGCGTCCGCTGCGCGGCCATAAAAGCGATCACTCCGTAAAGCCCGATCACCGCCATCAGCAGCCCGCAAAAGGCGAAGAAGCCCAGCAGCGCCGTCTCGAAGCGCGGACGGTCGGCCAGTTGGCTTACCTGCCCGTGCAGCGTTTCGATCTCCACCGGCGCGGTCGCGTCGAGTTGCGCGATCTGCGACCGCACCCACGGTGCAACCACTGCGGCCGGGAGCGCGGTTTCGAGCAGCAGGACGCAGTGTCCCCTCCACTCTTCGCCGCGATTATGGCGGAGCGTATAGTACTCGGGATCGTCTTGGCCGGTGAGTCCGGCGTTTTTCACGTTACCGGCCACTCCGACGATGGTGTAGACCGGCCCGTTCAGGGCAAAATAGGGCTGGTACGTGGGAAGCTGTATGTGCTGCCCTACGGCGTCGCCCTGAGGAAAAAGCCGTGCGGCCAGCAGCTTGCTGAGAATCATGAAATCGCCGCTGGAACCGCGTTCCTCTTCCGTAAAGCCTCTTCCTTCCTGGATGGGAATTTGCAGAACGCGAAAGTAGTCCGGCGTGACCGAGCGCTCAACCACGGTTCCCCCGGTTCCGGCCGGGGTGCGCGGGCGGCCAGCGACAAATAGCTCGTCGAAACGCCCGCCGTTGTGCCAACTGTTCCCGTCCGGAGGCAGCGAGTCGCTTATGCCAACGGCGGTGACGCCGGGCAGTCGGCGCAGAGCCGCTTCGGCGCGCGCAAAGAAATCGAGGTAGGCCTGATCCGTTGTGTAACGCTCCCAATTCAAGGGAACACGAACCGTGAGCACGTGCCGCGTCTCGATTCCCAGGCTCTGTTGTTCAAGATTCCAGAAGCTCTTCACCAGCAGGCCCGCGCCGGAGAGCAGCACCACGCTGACGGCGATCTGCGCCGCCACCAGGACGCGCCGCAACCGGGCGTGCGCGCCGGATCGCGTGGACCGCGCAACCAAGGCCATCGCGTTGGGCTTTTCGAGCGCGGGCAGGATTCCAAACAAAGCGGCGCACAGCAGCGAGACAAGCACGGTGAACAAGACGATGCGCAGATCGAGCCGCGCCTGGGCCAGAAAAGGAACGCTCGTGGGAGCGATGGCAACAAATACGCGTAGCAGAATTCCAGCCAACAAGCAACCGGCCGCGGCACCCGCAACGGCCAGCAGAATCGCCTCTGTCAGGGTCTGGCGGATCAGCCGTCCGCGACTCGCCCCGAGTGCGGAACGCACCGCCAGCTCCCGCTCTCGCGCCGCCCCGCGCGCCGAAAACAGGCTGGCGACGTTGGCGCAGGCAATCAGCAGCACGGCCAGCACTGCCCCCAGCAGCATCCACGCAACCAGATAGGCCTCCTGCATCTGCCGGTCGCGGATGGAACGAACCTGGAGATGAAAATCCTGGCGGATCTCCGGTGGAATCCACTGTTGCGTATGCAGGAAGAGCGGCTCCAGCTCGGCCTTCGCTTGGGCAACGCTGACGCCGGGCTTGAGCCGGGCAAAGGCCCACAGCGGACAGCCGAGGCCGCTATTGACGGTGTGTTGCGCGGCTATGTCCAAGGCCGCCGGAAGAAGAACGTCGGTTGGCTGAAGCCGGGGCATCTCAAAGTCTTTGGGCAGCACGCCAACGATGCGCACCGGATGCCCATCGATTTCGATGCTCTTGTCCAGCACGCCCGCATCGCGATTGAAGCGGCTAAGCCACAGCCCGTCGGAAATCAACGCAACCTTCGGCCCATTCGGCAGGTCTTCTTCCGGCAGGAAATTGCGCCCCAAAACCGGCGAGATGCCCAGCGTGGGCAGAAAGTTCTGCGCCACGTCCGCGCAACTGAGATGCACGGGATTGGTTTCCGTCAGGTTGCAAGTGCTCACGCCGCGCTCGAAGGTGACCGCCGCAAATGGCCTCTGGCTGTCGCGCCACTCGTAAAAGAACGCGCCCAGTGTAAACTCTTGCCGTTCCAGCGATTGCACCAGCCCAAACGAAACGATGCGGTCATCGTGCGCATAGGGCAGGCTGCGGAAGAGAATCCGGTCCACCACGCTGAAGACCGCCGTGGTCGCGCCGATGCCCAGCGCCAGCGTGGCAATCACCGTGAGGGTGAAAGCGGGATTGCGCCGGAAGCCGCGCAGCGCATAGCGCGCGTCCTGCGCCACCGTGCCCCACCACCAGCCCGGCCGCTGCTCGTGGCATTGCTCCCGCGCCCGCTCCACGCCGCCAAATTCGATCAGCGCCTGCCGCCGCGCCTCCTCTGCCGTCATGCCCGCGGCCCGATTCGCCGCGATAGACTGCTCCAGATGAAACCGAAGTTCCTCGTCCACTTCAGCGTGGGGCCGGCGCAGCACCAGAAAGCGCAATCGGGTCCACCATTGTTTCATCATGCCGTCGCCTCCTCGCTTCGCCCCAGTACCAATGCGATCGCCGCCGACAGCCGCTCCCAGCTCTCCAGCTCCGTCTCCAATTGCTTCCTGCCGGCTGCCGTCAGCGCGTAGAACTTGGCCCGCCGATTGTTTTCAGAACTCCCCCAGTCGGCCTGAATCCATCCCTTGTATTCCAGCCGGTGCAGCGCCGGGTAGAGCGATCCCTGCCCGATCTGCAACACCTCTTTTGAAATCTGTTGAATGCGCTGGGCCACACCCCAGCCGTGCATAGGTTCCAGAGCAAGCGTTTGCAAAATCAGTAAATCCAGTGTTCCCTGCAAAAGATCAGTGGATGGCGGCATCTTCTTCCCCTCGACATTCGACAATAGATTGCCATGCTCTCCTGTCGAATGTCAAGGGAAAACGAAATGCATTCGCTCACCGCGCCGATCCGATTTTGGCCGGTGAATTCATCCCAACCCACCCCAGGAGAATGGTCACGTTGACCTTCTCCCCCCAAAACCGGTACACTACTCTAGTTTGGCGATTCCTGCCTGTCGTCGTGGAGCCAGACGTTCGCCCCGGAACTTGAAGGGCTTGAGCGTACCGGTTGCGAGTGATTTGCGGCGCAGAAGTATCCGCCCGAGCTAATTTTTTGAGGCGCGCACCGGCTGGGCCGGACTTGTGCTGGAGGATTTATGTACGCGGTTATTCGCACCGGTGGTAAGCAGTATCGCGTCGCGCCAGGCGACGTGGTGAAGATCGAGAGCGTTGTTTCCGACGAGAATCAGACCATCGAGTTCAGCGATGTGCTGGCCGTCAGCGGCGAGCCGGGAACCGTGGCCAAGCCGTCCACCGCCAAGGTGATTGCCGAAGTGCTGGGTGAGGGCCGAGGCGAAAAGATTCTCGTCTTTCACCTCAAGCGGAAGAAACAGTACAAGAAGCTGCAAGGTCACCGGCAGAACTTTACCGAGGTGCGCATCAAGGCCATCGAGGCCGACGGCGTCACCTACTCCGCCGCATAGTAAGACGGAGCTGTCAGCCTTTAGCTTTCAGCTTATCCATCGCGGCAACGAAGAGTATTGGCCCAAGCGGGCAGAACTGAAGGCTGAAAGCTGATAGCTGAAGGCTGGAAAAGGAGATTCGGCAATGGCACATAAGAAGGGTGGAGGCAGCTCCACAAACGGACGCGACTCCAATGCACAGCGGCTGGGCGTAAAGGCCTTTGGCGGCGAACTCATCACCGGCGGCTCGATCATCATGCGCCAGCGCGGCACTCGCATCAAGCCGGGCCTCAACGTGGGCATCGGCTCCGATGACACGCTCTTTGCCAAGGTCACCGGCCGGGTGAAGTTCGCCGACCGCGGCAACCGCGGGCGATTCGCCTCCATCGAACCTGTAGCGGTCGAGTAACTTCGGCTCATTCTCAAACAAAGAGGCCACGGCATCGCCGTGGCCTCTTTGCGTCCTGATCTCTGTTACGCCTCCGATTCGCGGCTCTTGAGGTTCCGGATGAGAACTCCTTCAACGGCCCTCTCTACATCGGTGAGAACGAAGCCGCCCGCCGGCTGTACGGCCACCTGGGTTCCGGTGTGGCCCAAAGCGGAGGCAATCTCGTTCCAGCGAAGGATGGTCGAGTTGAGCGGCATCATCACGGGCTGGCGAGCCAGCTCAGGCACGGCGCAGTAAGCTACCCACATTCCCAGCGAGACCAGAATCAGCGCCTCGCAAACGAATTGAAATGTGTCCGTCATCGTTGCCTTGCGGGAGATAAACGAAGCAAGGATAAAATCGCTTGACGACATCAGACCTAAGCCCAGAGCAATCCCGAAGGTCATGCTGCGCGCTGGAAGGCGCAGTGCATTCATGCTCAGACAGAGGAAGCCCAGCAGGCAGAGCTCAAGGATGCTGACCGATCGCATCAACCCATAGGCGATATGGGTAATCATGCGGGTGTAAGGTTGATCCAAGGAGAGTGTCGACAAGCTCACGATCACCGAGACCAGAGCGGCCCAGCGAAAGACCACGGTTCCAAGCCTCTGGAGCCCGGAGAAAGCCGAAAGCGCGGAACGGAAGACCTCAAGGCAGACGAAGAAGAGGAGTACCGCACTGGTGATGTACACAGCAAAATATGCGTAAAAATACATACTGAATGCATGGTCGTTGAACCAATGCCTCGCCTGAGCATAGAAAAGAAAGAGCAGAATGGGCATGGCGGCTATATGCAGCGCCAGGTAGACTCCCATGGCCGGGAAGCGATGATGCAGTTTCCTAGTCCAGAACAGAAAGCCGAAGACTCCCCAGAGTGCGAATTCCACCACGGCCATCAGGGACATCGCGGTCTGTGAAGACATAAACGGCCTCGCCCTTCTGAGAACTCTCTCAGAATAGCGCCGAATGCCCATTCGCTCAACTACAAAGCAAAATGGAGTAGTACTCTAGTAATTCTGTGCGGTTACCCCTGGTTTCTATCGGGTTATCTTCGACTCCTACTTGCCGGTAGGCTCGACGGCGCATGCCATGTACGGCCCGCACATCGGCGGCCCAGGCATACTCACTGTCGCGGACTGGTGGCTAGGGAGCGCAGGCGCGGTCTTGGAGGTGGTGGCAGCGGCAGCGGCGGCGACGACGACAAGGCTCAGTGCGAAGATGCGGATGGCGAGTTTCATTGCTGGTTTCCCCTTTTGGATTTGGATTGACAGAAGACGCATCTCCTGTATGCTGAAATAATAAAGAGAATAATGGAATAAGTACAGCAAAATCATGGATATATATAAGTAGTAAAGGGTTTGATTACCAACGTACCTCAGAAGCCCGCGTCTCTCCCCCATATAACCACCCTCTTTCCCCTCTTTTACCCCCTCGCGCCGACCCTCCCCGCGTGCTAAAATCATAGTAGGCAACTTCGCTCGAAAGCCCCAGTCTTTCAATCGGTTAGACCCCCGCATTTCGGCCCGGAAATCCGCCCGGCGCCGCTCCTCCTGGGGAGTTCGAAGCGAAGGCCTTGCGAACGGAATCCTATGGCGACTAATCCCCTGAACACCGCACCGATCCCCGAAGATAACGGCAGCTATACCGGCGAGAACATCAAGATCCTTGAAGGCCTGGAGGCCGTGCGCCTGCGTCCAGCCATGTACATCGGCTCCACAGGCGAGATGGGCCTGCACCACCTGGTCTACGAGGTGGTGGACAACTCGGTGGACGAGGCCCTGGCCGGCTATTGCAAAAAAATCGATGTCGTCATCCACGTCGATAACTCGGTCACCGTGGTCGATGACGGGCGCGGCATCCCGGTGGACATGATGCTTCTCTCCAACGGCAAGATGATGCCGGCCGTGCAGGTGGTGCTCACCAAGCTCCATGCCGGCGGCAAATTCGACGCCTCCACTTACAAGGTCTCCGGCGGCCTGCATGGCGTCGGCGTCAGTTGCGTCAACGCGCTCTCCCAGGAGTTCAACGTCGAGATCTGGCGCGACGGCCACACCTGGGAGATGGACTTCAGTTGTGGCGATCCCGTCAGCGAACTGCGCAAGCTGGGCCTCAGCAAGCGCCGCGGCACCAAGATTCACTTTCTGCCCGACAAGACGATCTTCGCCGCCACCGAGTTCAACTACGACACGCTTGCCCAGCGGCTGCGCGAGATGGCCTTCCTCAACAAGGGCCTGGAGATCACCCTCACCGACGAGCGCACCGCCGACCCCAAGACCGGCGAAGCCCGCCGTGCAGAGTTCAAGTACGCCGGCGGCATTGCCGAGTTCGTCAAGCACCTCAATCGCGGCAAGACCGTGCTGCACGACAAGCCCATCATGATGGAGGCGATGCGCGACAACGTCGAGATCGAAATCGCCCTCCAATACAACGACAGCTACTCGGAGACCGTCTTCAGCTTCGCCAACAACATCAACACGGTGGACGGAGGGTCGCACCTCTCCGGCTTCCGCACCTCGCTTACCCGCACCATCAACGCCATCGGCCAGTCGCTCGGCCTCTTCAAGGACCTGAAGGAGAACCTGAGCGGCGACGACGTGCGCGAAGGGCTGGTCGCCGTGGTCAGCGTCAAGCTCTCCCAGCCGCAGTTCGAGGGCCAGACCAAGGGCAAGCTCAACTCCGACATCGCCGGCACCGTGCAGGCCTTCGTCAACGAGCGCCTGGGGATGTTCCTGGAGCAGAATCCGCCCATCGCCAAGCGCATCATCAACAAGGCCATTGAAGCCTCCCGCGCCCGCGAGGCCGCCCGCAAGGCGCGTGACCTGACCCGCCGCAAGGGCGTGATGGATGGCGCCGGCCTGCCCGGCAAGCTGGCCGACTGCTCCGAGCGCAACCCCGAGCGCTGCGAGCTTTATCTGGTCGAGGGCGAGAGCGCCGGCGGCACCGCCAAGCAGGGCCGCGATCGCAAGTTCCAGGCCATCCTGCCGCTCAAGGGCAAGATCCTCAACGTCGAAAAGGCGCGCTACGACAAGATGCTCGGCCATGAGGAAATCCGCGCGATGATCACCGCGCTCGGCTGCGGCATCGGCAAGGACGATTTCGACGCCGCCAAAATTCGCTACGGCAAGATCATCCTCATGACCGACGCCGACGTGGACGGCTCGCACATCCGCACGCTGCTGCTCACCTTCTTCTTCCGCCACATGACCGAGCTGATCAAGCGCGACAACATTTACATCGCCCAACCCCCGCTCTTCAAAATCAAGAAGGGCCGCTTTGAGCAGTACATCAAGGACGAGCGCGAGTTTGTCAAAGTGATGGTCAACCGCGCGGCTGAAGGTATGATCGTCCGCCACGGCGAGGCCGCCAGCCGCATCGAAGGCGCCGGCCTCACCCGCTTCATGGGCACCCTCAGCGAGTACCTGGACTTCGTCGAGAAGGTCGACAAGCGCATCCGCAACGAGAGGCTGACCGAACTGCTGGCCCGCGCCGAATTCGTGCATCGCGCCGACTTCGCCTCCATATCCGAGAGCGACGTTCCGCCCAAGCTCGACCAGCTCCACGCGCAACTGGTCGAGCTGGCAGAGGAATTCCAATTCAAGTCCCTCGGCGATCCTGTCGAGGACGAAGAGCACCATACCTGGTCGGTCAGTTTTGTCGATGCGCAGGGCGCCGAGCGCCGCATCGACTGGACCCTGGCCTCCAGCCCCGAGTTCCGCCAGATGATGTCCAAGTACTCGCTCATCAAGGAGTTCCTCGAGCCGCCCTTCCTCATCGAGTACGCCGCCAAGGCCGCCGTCGAGGCCGCTCCCGAAGCTGCGCCGGAGGAGGCCGAGGGCGTCGAAGCCGAGAGTGCCGAAGTTCAGGCCGAAGCTAAAGCCGCCCGCCGCACTGCCCGCGTTCTGCGCGAGCCGGTGGAAAAGCAGACCGCCCGCGAGCTCTTCGCCCACATCGTCGAACAGGGCAAGAAGGACTATTCGGTGCAGCGCTACAAAGGCCTGGGCGAGATGAGTTCCGCGCAGCTCTGGGAGACCACCATGGACCCCGAGCGCCGCACCCTGCTCCAGGTCAAGCTGGAAGACTTCGTGGAAGCCGAGGAAATCTTCGCCACGTTAATGGGCGAAGATGTGGAAAAGCGCCGCAAGTTCATCGAGGACAATGCGCTCGACGTAAAGAACCTGGACATATAGAGCTGGCTGGACACAACCAGAGAACTGGGTGCCCCACCCTCGCCGCGTTTTAGTTTTTGCGGCTAGGGTGGGATTCATTGCATCTCGATCAATAGGAGTGCTCCGATTCGCCGTTGCAAGTTACGCCTGCAATGAACCCGCGAACTTGCTAACTTGCGATCACCGCGAAGCGGTGGCTAACTTGCTAAATGGTTAACCAGTTCCCAAGTGTTTTGACGAAGGGATGGAGAAGGCCCAACTCTTAGCCAGCTTTGTTCATAAGAGATAATAGATCTGCGTCAGGCTAACTCGCCTTCCCCTTCTCCCCCATCCGCGCCACGCTGAACTGCGCTCCGGCAAACAAAATCAGCCCGGAGACATAGGCCCAGAAGAGCAGCCCTACTGAGACAAAGAACGGCCCATAGAGCGCCTTCAGGTCCAGATGCGGCAGTGCGGCCACGAAGAGATAGCGCGCCACCAGCCATATAACTCCAGTATAGATCGAGGTGCGCAGCACCGAACGCCAGGGAACCTTGCGGTTGGGCAGCAGCCAGTAGATCGAAAAGAAGAACAGAATCGAAGCTACCCCGGTAGTTGCGGCCAGCAAGACAAAGCAGGTGCTCTGATAAGCAAAGCTCAGCACAAAATCAATCACCTTGATATCCGTGTGGTGAACGAACAGAAATTTCAACACATCGCGCGCCGCCGCGTTCAGCAGAATGCTGCTCATGCCCAGAACCACCATGATGATTGCCAGGCCCAAGGCAATCACTTGGTTTTGCAGATAGTTGCGGCTCTTGGTCACGCCCCAGGCCTGATTCAGCGCCACCTCCAGCGGAAGAAAGATGCCCGTGCAGGCGATCAGAATCATCAGCAGCGAGAAGGCCTGCACTCCTTGATGCGCGGCAGCGGCCTCCAGATTATTCGCTACCCAGTCCTGGCTCGCCACCGATGGCAGAAAATAATTCACCATATCGTCGACGACCTTCACCATCATTTGTGAGTGAAAGACCGAGCGGGAGAGCGTATAGAGCAGCACAGTAAATGGAATAAATGAGAGAATCGCGTTCGCCGCCACGCTGAAAGCGAAGGTATGGACTTCGCTGTCCAGCAGGTAACTCAACAGCGCCGTGCCGTCCTTGCGCCAGCGGTACCACTTGGACTTCTTAGCCGGTTCCTCCACATCGGCGGCTCTATGCGCCTCGCCCGCCGCATCGCTCCGCGCATCGGAATTCAGAACATCAGCCACTGAAACTTTCCTTTCTGGAGCAAAAAACTCTCTCCCACCCAATCACCCACCTCACAAATACCGCATGGTTCTTACTATAAGAATAGTCTCAAAGCTCTGGGTGCCCCATCTTTTCGCGTTTGTTGCGAAAAGGATGGGATACCACGAACCCACACTTCATCGGGATGCCTTCAGCTTTTCTCTCGCCCACCGCGCCGCGCTCCGCAGCCCCTCATCCGCAACATCGGCCCAATCTTCCAGCCAGGGCGCGAACCGGCCCATCCTGCTATTACCCATCGCAATGGCCACATTGCGCCTCAGTCCCAGGAATCCCGCTCTGCGCACCGGCGAGCCGTTGAACGCACGCTCGAACCCCGCTTCGTCCAGCGCCGCCAGAGCCTCCAGCGCCGGGTTCACCAGCTCCGTTCGCGCCTCCAACTCTGGATCGCCGCCAGACAAAAAACCAAAAGACAGGGCCTTGCGATTCCACGGGCACACATCCTGGCAGATGTCGCAGCCGAAGACCTGCCTGCCCATGCCCTCCATCAGCTCCGGCGCAATCGCCCCGCGATGCTCGATCGTCAGGTAAGCGATGCAGCGCGCCGCATCCATCTGGTAGGGAGCGATCAGCGCACCGGTCGGGCATGCCTCCAGGCAGCGCCGGCAGCTTCCGCAGCGATCCGGCTGGAGCGCCGCGGGCACATCGATCTCTAGTGAGGTGAGCAGCACCGCCAGGAAGCCAAACGACCCCAGCTTAGGATGAATCAGGCAGGTGTTCTTGCCCGTCCAGCCCAATCCGGCCGCCTCCGCCAGCGCCCGCTCGACTACCGGCCCGGTGTCCACAAAGGCCCGCGCCTCGAAGGCGCCAAGCTCCTCATGCAGCCGCGCCTCCAGCGCTTTCAATCGCTTCAGCAGCACTTTGTGATAGTCGCTGGGCCGCCGTCTGCCCTGCGCGTCCACTTTGCTCGACCAGGCGTAGCGCGCAATCCATCCCGCGCCCTCGGCCGCCGGCTCCGTCGAGCGCGGCTGCTCGCCGTTGTAGTTCGCCCAGCAAACCACCGCCGAGCGCGCCCACGGAAACGGTATCCGCGCGCGCGAACGCAACAGTGCGCTGTCCTCGTTCTTCCGCTCCAGGTAGCGCATCGAGCCCGCGCGCCCCGCCCGCACCCATTCCTCGAAGCGCGCCGCGTCCCTCTCCTGATGAGCGTGAGGCAGCGCGACCAGCCCAGCCTCGGCGAATCCCGCCTCCAGCGCAAGCGCGCGCGCCCGCGCCCTGCTCAGAACGGCAGGCTCGGAGTGCTGGCTGGCATCGAAATTGAACTGCGGGTGGTCCACATCTCAATTCTCTATCACGAGAATCGGCCCCTGCGCGTGCTCCGCACTCCCGCAGAGAGTGGACGATAGAATCCACGAACTGTCTCAGCCCCGGTCGGCCGGAAAATTGCCCACCAGCTCTCCGGCGGCCACATGCTGGCCGGCCAGCACGATCGCGTGGCTGGCGATGCGCGCCGCCGGGCCTATCACGGTCGCGGCCAGCGAAACCTCTCCATAGTCATGCACCGCGTGGCTGTGCGAGTAGATGCGCGCGAAAGAGCCGATCACCGCGCCCTTGCCGATGGTGATGCCGCCGCGGTCGTTGAGCAGCGCGTGGTGGCGGATGGTGGCGCCCTCCTCAATGGCCAGGTTATAGCCAAAGGTCAGCTCCACGCCATGGAAGATCTTCACCCCCGCGCCGATGCGCGCGAAGATGTGCCGTCCCAGCATCGCGCGGAAGCGCAGCCCCAGCCAATGGTTGGTCCCAATCGGCGAGCGGTCGAACATCTGCCAGAACCATAGCAGCGGCTTGCGCCTCGCGTACTGCTCGTGGTCGGCATCGACGAAGTGCTCGGCTTCCAGCGTCACGTTCTCCGGGTCCAGCGAGAGCGAGACCACGTTGCCCGGCAGTTCGCTGGTCAGCGTCAGGTTCAGCTTGCCGCCAGCCGGCCGGCCCAGGTAGAGCTGGGTCAGTTGGTCGCGCACAATCTCGGCGCGCCGCTCCGGCGCCTGATGGCGTGTGAACTCTTCATCGAGAAACTGAATCCAGCGCCGGTAGACCTCTTCGGCCTCGGGCGCGGGACGGGGGGCGTTGCTCTGTGTGTGATCCATACGGATTGAACAATACAACACCAGACCCCCATGCCGCGAGTGGGGTGCGGCGAGTGCGACTGTCTTCCGTTTGCGACTCCGCTCCCGAGCTGATCTCCGAATCGCATCCGGTCCCTTTTGCTCAGACGATGAGGCTTTCAGCCGTTAAGGTGGATTGTCTGGGGGTGCTCGCAGAAGGCCCCGTAATCCTGAGGAGGATTTATGACTGGATTCAAGCTTGTTTTGCTCTCGGCTGTTGCTGGATGCTGCCTGATGGCAACCGCTCCGAAAGCAACGGCTCAGCTTGCCGTTGAGATTGGCGCTGCGCCCGATTGCCCTTACGGCTACTATGACGCCGCTCCGTATAACTGCGCTCCCTACGGATACTACGGACCAGAATGGTTTTCGGGCGGTATCTTCGTTGGCAGCGGCCCCTGGTTTCATGGCGATAACAACTTCCGCGGCCACGTGAACAACCGTTTTCACCCCGATCACGGGTATAGAGGCGCAACTCCGCAACGCGGCGAAAGGGCCGCGGCGGGCAATCGTCTCGACAAGGTCTCACACTTCAAAGGAAATGAAGTTCGTGATGGACGCGGCCACACAGGGAACAAACGCTAAAGCCATTTCACAGCTTGCGCAAGGTTCTGGGTGCCCCAGGTCCGGATTCCCGGACCTGGGAGCGCTGCCAAGTCAGTGGATGAGAAGAGTCCGCTGTGCTCAGCGAGTGCTTGATCGGTATTCGCTTGCAGTTCTCGCGCCACCATACATAGCCTCTTTTGGCCCCAGCATAATCTGCACGCCCATATAAGCAATCCAATTCGGCTCGCTGTTCTGGCGGGTGACCGCCTGAATGCTGCGCCCGGCCATCAAGAGCAGCCGCAAATGCGTGATGCGGTCCAGCGTCTGCCGCCCGCCCAGCTCCAGTGTCAACGCACACTGCTTGAGGCTGCTCCCCTTGGCCCTGAATATTGCCGTGCTTGATGCGCCGCCGCAATAATTTCGATACACTGAAACGGGCAGCTGCAACATGAATCTATCCCATATGCTTCGATTCTTCCGGAGGAGATGAATGCCATTCGCGACACCATCCGCCGATCCGGCAACCGAAGGCCGGCTGAGCAAGGTTCCTCAAGTCACTTTAGTCTTCTGGTTCATCAAGATTCTCTGCACCACTCTCGGAGAAACCGGCGGCGATGCGGTGACTATGTCGATGAATCTGGGCTATCTCGTCGGTACCGCGATCTTTGCCGCGATCTTTCTTGTAGCGGTCGCTGCGCAGGTTTATGCCAAGCGCTTTCATCCTTTCCTTTATTGGGTAACAATCATCGCCACCACAACGGTTGGAACCACGATGGCTGACTTTTTTGACCGTTCTCTCGGCATTGGCTACACGGGTGGCACCTTGTCTTTATTCGTCCTGTTGATGGCTTCTCTTGGCGTTTGGTACTGGTCGCAGGGGTCTGTCTCGGTCAATACCGTCTGCACGCCCAAGGTCGAGGCCTTTTACTGGGTAACAATCATGTTTTCCCAGACCCTCGGAACTGCCCTCGGCGACTGGACAGCGGATAGCGCGGGACTTGGGTATAGCGGAGCGGCGGCGATCTTCGGTTCGCTTCTTCTTCTCGTGGCGGCTTGCCATTTCTGGACAAAGATATCGAAGACCGCGCTCTTTTGGGCGGCGTTCATTTTGACGCGGCCACTGGGCGCGGTGGTAGGCGATTTTTTGGATAAGCCCCTGGCGCATGGCGGCCTAAACTTGAGCCGCTATTCCGCATCCGCCGCACTGGTCGTTCTGGTGATCGCCAGCATTTTGATCTTTCCGCAGAGGGCCGGAAAGCATCCTGCGCGCTGACCAATCGTCCCCATCCGCGAGGGGATTGCTCGCATCACTTTTTCTCTGAATCCGCTTTGGGTCCGAAGAGAATCTGTACGCCCACATAAGCAATCCAACTTGGCTCGCTGTTTTGCCGCGTCACCGCCTGAATGCCGCGCCCGCCCAGGAAGAGCAGGCGCAGATGCCCGGCGCGGTCCAGCGTCTTCCGGCCGCCGAAGTCCACCGTCAGTTGGCGCTGCTTGGGCGTTGTGCCGATGCGATTCGCGTCTTGCAAATCGTAAATTTCGCCGTACAGTTCCAGCCGCTCGCTGAATTCGTGGCCGGCCATCAGCCCCCGCCCCCAGCGGCTGGGAACGTTCCGGTTGCCGACCCAGCGGCCCACCTCGCCGTCGAAATCGACAGGCCCCCATTTGGCGGTAAACTCCGCCGGCAGATAGTACTGCGGCCCCGGCTCCACGATCCCGCGGCGCACCGTGCTGGTGGGGTTGTTGAGGGTGACCTGCGGATAGGTTCCCAGCGAGAAATTCATATTCTCGTCGGATTTCGCCTTGCCCGCGCGGTGATGCTCGAAGTAGCGCCACTTGACGCCAAAGAGCGTCTCGCCCAGCCCAGCCCGCGTCGTGTTGTTCTCATCGGTGGCTACGGCCAGGTAGGGCGAGACCATCAACTGAATCCGGTCGCCCCAGCCGTAGTTGATGTCGATGTTCGGCAATTGGTAGCTGGAGTGCGCTGGATTATGGTTGCCCATCCATCCCAGGTTGATCTCCCATTGCCGGTTGCCCGGTGTGCCGGGGTCGTCGGTAGTGAATGGCGGCCCGCCTTGCGCGCAAGCCGTCGCCGCGCCCGCGACCGGCGCAAGCAGCAGAAGCAGTTGAATGAGCCTGCGCATCCTGGGGATCAAGATCCTCCGTGAATTGGCCTTGTCTGGAATCCGAGAACTACAAGCTCAAGGTATCATCCACTCCCCGATCCGCCTCCCGCGCATGAAATGAAGCATCAACAGAGCGGGCCTTCTGTTTCCTGTTTCCTGTTTCCTGTTCACTGTTCCCTGATCCCTGTTCCCTGTTTATTTACCCAAATTTGGCGCTAAAAAGCGCCTAAAAACAACCAAAAACCAACCAAATACAGTCATTTTTAAGTTCTTTTTAAGGTTTTTGTCCACCCCGAGCCGGACATTTCCGCACAATATCTACACCCAAGTACCCACATTCTTCAAAAAAGGATCTCAGCTCCTAAACCCGTAGCCTTTGAACTCGACAAATCCCAATCGATTGTCAAGCGATAGACCCAGTGTTTTTAAAAAATCTCTCATCTCTGGCGACTACCTCCTGTTCCCTAAAAAGAAAAAATGTAAATCAAAAAAACAAAGACAAAACGAAAAACTCTGTTTCATCCGCAACGGGTCGGCAACGCCGGTGGGAGACTATTCCCTATAAAATCGTTTCCATGGAGACAACAACGATTGCAGGCGTACAGGTCTCCCGCATCGGCCTCGGCACATGGGAGATCGGCGGGACGGAGTGGGGCGCGGTGCCCGACGATGTGGCGATTGCCACCTGCCTCGGTGCCCTCGAGCGCGGCATCAACCTGATCGACACCGCGCCCATCTACGGCCATGGCCGCTCGGAGGAGATCATCGGCAAGGCGATGCGCGCCCATGGCCGCCGCGAAGATTTCTACATCGCCACCAAAGCCGGCCTCGATTGGAACCCCTTCGGGGTGTTCTCGAATTCGACTGCGATGCGGATAAGAAGTGAGCTGGAAGGCAGCCTACGCCGCCTCGGCACCGACTATATCGACCTCTACCAGGTGCATTGGCCGGACACGCGCACGCCCATCGCCGAAACCGCCGCGCTGCTGGCCGGCTTCCAGCGCGAGGGCAAGGTGCGCGCGCTCGGCGTCAGCAACTTCAGCGTCGCGCAGATGGAGGAGTTCCGACGCGTAGCGCCACTGGCCTCAAATCAGCCGCCCTACAACCTATTCGACCGCCAGATCGACGAGGAGCAGAGAATGGACGAAGCTCTATTGCCCCCTGTCCGAAACTGGTGCAAGGTAAGCGGTATTGCCATCCTCTGTTACAGTCCGCTCTGCCGCAGCCTGCTCGCTGGCCGTCTCCAGCGTGGCATGAACTTCGACGCAGGCGACATTCGTCGTGTCGATCCCAAGTTCCAGGAGCCGCGCTTCTCGCAGTACATGACCGCCGTCGAACGCCTCGCCGCATTCGCCAGAGAGCGTTACGGCAAGTCAGTATTGGAGCTGGCCGTCCGCTGGGTCCTTGACCGCCCCGGCGTCTCCGTAGCCCTGTGGGGCGCGCGTCGTCCCCAGCAGCTCGACGCCGTCTCCGGCGTGATGGGCTGGAAGCTCGACGACGCCGCCATGGCCGAGATCGACAGCATCGTGAATGAGTCCGTAACCGACCCCGTCGGCCCCGAATACCTGACGCCCAAGGTGCGCGAGCGGGTAAAGGATTCATGGCATTATGATTGCGCGATCAAAGAAAAGTAGAATGGAGATTTTGAGACGCAATTGGAAATTTCAGTGCATTATAAACGACTAGAGCATTTCTCTCATAGGTGTACACCGTATCCAGAGAACCTGAACCAAGCCTGAGCGTTGTCCGTCGTGATCTGTGGGAGCAGATCCGTAATGGCCTGATCGAGAACCTCTTTGGTTCGTGC
>Ga0302319_10010985_pt1 | contig 17214 bp, 17 predicted proteins | sample Bog_T0_2_FD_203319 | JGI IMG/M metagenome (GOLD analysis project Ga0302319, IMG submission 203319) | Peat permafrost microbial communities from Stordalen Mire near Abisko, Sweden - Bog_T0_2 | ecosystem: Environmental > Terrestrial > Soil > Wetlands > Peat | place: Sweden: Abisko, Stordalen Mire...
GCGCTATGTTGGGTGGCTTCCGGCAGCGTAAAGAAACGCGGGACGAATTTCTATCGCTGGTTTCCCATCGGCCGCCGAGTTACTGAACGCTCATTTCACGACCAACTCGAATTCAAGCGTCAAAACCAGTGCTTTAGCAGTAGCGCGAATCCGCGGGACTTGAAAGTCTTTCAGGTTTTGCACATAGGGAGCGCTCGTAATTTTCTGTTCCAGGGTACGTTTGACGTCTTCGAACAGATGATACTGAAAATCGCGCGAAAGCGATTGTGTCATGGCGGCGCGTACCCGGCGGATGTAGAAGCCGCCGCGTCCCAATGAATCGACGCTGACGTCGCGGAACCCGATGAGGCCGTCGTGATAGTAGGGCGTCGCTGTGATGGAGACATCGAAGGCATCGCCCAATCCGATGCACGCGCCGAAGAGATCGGCGGCGGTTCGCCCGGTGAAACGAGCTTGGATGCGCAGGCGGCCCCGATCGGCGTCGATGCGGGGATTCTCCAGGTACGCGAAGCTGCAGCGGGCGGTGCGATTACCGCGCACGTATTTGCGGCCTTCTTGCGTGAATAGTTCCTGAGCGACGATCCGCTGCAGAGCGCCGTATTCGATCACCAGTTCGACCGCGTGCGATGGCTCCGCGAAGATTCCGAGAAGCAACGACAGAACCACCCCGCTGCGAAGAGTCATCGAATTATCGTAGCCGAGTCAGGCCGCTTGACGGCCAAAATCGTCGTTGAAGTCTTGCTGGTGGCGGCGTTGAGCGGTGATCAACGCGACGGTGGCCGCGCGCAGCAAAACCGGACCTGCCGCGGTGAAGTCGCGGCGAGAATAGAATCGCCGTAGCACGATATTCCATTCCTGGATAAATTCGGCCGTTTTGCGGACCCGCACATGCGCTGGACATCGATCCGCTCCGCCTAATTCGATCAGCACAGTCAGCAGACGCGCTTCGGATACCAGCATCTGATTGATCCGCCTGCGGAGGCGTACCTGGGTACGGACGGCCGCTGCGATGCGGTCGGCGCGCCCCGGCCAATACAATTTGGCGATATCGTCCAAGCCGGCCGCCTTTAACGCGGCCCACACGTTGGACAGTACTCGCCGGAACGAATACTTGGCCAGACGGAAGAACTTGTCCATCTTGCCGGCGTCGAGAACGTCGTAGTAGAATTCCGTTCTGGAATGATAAGGCCGGGTGGCATGATAAAAGAGCAGCGGATAGCCGTCCTGGATGTTTGCCAGTCGTTGCAGATCGCTGAATAGCATGGGCGCCAGGGTTTCTCGCAGGCTCTGGTGCAAGGCGCGCGAGACCTTCAGGAATACGGGAAGAAATAAAGGCGTGCGCTCCGCCGGCGCACTAAACCAGCATTCGTCGGGGGCCAGGAAATTGATGTCGTTGCCGACGGCGTGTATTTTGTTTCCGGGTGTTTTGTCCATGTGGTTCATTTCATTCTCTAGCAGTGTGAGTATACTGGGTGCACGCTTAATTTCGTGCGAGGGCCGAGCTTAGGCGGACGGTCGGGAGCGTGGAAAGTTATTGAAGCCGCGTGAGATAGGGCCGGATCGAGATTTTCAGAAATTGTTGTGACCGATTATGCCGCGCGCATCTCCCCACGGGTCTTGGCGATGACGTCCAGGAATTGGCGTGCCCGCTGTTCGAAAACTTCAAACCTGCCGGCGCGAATGTTCCCGCCATCGATCAGTTCCGCGCCGACGCCGACGGCGCAGGCTCCCGCCCTTAGAAACTCGGGAGCTGTTTCGAGATTGACTCCACCGGTCGGGACCATTTCGATGTGCGGGAACGGGGCTTTCACCGACTTGATGTACTTCGCGCCGCCGACATTCCCGCACGGGAAAATTTTCACGGCATCGGCGCCCGCTTCCCACGCGGTCAGGATTTCGGTGGGCGTCAGGGCTCCGGGCATGATCACTTTTGAATAGCGTTTCACCATTTCAATGGTGGCTAGTTTGAAGCTGGGGGTAACGAAGAACTCGGCGCCGGCCAGCATGCATGCCCGGGCAGTTTCCGGATCGAGCACGGTGCCGGCTCCCAGCACCATGCGATCGCCGAATTCATCGGCCACTTCTTCGAGCGCCTGAATCGCGCCAGGGACGGTCATAGTGATCTCGACCGCGCGGATGCCGCCTCGATAGATAGCCTGCACCGCCTGGATGGCGCCCGCGCAGGTTTCCGTCCGCACGATGGGCACGATGCCGCTCTGGACGATGTGGGCAAAAATCTCTTCTCGTTTCATACGGTACCAATCTACACCCGTTGGAAGCAGTTAAAAGTCCGCGGAGGGGGGCCAGCGGGCTCCTGTTTCAATACTATCGCCTTGGGATTCAGGCAGGTTTCATGCGCTTGTAGCAGTTCATGGTGTGATCGTTCACGATTCCCACTGCCTGCATGAACGCATAGCAAATCGTCGAGCCCACGAAGTTGAAGCCGCGCCGCTTCAGATCCTTACTCATAGCATCCGATTCCGCCGTCTTTGCAGGCACCTGCTTCTGCGTTTCCCACGCGTTCACCTTCACTGCGCCGCCCGTAAAGCCCCAGATGTAACGATCAAAGCTCCCGAATTCTTTAGCCACCTTCAAAAACGCCTTAGCGTTCCACACCGCCGATTCAACCTTCAGCCGGTTGCGCACAATGCCGGCATTCTCCAGCAAACGCTCAATCCGCGCTTCGTTATAGCGCGCGATGCGGGCCGGATCGAATCCGCTGAAAGCCTTGCGGTACGCCTCGCGCTTCTTCAGAATGGTGTCCCAACTCAACCCCGCCTGCGCTCCTTCCAGCAGAAGGAATTCGAACAAAACCCGGTCGTCATGGACCGGAACGCCCCATTCTTCATCGTGATACTGGATAGCCAGATCGTTCCGGGCCCATTCGCAGCGTTGCATTTCATCCATTATGCTGGTTCTGTGCCGCGAGGTTTAGCCAGCCTGTGGATTGTTCTGACCGCCGCGGCGCTGCACGCGCAGGAGCCGGTGCGTGTGGCGTTCAACTGCACCGAGGAAGACACCCGGGAAGCTGGGCTCACCTGTTCCGAAGACGAGCCCTGTCCGGTTTACCTGGAATTAAGCGGAGTGGAGTCGTTCCTCAACCGCGTATTCGTCGTTGGGAATCTGCACACCTCGGAGGCGACGTTGTTTTCAATTCTGCTGGCCAGCGAAGACAACGGCAAGACCTGGTCCGAACCATTCGACCGCGTTCGCTTCGCCTCACTCGAGCAAATCCAGTTCATCGATTTTCAGAAAGGTTATATCGGCGGAGCGCTGCTGCAAGGAGTTCCCCGCGATCCTTTTTTCCTGATCACCGAAGACGCGGGCGCAACCTGGCGGCGGCAGCCCGTGTTCGACGACAGCCGCTTCGGGGTGGTCGAAAAATTCTGGTTCGATTCGCCGAACGTGGGCACGCTGCTGATCGACACCAAACAAGCTCACGAACTCTATGAAACCCACACCGGCGGCGATAGCTGGTCGTTACAGCAGTCCAGCAGGAAGGCGATTCAATTGCCGCGCCAGTCGCATCCGGCCGACCCGCCGGTGCGCTTGCGGCCGGATGCGAAGATCCACGGCTATCGGGTGGAAAAGCACGAAGGGGCGAAGTGGGTGGCCCTGTCCGATTTCCTGGTCGACGCCGGTAAGTGCAAGAATTGACCGTCGTGTTTCAGTACTGTGTCACTCTGTAATATGGCATGGCCAAATACAAACCAGCGGGGGCGAAGAAGCCCTTATCGAGCAAGGCCGCGGATATTCGCGGAGCGTTACCGTGCCTTTTTCTCGTCGTGGCTGCTATCGCGGTCCTGATGTTGATCTTTTATTTTTCCCTGCAATCTTCGACACAATGAGAACCGATGGACGAACGGCCGATCAGTTGCGGCCGGTACAAATCACGCCGAACTACCTGGTGACCGCCGAAGGCTCGGCGCTGATTGAAGCAGGCCATACGCGGGTCCTCTGCGCGGCGACTTTGGAAGAGACGGTGCCGTCGTTCCTGCGCGGTTCGGGTAAAGGATGGGTGACCGCCGAGTATTCAATGTTGCCCCGAGCCACTGCCAGCCGCAGTCCCCGCGAAGTCGCCAAAGGACGCCAGTCCGGGCGGACGCACGAGATTCAGCGCTTGATCGGACGCTCGCTCCGGTCCGTCGTAAATTTAAATGCACTCGGCGAACGCAGCCTGATTGTCGACTGCGACGTGATCCAGGCCGACGGCGGAACGCGGACGGCGGCCATCACCGGATCGTTCGTCGCTTTGGCATTGGCGCTGAAACAAATGATGAAGTTCGGCGCCATTAAGACCTGGCCGTTGCGCGAACATCTAGCGGCGATCAGCGTCGGGTTGGTGAAAGGCCAAGCTCTGCTGGATCTGAACTACGAAGAAGACTCGGCGGCGGAAGTGGATATGAATGTCGTGATGACCGAGTCTGGCGTGTTCGTGGAGCTTCAGGCCACCGCCGAAAAGACACCGTTCGACGATGCGCAGCTCGCCTCGCTGATTGCGCTGGGACGCGTTGGCGTGAAGCAGTTGATCGAGATTCAAAAACAACTCCTGAAACAATAGCCGCGCCGCCCCAGTATAATGGAGCAATTCTGGAGGTCCGCGTGAAACTGTTTCTTTTCGCCTGCTTTTCCACCGTAGCTGGTTTGGCTGCGGCTAACACTCCGATTCTGGCGCAAAAGCCGACCGTGAACCGGGCGAACATCGTCTTCTCCTATGCCGGCGATTTGTGGAGCGTTCCGCGCGAGGGCGGGGAAGCGATCAGGCTCACGGCCGGGACAGGCATAGAAACGAATCCGCTGTTCTCGCCCGACGGAACTCAGATCGCCTTCCAAGGCGATTACGACGGAAACATCGACGTATACACGATCCCGGCCACGGGCGGAGTTCCGAAGCGCTTGACCTATCATCCCGGGGCCGACGTGCCGGTCGCCTGGGCGCCCGACGGTAAACGCATCGTGTTCCGTTCCGCGCGCGACAGTTATTCAAGATTCAGCAGGCTGTACACCGTAGGAGTGGACGGCGGTTTCCCCACGCCTATCGATTTGCCGATGGCCGAAGGAGGATCGTTGTCGCCCGACGGCAGCCGCATCGCCTACATGCCGATCGCTCCGGCGTTCGCGTCGTGGAAACGCTATCGCGGAGGCCGCACCACGCCGATCTGGATCGCCAATCTGGCGGACGCCAAGCTGGAGAAAGTGCCGCGCGAGAATTCCAACGACTTCAATCCGATGTGGATCGATAAGCGAGTCTATTTCCTGTCCGATCGCAACGGTCCTTTTACGCTCTTCTACTACGACCTCGGCACGCAAAAAGTGGTGCAGGCGATTCGCAACGACGGACTGGATATTAAGTCTGCCTCCGCCGGACCGGGGGCGATCGTGTATGAGCAGTTCGGTTCGCTACACCTGTACGATTTGAAGTCCGGGCAGACCAAGGCGGTGCCGGTGGAGATCTCGGGCGACATTCCTACGCTTCGCCCACGATTTGAAAAAGAAGCCGGTATGATTCAATCGGCTCGATTATCGCCGACCGGAGCGCGGGCGGTGTTCGATGCGCGCGGCGAGGTGCTCACGGTACCGGCGGAGAAGGGCGATATTCGCAACCTAACAAATACCTCCGGCGTGGCGGAGCGCGATCCGGCCTGGTCGCCGGATGGCAAGCTGATCGCCTACTTCTCCGATGAATCGGGCGAGTATGCGCTGCACCTGCGCCAGCAAAACGGCATGGGCGACGTGCAGAAGATCGGGCTGGGCAATCCGCCCGGCTTCTACTACCATCCGCAATGGGCGCCCGACAGCAAGAAGATCGCGTATACGAACGAGCGGCGGGAACTCTGCTATATCGATCTCGATAAGAAGGTTCCGGTCCGCATCGACGAGGACGTCTATCAGGCGCCGGTCCTGGACATGGATCCCGACTGGTCGCCCGACAGCAAATGGATCGCTTATACCAAGCTGCTGAAGAATCATCTGCGCGCGCTGTTTCTGTATTCGCTCGAAACCGGCAAAAGTCACCAGGTCTCCGACGGCATGAGCGATGCTTTATTTGCCAACTTCGACAAGAACGGTAAGTACCTGTATTTCACAGCAAGCACGAATCTGGGACTGACGACAGCTTGGCTGGATATGTCGAGCGACGGCTATTCGGTGTCGCGAGATGTCTATGTGGTGGTGCTGCGCATGGACGATCCGTCGCCGCTGGCTCCTGAGAGCGACGAGGAGAAGGCCGACGCGTCCGCCGACAAAGATGCGTCCGCCAGCAAAGACAAGGACAAGAAAGAATCGGCCAAGGACGAAAAGCCGAAAGTGCCCGACGTTCGTATCGATCTCGAAAACATCGACCAGCGCATTCTCGCCTTGCCGATCCCGGGCCGCGATTACGTCGGCATGAGAGCGGGAAAAACCGGAATCCTCTTTCTGACGGAAATCGATCGCAATCCGAGCGTGGAAGGCCCTGCGCCGTCGTCAGTTCACAAATTCGACCTGAAAACGCGCAAGACCGAGAAATTCGTCGATGGTATTCGCGGAAATTTCGAGGTGTCGTTTAACGGCGAGAAGGCGCTCTACAAACAGGGGAATAACTGGATCGTCGCCGGAACCGCGGCCGCGCCGAAGGCGGGTGAAGGCGCGCTAAAACTGGACGCGATGGAAGTCCGCGTGGACCCCAAGGAAGAGTGGAAGCAGATGTACCGCGAAGTGTGGCGGATTGAGCGCGACTTCTTCTACGATCCCAATCTGCATGGCGTGAACATGATCGCGGCGTCGAAGAAATACGCGCCATATCTGGATAGCGTCGCCAGCCGCGACGATTTGAATTACGTCTTCGAGGAAATGCTGGGCGAGTTGACGGTGGGGCATCTCTACGTCCGCGGCGGCGCAGTCGCTGAAGCACACAAAGTGCCGGGCGGCTTGCTGGGCGCGGATTACAAGATCGAGAACGGACGGTATCGTTTCGCGCATGTTTACAACGGGGAGAACTGGAATCCGCAGACGAAGGCGCCTCTCACGCAACCAGGCGTAAATGTTGTGGCGGGCGAATACCTGCTGGCGGTAAATGGCCGCGATCTGCGTCCGCCGGAGAACGTCTATGGGGCGTTCGAAGATACGGCGGGAAAATCGGTGGTGATCCGCGTGGGGCCGAACCCCGATGGCGCCGGCTCGCGGGAAGTTACAGTGGTCCCGGTTCCGAATGAGACCTCGCTGCGCAACCTGGCGTGGATCGAAGAGAATCGCCGCAAGGTGGATCAGTTGAGCGGCGGCAAGTTGGCCTATGTGTACCTGCCCAATACCGCCGGCGCGGGATTTACGAACTTCAACCGTTACTATTTTGCGCAGATCGGGAAAGAAGGCGCGGTGATCGACGAGCGGTTCAACGGCGGCGGCCAGATCGCCGATTACATCGTGGAGAATTTGAAGCGTCCGCAGACGAACTTTTTCTCGACGCGTTACGGCGACGCTTTCTCGACTCCGCAGAATCAGATTTTTGGGCCGAAGGCGATGATCATCAACGAATATGCGGGGTCGGGTGGGGATGCAATGCCATGGCTGTTCCGGCAGCGCGGCGTGGGGCCGCTAATTGGCAAGCGCACTTGGGGTGGGCTGGTGGGGATCTTTGGATTCCCGCCGTTGATCGATGGCGGAACGGTGACCGCTCCGAATCTCGCGTTTTGGAATTTGAAGGGCGAATGGGATGTCGAGAACCACGGAGTGACGCCCGATATAGAAGTGGAATTCGATCCGGCAGCCGTGCGGGCGGGGCACGATCCACAATTGGAGAAAGCGGTGGAGGTGCTGCTGGCGGATTTGAAGAAGCATCCGCTGCCGGTGTATAAGAAGCCGCCGTTCCCGAACTACCATCATGAGGAGACGACGGCAACCGGCGGCGGGAAGTAGCTTAGCAGGCTGCGGAAAACCGCCCGCTCATAGCAGTGTTGCGTACCGCTCGTTGACACGCGCGGCTCAGTAACGAAGGGCGCTCGCGTTTCCGAGCCGGTGACCGTGAGGGAGCGGTGGGAGGAGTACATCTATGTTTAAGCGCCTAACTATATGTTTGCTGGCTTTCGCGATCGCGGCCGGGGCCTCCGATGACGACCGCGCCGCGGACCGGGCGGCCATACGAGCCCACATTGATCGTATATTCCAGGCGTTCATCCATCGCGATTCCGCCGAACTGCGGGCCACCCACGCCGCGAACTGGCTTGGCTACCTGCAAGGCTCCCGTAGCATGATCCGGGGCGTGGATGAATATATGAATTACAGCGGCTACTTCGACCCCACCGGCGCCTATGGGATGACTGGCTACAAGATGCGCGAGTTCGACATGATTTTCCATGGCGACTCGGCTTTCGTGGCATTCGTCGCGGACGTAGAGGACAAGACGCCCAGCGGACCTGCGCATCGGACCTTGCGCATCGCCGACTTCTATACCAAGCAGAACGGCGAGTGGATTCAGAACGGGTCCGATACCGAGCTTCATCCCGAAACAATCGCGGACCGAAGCCAGAACCTCCGCACCTTGTCCGAACCTGAGAAGAAGAAGCTGCTGGAGGCGCGGGAATCCGTTTGGCGGGCGTTCTTCGCGGGTGATCGCGCCTCGCTTCAGAAGTTACTGCCGGAGGAGTTATTGACCATCGACGCCGGACAAAAAGAATGGGGCAATCGCCAAACGGCGCTGGACGGATCGGCGGGGTTCGTAGGGGCCGGCGGCAAGCTGATCCGGCTGGACTTTCCGAAGACTGAGATTCAAGCCTACGGCTCCACCGCGGTGGTTTATTCGGAGTATCTTTACGAGATCGAAATGGGCGGCAAGCGATCGACGCATGCCGGGCGGGCGACGGAGCTATTCGTCAATCGGGGCGGCGAGTGGGTGAATCCGAGCTGGCATCTCGACGCGCAGGACGTGACTCCTGTGTCCGACAAATAGTACATACTGAAATCAGAATGGCTCGTGGTTGGGAAAGTAAAGGTGTAGAGTCCCAAATCGAAGAGGCTCAATCCGCCCGGCGGTCCGCGACTCACGGGCTAAGCGCGGAACAAATTACCTGGCTTCGAGAGAAAGAAAGCCTGCAGCTTTCCCGTACGCGAGTTCTACACGACTTAGAACGCGCCAGGAATCCCCGCCACCAAGCCATACTCAAGCAGGCGCTGGATCATTTGGAACAGAAGCTTCGGGAATATGACGAAAATAAACCTGGATGAGAAATTCGCCCTCTTCGCCGAGCACTGGCGCCCCAAAGTGATCGCCGGCTTGAATGGACAGGAAGTCAAAATCATCAAGGTTCAGGGTGAATTTCCCTGGCACTTCCATGCCGCAGAAGACGAATTCTTCCTGGTGTGGAAGGGCCGTTTCCGCGTGGAATTCCGGGATCGCGTAGTGGAACTGAACCCCGGCGAGTGCCTGGTTGTTCCACGCGGCATCGAGCATCGCACGTGCGCCGATGAGCAGGCTGAGGTCCTGTGCTTCGAGCCTGCGGGCGTGCGCAACACCGGAAATGTGGTAGACGATGTCTTTACGGCGCCCGCCGGCGCCGCTGTTTAGCAACTACATGTCGCCATTTAAAATCTTGTCGAAACGGTGGCTGACGTCTTTCAGGTAAGCCCCGTCGCCGCCGTCCAACTCGAGCGTTGCGGAGCCTTGATAGCCAATCGAATCGAGCGCGGCATAAACCGCTTTCCAGTCGATATCGCCTTCGCCCAAGCCTACCCATTGCGCCGCCGAATGTCCGGATGAGTCGCGCCGGAACGCAAAATCCTTGATGTGCAACTTCACAATGCGCTTGCCCAAAGTGCGAATCCAATCCTGGGGATAACCGTACAGCACTACATTCCCAACGTCGAAATATGCGCGAATCCACGGGGATTCAAACTCATCGATGTAATGCGCGAATTCGAGCGGGCTCAACAAAAATTTGTTCCACACTTCTTCCACGCCGATGATGACATTGTTTTCGCTGGCCATCGGCAGCACCTTCCCGATCGCCACTCGGGAGCGCTCATAAGCTTCCTTGTACGTGGTCGTGGCGTTGACAACAGCGGGCACCACCAACACCGTATCGGCGCCCCAAAAATGGGCGTTGCCGATGCTGGTGCGAATACCCTCCAGGCTTCTTTCCACCACTGCCGGATCCGGCGACGAGAGCGGATACTTCCAGTGATCCATGTTCATCACCGAATGAATCCGCAAACCTGTTTTGCCGGCGGCGTCTTTCATCTCACCGGCTTCTTTTTCGTCGGGCGTGGTGGGGCATTCAATCTGCTCGAATCCCGCTTCGCGAGCCAGCTTGAATCTGTCGCCAATCGAAAGATCCTTCGGCAACATGGAAAATTCGACTGCCTTTTTGATCGGAAGCCGGTTCGCGAAAGCGGGTGTCGCGGCGGCCGCTGCGGCCAACGTTAGAAAAGTCCGTCGATGCATGATTGCACTATTTGTACCGCAATTATGCGCCGAAAGCCACCTCTGGCGGCAAACGACTTACATTTCCATGTATGGCATCGGTGGGACCTTGCCCAACATGCGCGAATACACGCTCAACGCGCCGCGGTGATGCGCCGTGTGATCGGTTAAGCCTCCGAAAATTGAAAGCCGGGGCTGGCCGCCCATGATCGGCCCGGGAGGAAGGGGCGCCGTCCATTCTTCATCGCTATGAGCATCGATCACTTCCTTAGCAGTCGCTAGCGCTCGCTCCATGGATTCGCGTGCCGTAGTTAGTGACTTGGTTGCCTGGATCTCTTTCGCCTGCTCTTCGAAATCCATCGGAAAGCCGTCGGGAGCAAATGCGCCCACAAAGAACCAGTCCACGGTTTGCGCTGCGTGCGCAACCTGTTGGGCGGCCGTTAGCATCCCCGGCGCGGGTGCAAAGGTGGAATCTTCTTCAGTAAGCACTCGCGTCGAGCGGTCGAAGTATTCTTTCAGGGCGGCCAACTGGCCGTGCAGCGATTCTTTGATCATGAAATCTCCCAGCAGATATTCTATACAATCAAGAACGCCAAAATCCCACAAGTGTTACCGATGTCGGGAGACTCGCGACTGTCGCGGTACGCCTCTGTCAGGATGTGTCGTGTTCGACGCAATGACGCCGGGCGATCCATGTCTCTGACTGTACCAAGCGAATGCGCCCACATCGAATCAGTATTCGACGTGTTTCTAGCTCATGAACCATAAGCGAATCGAAATAATTCTCGAGGTTGTAGTAATCGGTCCGAACACACCGTCGTAGGCGCCAGGCGTGTAACTGCTATTGATGATATACTCGCCCGGGGTAAACGGATTGGTGCCTGATATGTTCAGGGTTACTGTTCCAGCTCCGGTTGCAGGCGAGCAACTGCCACTGGCGGGCGTAACCCCCGGCGAGGATGTGTTGTTCGTGTAATTGCTCGTAGCGCCATCGATGCCACGGAATCCAGAGTTCGCGACGTTAATTTAGGACACCAGTGCCGAGTTGTTGAAATTGGCGTATACACCTATACTCCTTATCGCATTCTGACGCTCACGGCTCGGAAACGGTGCGCCACGCGGGGCAGCAAAGGTGATGTAGCTAGTTTTTCTGTTGTTGATATCGGCTACCATACCTTTAGGCGAGAGAGCATAAGCGCATGGAAAATCAAAACGACATTCGCGTCTCGAATCAGCTGAATACCGTCGATGAGCTGGCCGAAGAATCTCTTCTAAAAGGCTTGGAAGAGCACGCCTGGCAAGATCCACTTGAGTACGGCTGCAAGACAGGTGAGTCTTCCGGCTACGCAGAGAAGATGTGCCTCGCCTCGTCAAAGAATGGCGCGGCGAGCCCCGTCACTCGTAGCGTAGCGCTTCCGTGGGATTCAAACGGGCTGCCCGATTCGCCGGCAGGATCCCAAACACCACTCCCACCACCAGCGACACAAAAAACGCAATCAGCACCGACGTTACCGACACGGGCACATGCACGGCATCGGTAAAGAACTCAACACTAATAGGCACTGCGATACCTATCAAAATGCCAACAAATCCGCCGCCGATACTAATCACAATGGCTTCCGTCAAAAACTGCTGCAACACTTTCCGCCGCGAGGCGCCTACCGCCATGCGCAAGCCGATCTCGCGCGTCCGCTCCGTCACGGTCACTAGCATTATGTTCATAATGCCGATACCGGAAATGATGAGAGCTATCGCGGAAACCAGAATCAGCACAATAGTCAGTACCGTCGAGATCTTCTTAGCGGCGGCGAGAATGGCCGACAGATTATCCACTTCATAGCGCGCGCCCGGCCGGTGGCGGCTTTCGAGGATCTGGCGAATCAAGCCGGTGACGGCTTCCACATCGTCGGCGCGCGCGGCTTGCACGTACATTGGGTCGATCCGCTCCACGGTGATGAAGTATTTCTGCACCGTGATCGGGATCAGCACGGTTTCATCCGACACTTCCGACTGTCCGAAGGTGCTGGTTTTTTCGGTGAAAACGCCGATGACGACAAACTGCAAACCGTGGATCTTGATCACCTGGCCGATCGCCGCCGCGTTGCTGCCAAACAGCCGTTTCGCGAGCTTTGGCGTCATCAGGGCGACCTTCTGGCGCAACGAAACATCGCTGGCGTCCAGGAAACGGCCCGCCAGCAGTGCCGAATTGCGGACCTCCGAGTACCATTCGTCCGATCCGATGACGGCAATGTCCTGTTCCTTGCCATTGATCATCATGCGGTCGTAGTTTTCCATGACGGCGGTCGCGGCGATGATGCGCGTTCCCAGTTGCTGCCGAATCGCATCGACGTCGGCGATCTTGATAAAGTCGGCATCCACCTTGATGGCGGAATTGGTGCCCGCCTCGTAGTGGCCGTAGATCAGATTGGAGCCTACGCCGCGAATCTGGTCGAGAATGTAGTCGCGGCTGGAAATCGAAATCGTCACCACCAGGATCACGGAGGCGTTGCCGATCACCAGTCCCAGGGCGGTAAGAAAAGTGCGGACTTTATTGGCGCCCAGGGACTGCAGACTGAAGCGAAAAGCTTGGCTAAAGAACATTGGGTGCGGTGATTTAAGCCCCGGACGGGATCTGTTTCAGCAGCCTGAAGGCTTCCTCGCGCGACGGATCGTCCGGCGTCAGGCTGCTATGGACGTATTTCTCGAGCAGCACTCGCGCTTCGTCCAAGCGGCGCTTTTCGTGGATGAACGTGTGTGCCTGCGCAAACAAGACGTTGGGGCTATCGGGCGCCAGCTTGGCCGCTTCTTCAAACGTCGCGTCGCTTTCCCGATAGCGGCCTCGCTTAGCGAGGTACTTCGCCAGGTCGATCACCCGGCCCACTTCACGCGGGGCTTTGGCGATCGCGTTGCGCAGGTGCTGTTCGGCTGTGTCGAATTCCTTCTGCCTATCTGCCAATTGGGCTTGCGCGAAATCGAATTCGGCCGGACTGCGTTCCCCGATCCGCTTCGCCACCGTGGCCGCCTTATCCATACCACCGCCAAGAAAACCGGGTGCTTACAGATAATAATCGAACAGATCGTTCAGCGCTTCGTTGCTATGGGGATCCAGTTGAACCGCCTTCTCGAAATATTGGCGGGCTTTGGAGGCGTTGCCCGGAGCCATGAACGGACTGGCGGTTTCGGCGCGCCGCCCGTAAGTCCGGCCCAGCCACAGCGCTGCGTCGGAACTGGTTGTATCCAGCGCCATGGCTCGCTGAAAGGCTTCCGTGGCCCTTTTGTAATTGCCGAGCATGTAATAGTTCTTGCCGATCAGCAGATAGGCCTTCGCGCCCTCGGCGCTTTCACCAGCCAGGATCTTCAAAGACGCGGCGTACTCGGTGCGTTGATACAAATCCTCGGCCTGCTTCAGATCCGCTGCGGAGGCGAACAGACCAGCGGCGAAAGCGAAAATAGCAAGTATTTTAACCAGCACGACTTTGCACCTTAGTATAACGACCACTCTCAGGCACTTGGATGCGCTGCCCCATCTCCGGGATTCGGTACCATATCAGACAACATGCTCACTCGTCGATCCGTTTTAGCCGCAAGTTTGGCTTCTGGAGCGGCTTCGCTGGCGCAAGCCGCGGGCCAAGGCGGCCGTTCTCCTGCCACTCCCGCCATTGCTCCCGACTCACCTATCGGCAAACTCAAAAGCCGCCGTTCCGAAGCCAAACCGATTTCGCTCGAAGAGCGCCAGGCTCGGGTGGACAAGGCCCAGCAGTTGATGCGCGAAAACAAGTTGGACGCGATCGTGATGATCGGCGGCTCCAGTCTGGAATATTTCAGCAATATTCGCTGGTGGAACAGCGAGCGGCTGTTCGTAATGGTGCTGCCCGCCAAGGGCGAGGCTTTCTTCGTTTCTCCGGCGTTTGAAAAGGATCGCGCGCTGGAGCAGATCGCCCGCGGGCCTGCCGGGAAGTCGCCGCATCTCTTCACCTGGCAGGAAGACGAAAGCCCGTATGAGACGGTGGCGTTCGGTATGAAAGAACGCGGCGTCGCGACCGGTCAACTCGGCTTGGAGGAGCAGGTCAAGTTCGTGTTTGCCGATGGCTTGGGCAAAGCCTTACCGGCCGCCAAACTGAGCACCGCTACGGCGATTACGGCTGGTTGCCGGATGATCAAGAGTCCGGCGGAGCTGGCATTGATGCAATTGGCCAATAACGTCACTTTGCAGGCCTATGAAGCCGCCTGGAAGTCGTTACGAGAGGGCATGACCCAGAACGACTTCGCCGGATTGGTCTCCGCCGCGCACACCAAGCTGGGCTTTCCAGGCGGAGCCGGGGTCCAGGTCGGTGAATATTCCGCTCTGCCGCACGGTTCCATTCAACCGCAGACGGTTCGCCAAGGCACCATTCTATTGATGGATGGCGGCTGTCAGGTGGAAGGCTACAACTCCGACATCAGCCGCACTTTCGTGCTCGGCAAGCCGACCGAAAAGATGAAGCAGGTGTTCGACATTGTGCATCGTGCTCAGGCTGCCGCGCTGGCGGCCGCCAGGCCAGGCGTTCCCTGCGATGCTGTGGATGCGGCTGCGCGTAAGGTGATCGTGGATGCCGCTTACGGACCCGGGTTCAAGTATTTCACTCATCGCGTGGGACACGGAATCGGGCTGGATGGCCATGAATGGCCGTATCTGATCAAGCGCAACACGCTGGTGGACGATGGCAACAGCATCGCCTTGGCGCCGCATATGACGTTTAGCGATGAGCCGGGTGTTTATATCCCGGGCGAGTTTGGAGTTCGCCTGGAAGACGATATGTACATCACCGAATCAGGTGCCCAACTGTTCACGCCGCAAAGTCTGTCGCTGGAAGAGCCCTTTCGGGTAGGGTAACTTTATTAACGTGCCTTGGCGAGGGTACTATTCGGGACATGCCGCAGGGCGGTCGTCACCGTAGCTTCCGGGATCACCGGCAGCACAATTCGCGACGGGTATTTCTTCCCGTGATACACCGTCTCGAACGCCTTGCGTAGAATCTTCTCATCGGCCACGCGGCCGCCGCTATTCAGATTCCGGTCGAACCGTGGGAAATTGCTGCTCGAGATCTCCACCCGAATCTGGTGCCCCGGGAGAAATACGTTGCTCGTCACTCCCGCGTCGATCGTCACCGGATACACTTCGCCGGGATGCGCCAACGCCACCTTGTCCAGGCCCGTGCGATAGCGCAATCGCAAGATGCCATCGGTCAGATTGCGAGCTTCCCCGCTCGGGAACACGTCTACCAGCTTCGCTGTGAAATCGGTATCGGGAGCGCTGGTCGACACATACAAGACCACCCGGATTGGCCCAGTTACCTCAATTTCGCGCTGCAGAGGCGTGCTGGTATAGACCAAAACATCGTCGCGCCGCTCCACCGGCCTCTGGTCCATGGGTCCCCAGGGAAAGATCTTGGGGTTGCAGCAGACCGCGCCGCCCAGGGTCGGGACGGGATTTTTCGGGTCATATGTATATGTGTCCTGCTTGGTCTTGCGCGGCGGCTCCCAATCAAGCGCGCCATCGCTTTTCGATCCGTTCGCATGCCCTTTTCCGTTCAGGTAAAAAGGCGTGTAGCGAGTGCGCGCCAAAGGCCATTCCTGCTCGTCGCGCCAGCGATTGATTCCCATGACGAAAATCTCGACCGGCGCTTCCGCCAGCTCCGACCGCACCTCGTGCCATGCCCCGGCGGCGTGATGATGACCCAGTTCGGGGGAACCTTTCAACCAGTGATCGAACCATTCGATCTGGTAAGCTCGCACCGGAGCCGAAGCGTCGTTACCAAAATCGATTCCGTTGAATTTCACCGACATGTTATGCGGCCACGGCCCGATCATGATGCGATGGTTCTCGCTGCCTTTTGCTCCCCTGGTCAAGGCGCTAAACGCCGCCAGATCGCTCTCGGCGTAATTGTCGTACCAGCCGCCCACGGCGAACACCGGCACGTGGATATGCTCCAGCTTCTCGCGGACGCTCATGCCTTTCCAGAAACTGTCATAAGCCGGGTGATCCAGCGCTTTCTGGAATAGGCTTAACGTCTGGCCCGCTGCAACTTTGTCGGAAGTCCGCAGCGGCAGGTGGTAGATATAATTGTGGAAATCGGGACGCTGGAAGCTCGGCGCTCGCAGATTCTCGGACAGCCATAACAGCCGGTGCCCCAACTTCATGGCGCCGCCCGGCGAGTAAAAGCGGTCCAGATAGTCGTCGTCGCCGGAGACCACCGGAAAAATCGCCTTCAGATACGGGCTATTCAGCAAGGCGACCTTCCATTGAACGATTCCCAGGTACGAGCCGCCGATCATCCCCACTTTCCCATCCGACCAAGGCTGATGCGCGATCCAGTCGAGGGTGTCATAGCCGTCGGGTCCTTCCTGTTCCAGGGCATCGAAGGTGCCCTCCGATAGGTAGCGTCCCCGCACGTCCTGCATCACTACCGCATAACCATGCTTGATGAAAGACAAGTAGCCCGCAGGCAAATCGTCGCCTTTTCCATAAGGGGTGCGAATCAGGATGGTGGGAAATCGCCCGATCCCTGCTGAATGGTAGATGTTGGTGTCCAGGTGGACGCCGTCGCGCATGGGCACGCGCACGTGCAGTAACTTCCCGGCATCATCGGGAGCGGCCGCGTCGAGCAATCGAGCGGCTAAGTACAACATTAGCCAGATAGGTCGAAACACTGATCCCGTTAGGTGCTAAGTTCCATGATAGCAGTCAGACACGCACTGCCAATAAATCCCGGCGATTCGCTCTACGGCGTGTTGGGAGCGGACATGCGAAGCAGCGCGCCGTCCGATCTCGATCAGGGCAG
>Ga0302319_10010986_pt1 | contig 17214 bp, 15 predicted proteins | sample Bog_T0_2_FD_203319 | JGI IMG/M metagenome (GOLD analysis project Ga0302319, IMG submission 203319) | Peat permafrost microbial communities from Stordalen Mire near Abisko, Sweden - Bog_T0_2 | ecosystem: Environmental > Terrestrial > Soil > Wetlands > Peat | place: Sweden: Abisko, Stordalen Mire...
CGCCAAAGGAGAATCTGTTCTTCTTCGCGTGCCCAGCGCTCTTGTGCCTGAAACCGCGAATCTCCTCTTCAATCCCCGCCATTCCGACGCGGCAAAATTCAAAATCACGCAGGCGCTCAAGTATCCTTTCGACGCTCGCCTGAAGAAATAGGCCGGCCGGTCCCTCCTCTCGCCTTTACCGGAATCCTCCAATAGCCGACAATGGAGTCGAGAGGTCAAACAAGCTCCTATGCCCCTTTCTGGCGAAGCCATTCGCGTGATGAACCTGGTGGACGACGTGGCGACCACCATGCGCCGCATGATCGCTCTTATTCCCGCTCTCGCGCCCGACGAAAAGAAGCGCGTCAGCGATTACCTGAAGCAGTCTGAGCCCGGCGCGGAGCAGGTCCAGGCAGTGCTGGCGAACACCAAGTAGCGCGGTCGGTTCGCCGATCGCCTTTTCACCTACGGGCCCAACGCCGACGGGTGCGGCGTTTCGCTCGCCTTTGCGTCGATTCGTCCGCCGATAACCCACGGAACTCCGAGCCCTTCATCCGCGTATCTGAGAGCAGCCTATGCAGAGCCTCGGCGACACCTTCGGTCAGGTTTTTCTGGCCATTCGCGCCAACAAGCTTCGATCCTTCCTGACCATGTTCGGTATCGCCTGGGGCGTCGGCTCCATGCTGCTGCTCATCTCAGTGGGCGAAGGCTTTCGCTCCGGCCAGAAGCGCGAATTCGCCGAACTCGGCAACGACGTCATCATGATGTGGAATGGCAATATCCCTGCCGTCGCCGGCCAGCACACCGGTATGCGTCCCTACTACCTGACCATGGGGGATCTCGATGCCGTGCGAACCCAGGCGCCTGACGTAAAGGATGCCACCGGGGTCATCAGCCGCAGCGACATCAAGCAACAAAGCCTCTACGAGACCGCCGGCGGCAAAGTGATGGGCATCGAGCCGAATTTCCAGAGCATTCGTTTTATCCCCCTCGCCCAGGGGCATTTCATTCAAAAAGATGACCTGGTGAATAAGAACCGCGTCATCGTGATCGGGCAGAAAAGCGCGCAGTTGCTCTTCCCAGGTCGTCCGGCCCTCGGCGAATGGGTCACGCTGAATGGGACGCGCTTCACCGTGATTGGCGTCCTCGACAAGGTCGGCCACGGCGATAACGATGACCAGAGCCAGCAGGTCTACATCCCGTTGCCCATCATGATGGATATGTTTCCGCTGAACTGGGGCAACAACCCGCAGGACACCGTCGCCTCGATTCAGTATCAGCCGGTCACGGCCAGCGAACACATCAACGCCGTCCGCGAGGTGCACGAAATCGTCGCGCGCCGTCACGGCTTCAGCGCCAACGACAGCGAGGCCTTTACCGAGTGGGACTCCATCCAGTCTCAGCAGATGGTGGGCAAAATCTTTGACGCCATGGATATCTTCCTCGGCGGCGTCGGCCTCGTCACCCTCGCCCTGGGCGCAGTCGGCATCGTGAATATCATGCTGGTTTCGGTCACCGAACGTACCCCTGAGATCGGCCTGCGCAAGGCTCTCGGCGCTACGCATCGCAGCATTCTCGTCCAGTTCTTTCTCGAGGGCCTCACCCTCACCGGTGTCAGCGGCCTCATCGGCATCGGTGGCTCCGCCTTCTTCATGTGGGCCTTGCAGCGCCTCGTCGGCCAGGGCATGCAGGGTTTCGATCCGCCCCGTCTGCAGGCATGGTCGGCGGCTCTCGCCTTTTTTGCCCTTGCCATCTGCGGCATCGTCTCAGGACTCTATCCCGCCGCCCAGGCCGCCAAAATGGAGCCCGTCGAGGCCCTGCGGAGGGAGTAAGCCATGAATCAGCGCCCCAAACCAAACCGCCTCGCCGCTCGCCGCTTTCTCGCTAACCGGTTCTCCGCTAACCGGTTTCTGGCGAACCGCTCGTCCGCTGGAGGCTCCCATTGATTCGTGATATCTGGGGACAAGCGTGGGAGGCGATGATCTACAACCGCCGCCGCACCTTCATCACCGTCGTCGGCATGGCCTGGGGCATTGCCACCGTTGTGCTCCTTCTGGCCTATGGCGCCGGCTTCGGCCAGGCCATCCAGAATATCTTTGCCCAGTGGGGTACCTACCTCATCGGCGTCTTTCCCGGGCGCACCTCCGAGCAGATCGGCGGCTCCAAAGCAGGCGTCAAAGTGCGCCTCACGCAGGAGGACGTCGACCGCCTGTGGGCCACCGTTCCGGGCGTCCAGCACATCTCCCCCGGCATGTTCAAGGATGTCAACGTCGCCAGCGACGAGCATATGTACACCTGGACCGTGAACGGCTACCGGCCCGAGATCGCAAGTGTCCTTAAACTCGACATCGACCAGGGGCGCTTCTTCACCGACCAGGATGACGAGAATCGCGCCCACGTTGCCGTCATCGGCTCGGAGGCTAAGACCAAGCTCTTTGGCGGTCGCTACCCGCTCGGCCAGCGCATCCGGCTCAACGGCATCGGCTTCACCGTCATTGGCGTCCTCGAGCCAAAAATGCAGGAAGGCGAGGACGATGTCAACCGCCAGGTCTACATTCCCTTCAACACTTTCCAGGACTTTGGCGACCTGAAATACCTCGGCGGTATCTGGCTCACCTACCACGGCGACAATCAGGTCGTCGAGCAGGCCGTCCGCAACACGCTGGCCGCCATGCACAACTTCCTGCCCTCGGATCACAACGCGATCTTCGTCGCGAACCTGATGCATCAGCTCAAGCAGTTCCAGATCATCACCATTGCCCTCGAGGCGCTGCTCCTCTTCATCGGCGCACTCACCCTCGGCATCGCCGGCATCGGCCTGATGAACATCATGCTCGTCGCGGTGCAGCAGCGAACGAAGGAGATCGGCATCGAGAAGGCTCTTGGCGCTCGCCGGCGTCACATTCTGTTCCAGTTCCTGTCTGAAGCGCTGGTGATTGCTGCCGCGGGAGGGGTGCTGGGTATTGCACTTGCCTATGCGGTCTCCCTCGCTGTGGGGCGCATCACGTTTTACAGCGCCATGGCCGCCCATGCCGAGGATGCCGATATCCGCCTGTTAATTTCTCCAACCACCGTCCTGATCGCCACCGTCATTCTGGGCGTCGTCGGCCTGGTGAGCGGGATGATTCCCGCCATTCGCGCCGCCAATCTCGACCCCATCGAAGCGCTGAGGTACGAGTAGCCCCCAGGATCAGTGCCTTGCAGGATACCTCCCCGAACCCAGGCGTATGTCACGCCAAAGCTATATATATAAACCACTTAATGCAACCATCGGCCCCGTTTCTAGCCTGTGGGTTTCGGAAGCGCCAAACAACGCCATGGTTCTAATTTGGTTACCCATGAGCCACTCGAATGATCCCCTCGTCAATAGGTTACGAAGGCATTTCCATTTTCGGTAACCAATGGGAGCCCCCTATGAAAAAAAAGGTTGACCCCGGCCATAACGGAGGTTATTTTCAAGTCTGTCGATTTTGACCCTCGGGCTGTCGCCGTCCTGTTTCACCAATCCGGTCACGCGGAAAGGCAACTCACTCCCTCGGGAGATCGCTTTGTCTCGCCTGCGGCTACCGGCGGTTCCGATGCCGAATTCGATTCCGCACTTTGCAAAGATTTTCAGAGGAAAAAGGTTGATCGAAATCCCCGGTTCGCGCGTCTAATTCTGTAGCTTTCCGGGATCCCCTTTTTCCAGGCTGCCTTGAGCCGGTGTGGTTCAGCGGTTTTTTCTGTGATCAAAAGAGGTCGGACAGATTACAAGTTAAAAAGCAAGGAGAGACCTACCATGCGTTCCGAATTGATCTTTGGTGCACTCACTCATATCAGCAATCGATACCAGCTCTGCCAGCTCGCCTCCAAGGCGACCCGCAAGCTGCATAAGCCCAATACCCGGCTGCAGGATACGATGAACGACGTGCTGGTCCGCTTCCGGGAGCAAAGCCCGGCAGCGGCCACGCTCACTGCCCGCCAGCCGTTGACCATTCCGCAGCAGCATCGCCGCGCCGCCTGAGATGGGCGCGCGGCCTCTCGGCGTGCGCCGGTTCGGCGAAGGCATGCCCCGCCCCGAGAAATTCCGCTAAGATAACCCCAGAACTCCGCACCACCCCTGAACTTCCTTCCTGATTCAAAATACCCCTCCTCGAAAACCCACCGCAGGTGATTCATGACCATCGCAGAACTCAAAGAGAAGAACATCACCGAGCTGAGCCGCATTGCGCGCACGCTCGAAATCCCCGGCTCCAGCGGGCTCCGCAAGCAGGACCTCATCTTCAAGATTCTCCAGGCGCAGAGCGAAAAAGAAGGCCACATCTTCGCCGAAGGCGTCCTCGAAATTCTCCCTGACGGCTACGGCTTCCTCCGCTCCCCGGATTACAACTATCTGCCCGGCCCCGACGACATTTACGTCTCGCCCTCGCAGATTCGCAAGTTCGACCTGAAAACCGGCGACACCATCAGCGGCAACGTTCGCCCGCCGCATGAAGGCGAAAAATATTTCGCGCTGGTCAAGATCGAAGCCATCAACTTCGAATCCCCCGAAGAGACCCGCAACAAAATCCTCTTCGATAATCTGACCCCGCTCTATCCCCAGGAGCGCGTCAAGATGGAAACCGTTCGCGAAAACATCAGCGGCCGGGTCATGGATCTGCTGACCCCCATCGGCAAAGGCCAGCGCGGCCTCATCGTCGCTCCCCCGCGCACCGGCAAGACCATGCTGCTGCAGTCCATCGCCAATTCCGTCACCACCAATCACCCCGAAGTCGTCCTCATCGTGCTCCTTATCGACGAGCGCCCCGAAGAAGTCACCGACATGCAGCGCTCCGTCAAAGGCGAGGTCATCAGCTCCACCTTCGACGAGCCGGCCGCCCGCCACGTGCAGGTCGCCGAGATGGTCATCGAAAAGGCAAAGCGCCTCGTCGAGCACAAACGCGACGTCGTTATTCTCCTTGACTCCATCACGCGTCTTGCCCGCGCCTACAACACCATCGTTCCCCCCTCCGGCAAAGTGCTCTCCGGCGGCGTCGACTCCAACGCCCTCCAGCGGCCGAAGCGTTTCTTCGGCGCAGCCCGCAACATCGAAGAAGGCGGCTCGCTGACCATTATCGCCACCGCCCTCGTCGACACCGGCTCGCGCATGGACGAGGTCATCTTCGAAGAGTTCAAGGGCACCGGCAACATGGAAATCATCCTCGACCGCAAACTGGTCGACAAACGCGTCTTTCCCGCCATCGATATTCAGCGCTCAGGCACCCGTAAGGAAGAATTGCTCATCCCAAAGGATGAACTGGCCCGTACCTGGGTTTTGCGCAAAGTGCTGAACCCGCTATCCCCGGTAGAAGCCATGGAGTTGCTCGTGAGCCGCCTCGAGAAAGTGCGGAACAACGCAGAATTCCTTCTGAATATGAACTCGCTGTAGCTGCCTTATTCCATAGGCCCCAATCGACGGCCAATTTTAGTTGCGCCACAAACGCTTCAAAGCACAGGGATTTAGCCTCAATATCCACCGCCACGCTCGTTCCCGAGCTTGACGATCCCAAACGGCTGGAGCCAGAATCCGTCTAATGGGAGCCTGCCTATGGCACAACAGACCTTCCAACCCGGAAGAAATGTCTTCGTCGTCGACGATTCTCCCGGCGGCCCCTACAGTGCCTTTTTCGATGACGATGGCGAAGCGGGCTACTTCTATGCGGTCGACCTTACCTCCGACGATCTGATCCTCGACGTGGTACCCGTCTACGAGGCAGCCACCATTTCGGAGCGCAATCGGAAATCCTCCCTGTCCATCATTTGGTCAGCCGATGGGCAGAAATGCGCTCTCCTCATCAATGACGCGCCGCACGCAGCCTTTGATTTCAATGCGCAGCGCGGTTTCTCTCGCGCCCGCGCCCCCAGAAGCTTCGAACAGAAGCGCGGTAGCTGGAAGAATTCCGACCATTCCTGGTCCGATGCCGCCGTCGCCTGGCTCGGCATTCGCAAATCCGCCTGACTGCAGCCAGCGCCCTGTCTCAGAAGTCGTTAGCACCATCATGAAAATCGGTTCCCCAGGTCTCGATCTTGAGACCTGGTTCAGCGATAAGGCTGGGTGGCCCATATCTGCCAGGTTTTGGCAGATGTGGGTTCTCCAGGGCTGAGTGTTGAGACGTGGGTCGGCGAAATTGGCCACAAATTCTCTGCGACACCGACTGGACCTCGATACACCTTCAATACGCCTGCAGCGCTTCGATCGGCAGCCGCACCTGGAAGCACGTCTCCCCCGGCTTCGATTGCACGTGGATGTATCCCCGGTGTTGCCGCACGATCCGCTGCGCTGTGTCGAGCCCCAGTCCCAGCCCGCTGCCGGGCGCCTTCGTCGTGAAGAACGGCTCAAAGATCCGCGCCTGAATCTCCGCTGGAATTCCCGGCCCGTCATCCCAGATCTCCACCACCACGAACTCGCCTGAAACCTGTGCGCTCAGCGTGATCCTTCCCTGATCGTGAATCGCATCCAGGGCATTTTCGAGCAGCGCCATCCATACCTGATTCAGCTCGCTGGCATAGGCCGAAATGCGCGGCAGATGCGCCCCGAAGCGCCTTTCTATGGTCACTTTCTCCAGCCGCGACTGCAGCATGGCCAGCGTCGTCTCCAGCGACTGCGGAATATCCACTTCCTGAATCGGCGCCTGATCCATCCAGGAATAATCCTTCACCGCGCCGATCAGCTCGAAAATTCGGTGCGTTGAGTCGAGCATCGCCTGCGCCATCCGCTCCGTCCGCGCCGACGAAGCGAACTGTGAAAGCACGACCTCCAGATGCTGGCCCTGGAGCAACGCAGCCAGCTCATCCAGATTTTGTGTCGTGATGCCCAGCTCCGCGAGGTCCGGCACGATCTGCCGGCTGTTCTCGACGCCATGCCCCCGCAGCCAGCGCTCCAGATCGTCTTCCCGATGGGCCTGCGTTACCAGGTTGGCCGGTTGCGCCTGCACCTGTTCTTCCATGCGGCCGCGCCATGCCCGGATTTTCTCCAGATGCGCCTCGTCCAGGCACAATCCGCCCAGGAGAAATTTCTGCTGACCGTAAACCCGCAACTCCTCGATCATCCCCGAAGCCGCGCGCTGCGCCGCCGACGCTGGATTATTCAGCTCGTGCGCAAGATTCCCAGCCAGCTTGCCCAGCGCATTCAGCTTCTCCGTCTGCTGCTCCAGCCGCGTCATCTCCCGCACCCGATCCAGCAGGATCGACACGCACCGCTGCCCCATTGACGGAATCGCCTCCAGCATCTCCGGGAAAACTGCACGGTCGATCTCGATCCCCCACAAATCCGTCGCCGCAAAACCCTGCCCGCCGTGCGTCTTCATCCGTGAGAAGGGAAGCAGTCCCGTAATCTGGCCCGCGCGCCCGATAAACAGCGCCAACCCGCCCTGAGACCGGCGCACATGCGCCTCACCTTTCAAAATGATCCACATCCTCGTTGCCGGATCGCCCTCGCGGAAAATCACCGCGCCGGCCCGGTACGACCCCTCTTCCCCATGCGTCGCCAGCCATTCCAGCTCGCTCTCCGTAAGACCATGCAGCGCCTGAACCTTCCTGAGCGCTTCCACAATTTCAGGCAGCGAAGATTTGGTTGTTGCTTCCGCGGGAGCCGTGGTTGGCACAGCAGTGGCGATCGATGATTCCATGAGGCCCTCCTGGGGTAGGTGCCCTTGACTAGATGCTAAACGAACACGCAGCAGCGTATCCTCAGCCGCTCTGTTAATTTGCGTGTGGCCGCTGCATTTCCTGTTTGCGCGTCGGCATCCTGTCGATCAACTCGTTCAGCCGGTCGGCGCTCACTGGACTCGCAGCCCGCAGCTGCACCGTCCCGTCCTCGCCCAGCAACAAAACTACGAAATCCACGGGCGCGACGTGAAACCGTTCCCGAGCCTCACCCATCTCTTTCGCACTCAACACGGTGTACGGTGCATCGACCGGGGTTGTCACCCGCCGCCCATCCGGAACAATCGGCGTGAACAGCACGAAACGGTCCATCATGTCGTCTGCTGCCTTATCCAGCAAAGCGACCTGCCGCTTCAGCCGCGCATCATCCCCATTCGAGGCGAATACCAGCAGCGGCCGATAGCAATCCTTCATCGCCGCCAGCGACTTCGGCACCACCGCGCAGGTGGGGTGCGCCTGCGCATACCCGCTGCCGCCGCCCAGCGCCGCCGTTACCACCGCGACCATGAAAATCTGTCCACTCATCGAACTCTGAAGGCCGTACGGAGCCCGGTGCCCGGTGCCCCGGGCCCGGTCTTTACGCGTTCACCGTCTCCGGCGCCGCGGCAGCCGGCTGCGGCACCCCATCCTTCACCACCACCGGATCGAGGAACGGCATGGCCGCCCGCAACCGCGCGCCCACCTCTTCGACCTTCAGCCCGGCTTCCTTCTTCCGCATCTCCGTGAAGTTCTTCCGCCCGGTCTTGTTCTCGTCGATCCACTTCTTCGCAAACGTGCCGTTTTGAATCTCGGTCAGCAGCTTCTTCATCTCCGCCCGCGTCGCATCGGTCACGATACGCGGACCCGCCGTGTAGTCCCCGTACTCCGCCGTGTCCGAAATCGAATACCGCATATACGCCAGGCCGCCGCGATACATCAGATCCACGATCAGCTTCAGCTCGTGCAGGCACTCAAAATAAGCAATCTCCGGCTGATACCCCGCCTCGACCAGCGTGTCGAAGCCCGCTTTCACCAGCGCCGAGGTCCCGCCACACAGCACGGCCTGTTCTCCAAAGAGATCCGTCTCCGTCTCCTCGGCAAACGTCGTTTCCAGCACGCCGCCCCGCGTCCCGCCGATCCCCTTGGCATAGGAAAGCGCCAGCGCCTTCGCGCTACCCGACGCATCCTGATGCACAGCGATCAGGCAGGGAACCCCGCCGCCCTCCGTGAACACCTCACGCACGCGATGCCCCGGACCCTTCGGCGCCACCATCGACACATCGATCTCCGCCGGAGGCACGATCGCCCCAAAGCGGATGTTGAACCCGTGCCCGAACATGATCGTCTTGCCCTTCTTCATGTGTTGGGCAATTTCCTTCGCGTACGTCTCGCCCTGCGAATGATCCGGCGTCAGGATCATGATCACGTCTGCCCACGCAGCCACATCGCTGACCGGCCCAACCTGCAAGCCCGCTTTCTTCGCCTTCTCCACGGACTTGCTCGTCGCCGGCAATCCAACCCGCACATCCACACCCGAATCCTTCAGATTCAGCGCGTGCGCATGCCCCTGCGACCCATACCCAATCACCGCAACTTTCTTCTGCTGAATCAGCGCTAAATCAGCGTCCGCATCGTGATACGTCTTCGCCATTCTTTTCCTCTTCTTGATCTTAGACCTGCATTTTCTATTCCCTATTCCCTATTCCCTGCCTTTAAAGCCCCGTTTCTTCCGCCATCAGCAAATCGCTCGGCGCCGCTCCATCATCCCCAATCTTATCTTCCGCTGTCTCGACGCCTGGCACCCGCATTGCGTCCAGCACCCGGCTCGTGTGTTGACCACGGCGCATCACCATCCGTCCCGTGCGCGAAATCTCCAGAATCCGATCCCCATTCTCATTCAGCACCTGGATCAGTCCCTCAATCTTGCTCTCGACCCCGGTGATCTCAATCATCATCGACTCCGGTGCCAAATCCACAATCCGCGCCCGGAAAACCTCCACCAGTTCGAAGACCATCGAGCGCGTCTGCGGTGTCGCCGCCACTTTGATCAGCGCCAGCTCCCGCGCCACGTGCGACAACTGCCCGACGTCATCGACCTCGAGCACATTCTCCAGTTTATAGAGACTCGCCTGGATCCGGTGCCCCGCGGTCGGCGATGCATCGCAGACAATCGTCATCCGCGACACGCCCACCCGCTCCGAATGCCCCACCGTCAGCGAAACAATATTGATGTTCAGCCGCCGAAACAGCGACGCCACCCGCGTCAGCACGCCCGGCTTGTCTTCCACCAGTGCAACAAATGTGTGCAGCATGTTTCACAGCCTTTCCTAAGCGTCGTGGTGGCGATAAGTATGGAATGTCCCAAATAAGGTCCACTTCTCGTTCTCCCTTACTCGCTCCACCATCTCGTAAAGCTCCTCAGAGACGTCTTCCGATTCGCCGAATTTCCTGATCTCCTTCGCCTCGAGCAATACGAGTTTGTAATACTCCAATGCGCTCCTCAGCTTCCGCAGAAAGACTTCTTCCGAATCCGCCTGAGTCGCCCACCAAACGAATGCACCAACCCCGTCGAAGTCCAGTCCGCAACCCTCAACCTTTGCTACATCCGTCAGTCCGATCCAGACTTCGCTCAACGTCCCGTACCTTGCGGGTCCTTAGCACCCACTTCGTATCGCCGCTAACTTCGTGCTCCGCTGATCGCCGACCTGCGATCTGTAACCTGCAACCTGTCACCTGTCTTTCGCCGTCTCAACCAACGGATTCTCCGGCCGACGAATCATCTCATGCAGCGCCGACCCCGCCGGAATCATCGGGTACACCGAATCTTCCTTCTCCACCAAAAAGTTAATGAGAAACGGCCCTTTGTGCTTCTGTGCTTCTTGCACAGCCGGCAGTACCTCAGCCCGCGTCCTCACGGCAGCCCCGCGAATTCCGTGCGCCTCTGCCAGCTTCACAAAGTCCGGGCTCAACAACGGCGTCGACTGGTAATTCTTTTCGTAGAAAAATTCCTGCCACTGACGAACCATCCCGAGATACCCGTTGTTCACAATCGCGATGTTCAGGTCCAGCTCTTCCTGCGCCGCCGTCGCCAGCTCCGCCGCCGTCATCTGGAATCCGCCATCGCCCGCCACCACCCACACTTCTTTGTCGGGGCAGGCGATTTTCGCCCCAATCGCCGCCGGCAGCGCAAAACCCATCGTCCCCAGGCCGCCCGAGGTGATCAGCGTCCGAGGCTCATCGTGCTTGTAATACTGCGCCTCCCACATCTGGTGCTGGCCCACGTCCGTCACGACAATGGCCTTGCCCTCGGTCGCCTTCCACAAATCATGCATCACATGCGCCGCATACAAGTGCCCGCTGTCCGGCAGATTCCGGATATCGCGCACCGCGCACGCGCCTTTGCTCGCCTCAATCTCCTTCACCCACGCCGACTCGTCCTGCGCGTCCCGTGGCGCACGGTCCGGCGTCCCCGGCGAACTGGTTCGCTGCGGTGGAAGATGCGGCAGCAGCACCTCAAGCACTTCCTTCAGATCCCCAATCAGCGCCACGTCCGCCTTCACGTTCTTGCCAATCTCTGCCGGATCGACCTCGATGTGAATCTTCTTCGCGTTCGGCGCATACGTCGCCAGCGTTCCCGTCACGCGATCGTCGAACCGCATCCCGCAGGCGATCAGCAAGTCCGACTTCTGGATCGCCTCGTTCACCCACGACTCGCCATGCATCCCCATCATGCCCAGCGACAGCGGATGCGAAGCAGGGAATCCACCCAGCCCCAGCAGCGTCGACGCCACCGGAATCCGCATCCTCTCCGCCAGCGTCCGCACCTGCGCGTACGCTCCCGACTGCAACACCCCATGTCCTGCCAAAATGACCGGCCTCTTCGCATTCCGAATCAGCTCCGCCGCCTGCAGGATCGATGCCGACTCTGCTTTCAGCATCGGGTGTGGGCGATGCGGCTTCGGCGCCGCCGCCGCAAAATCGAATTCCGCCGTCCCCTGCTGCGCATCCTTCGTGATGTCCACCAGCACCGGCCCCGGCCGCCCCGACTTTGCCACCATAAATGCCTCGCGAATCGTCCGCGGCACATCCTCCGCGCCCGTCACCACGTAATTGTGCTTTGTCACTGGCAGCGTGATGCCCGTGATGTCCACTTCCTGGAACGCATCCGTTCCCAGCACCTTGCTCGACACCTGCCCCGTGATGCAAACGATCGGCACCGAATCGAGCATCGCCGTCGCGATCCCCGTCACCAGATTCGTTGCGCCCGGTCCCGACGTCGCCACGCACACACCCACCCGTCCTGATGCCCGCGCATACCCATCGGCCATATGCGACGCGCCCTGCTCATGCCGCACCAGCACGTGCCGGATCGGAAACTTCCGCAGCGCATCGTACGCCGGCAAAATCGCCCCGCCTGGATACCCGAACACCACATCGACGCCCTCGCCCTCCAGCGTCGCCCAAATCATCTCCGCGCCCGTCAGCTTCGTTGCATTCCCCGTCCTGCCCGAAGCCGACGTGTTGTTAGCGTGGCTCGTATTCTGTTTTGCCGTTCCCGAATTCTTCGAGGCCATCATGTTCCCCTTCCCAGCCCGCGCTGCAATCTAATCCCTAATCCCTGTTCCCTATTCCTTGTTCTTCAACACGTCACCGCGCCCTGCGACGCCGACGAAACCGTATCCACATACTTCTTGAAAACGCCGCGCTTGTATTTTGGCTCCGGCTTCTTCCAACTCTTCAACCGCGATGCAATCTCCGCATCGGAAATCTCCACATCCAGCTTCCGGTTCGGAATATCAAAGTGAATCGTGTCCCCCTCGCGCACCGCCGCAATCGGCCCGCCCACGGCCGCTTCAGGAGCCACATGCCCCGCCATCAATCCGCGCGTCGCGCCCGAGAAACGCCCATCGGTCAGCAGCGCCACCGTGTCGCTCAGCTCCGGAATTCCCGCCACCGCGCCCGTCACCCCCAGCATCTCCTGCATGCCCGGCCCGCCCACAGGACCCTCATACCGAATCACCATCACGTCGCCCGGCTTGATTTGCCCCGCCTCTACGGCATGAAACGCGGCGTGCTCCGAGTCGAAAACCCGCGCCGGCCCGCGATGCTCCAGCCGCTTGTGCCCCGCAACCTTAATCACGCATCCATCCGGCGCAATATTTCCCTTCAGGATCACCAGCCCGCCCGTCGTCTTCAGCGGATTCGCCAGCGCACGAATCACATCCTGCCCCGCACTCTCAACCGCCGCCGCCGCCTCTTCGCCCAGCGTCTTGCCCGTCACGTTCGGGCACGAGCCATCCAGCAAACCGGCTGAAAGCAATCGCTTCGCCAGCAGCCGGCTGCCGCCCGCCGCCTGATAATCCGCCGCCACATACTTTCCGCCCGGCTTCAGATCGCACAGCAGCGGCGTCTTCGTGCTGATCCGATCGAAATCGTCCACCGTCAGCGGAATCCCCGCCTCATGCGCGATGGCCAGGAAGTGCAGCACCGCGTTCGTTGATCCGCCACTCGCCGCCACGCTCGCAATCGCGTTCTCAATCGCCTTCGGTGTGATGAACTCCGACGGCTTCCGGCCCTTGCGCACCAGCGCCATCACCAGCCGCCCTGCCTCGCGCGAAGCATCGAGCTTCTCATGCAAAAACGCCGGCACCCCCGACAATCCGATCGGCGATATCCCCAGAAACTCGCACGCCATCGCCATCGTGTTCGCGGTGAACTGCCCGCCACACGCGCCCGCTCCCGGACATGCGTTCGCCTCCACAGCCTCGAGCCCCGCATCGTCCAGCTTGCCTGCCGCATGCGCCCCCACCGCTTCGAACACGTCCTGCACCGTCAAATCTTTTCCGTTCAGATGTCCCGGCGCAATCGATCCGCCATAGAGCATCAGCCCAGGAATATCGAGCCGCGCCAGCGCCATCACCGTTCCCGGCATGTTCTTGTCGCATCCGGCAATCGCGACGAGCCCGTCAAATTGATTTCCGCGCGTGACCAGCTCGACAGAATCCGCAATCACCTCGCGGCTGATCAGCGACGCCTTCATCCCCTCGGTGCCCATAGTGATCCCATCCGAAATGGTCACCGTATTGAACTCCATGGGCGTCCCGCCCGCCTCGCGCACGCCCTGCTTGACCGCCTCGGCGATCTGCCGCAGATGAAAATTGCACGGCCCAATCTCCGTCCACGTGTTCGCGATCCCGATAATCGGCTTGTGCAGGTCCTCCGGTGTGAATCCAACCGCGCGCAGCATCGCCCGCGCCGGCGCGCGGCTCGGCCCCTCCGTCAACGCAATCGAATACAGCTTTCCAGAACCCGTGCTCGTCCCGTTGCCGTTCTTTCCGCTCATGCCGTCGCCGTTTCTTCCTGTCGCGGCTTTACCCAGAACGCCGCATCGTGCTGCTTCTCAAATTTGTCGAGCTCTGCCGCATGCCGCAGCGTCAGCCCAATGTCGTCGAGCCCCTCCAGCAGGCAATCCCGCCGAAAAGAATCAATGGCAAAGTGGGTCCTAAACCCCTCCCCATCGCTGATCGTGTTTTCCCCCAGCGACACCGTCAATGTGTAACTGTCACGATTGCTTGCTCGATCCAGCAGTGTCTGCACCTGCTCTTCCGGCAGCGTGACCAGCAAAATCCCATTCTTCCCCGCATTCGAATGAAAAATATCCGCGAACGACGGCGCAATCACGCACCGGAACCCGTAATCGCTCAGCGCCCAGGCCGCATGCTCCCGCGACGATCCGCATCCGAAATTCTTCGCCGCCACCAGAATCTTCGCGCCTCTGTACTTCGGATTGTTCAGCTCAAACGCCGGATCCTTCCGCCAGTCGAAAAACAGAAAGTCCTCGTACCCGGTCCGCTCAATCCGCTTCAAAAACTGCTTCGGGATGATCTGATCGGTATCTACATTCACCCGATCGAGCGGCATCACCTTTGACGTCAATGTCCGAAACTTCTCCATTGAAACCTCTGACCGTTTCCTTTAGCTGGCCGCCTCAGCGCTCCACTGCTAACTTGCTAACTCGCTGACCGGCTCACTTGCTCTCTGCTTAAATTCCCACGTCCGCACATCCGTGAAGTGCCCCATCACTGCCGCCGCCGCCGCCATCATCGGGCTCACCAGATGCGTTCGTCCGCCCTGCCCCTGCCGCCCCTCAAAATTCCGATTGCTCGTCGACGCGCACCGCTCACCGGGCTGCAAAATGTCAGGATTCATCCCCAGACACATCGAACACCCCGGCTCGCGCCACTCAAATCCGGCCTCGCGAAAAATCTGATCCAACCCCTCGCGTTCCGCCTGCGCCTTCACCAGCTGCGAACCCGGCACCACCATCGCCCGCACATTCGCGTGGACGCGATGCCCGGCGACCACCTTCGCAGCGGCTCGCAAATCCTCAATTCGCGAATTTGTGCACGATCCGATGAACACCCGATCCACCGCGATCTCCTCCATCGGAGTCCCCGGCTTCAGATCCATGTACTCCAAAGCCCGCGTGTACGCCCGCCGATTCGCCTCGTTCGGCTCTGCCGCTGGATCAGGCACCGGCGCTGTTACAGATACCACCATCCCCGGATTCGTCCCCCACGTCACAAACGGCTCCAGCTCCACCGCGGGTATCGTCATCTCGCGATCGAACGTTGCACCGGGATCGGTCGCCAATTTCCGCCACTCCGCAACCGCCTCATCCCACGCAGCGCCCTCGGGAGCAAACGGCCGCCCCTTCAGCCACGCAAACGTCGTCTCGTCCGGAGCGATCATCCCCGCCCGCGCGCCGGCTTCGATGCTCATGTTGCAAATCGTCATCCGGCCTTCCATGCTCAGCGACCGAATCGCCGATCCGGCGTACTCGATCACGTAGCCTGTCGCGCCATCCGTCCCGATCCGCCCGATGATCCCGAGCACGATATCCTTCGCACCGACACCCTCTGGCAATTCGCCTTCAATCGAAATCCGAAACGTCTTCGGCTTCCCTTGCGGCAAACACTGCGTCGCCAACACGTGCTCCACTTCTGACGTCCCAATCCCAAACGCCAGCGCGCCCAGCGCCCCGTGGGTCGATGTGTGCGAGTCCCCGCACACAATCGTCATTCCCGGCTTGGTCAGCCCCAGTTCCGGCCCAATCACATGCACAATGCCCTGCCGCGGCGACTGCACGTCATACAACTCAATCCCAAACTCCGCGCAATTGTTCCGCAGCGTCTCAATTTGTTTCGCCGCGATGGGGTCCTCGATCACCAGCCGATTCGCCGTCGTCGGCACATTGTGATCCACCGTCGCCACCGACCGGTCCGGCCGCCGCACCGTGCGCCCCGCCAGCCGCAATCCCTCAAACGCCTGCGGCGACGTCACTTCATGGATCAAATGCAAATCGATGTAAATCAGCGCCGGCTCATTCGCAGGCTCCGCCACAACGTGCGTTTCCCAAACCTTCTCAAATAACGTTTTCGGATTTCCCGCCATCTCCACTCCCACAGCTTTTTGAAAACTCAATGCGCCGCCGCGCCCGCCCTCGCACCCGCCAGCACTGCCCGAACCTTGTTGCCCACTTCGGTCGTCGACGACACCTTGACACTCATGTCGCCGCGTGCCAAATCCGCCGTCCTAACCCCATCGGCCACCACTTGTTTCACTGCCGCCTCGATCGCCGCTGCCTCTTCTTCCAGCCCGGCCGAATACCGCAGCAGCATCGCCGCCGTCAAAATCGCGCCCAGCGGATTCGCAATCCCCTTGCCCGCAATATCCGGAGCCGACCCATGCACCGGCTCATACAGGTTCACCTTGCCGCCGATCGTCGCCGACGGCAGCATCCCCAGCGACCCAGTGATGACCCCAGCCTCATCCGACAAGATGTCGCCAAACAAATTCTCCGTGAGCACCACATCGTAGTTCCGCGGCGCATTCATGATGTGCATCGCCATCGCGTCCACGTACTGATGCTCAAGCTGCACATCGGGACAATCCTTCGCGACCTCCGTCACCGTCGCGCGCCAAAGCTGCGAAACCTCCAGCACGTTCGCCTTGTCCACCGAAGTCACTTTCTTCCGCCGCTTCGACGCCAGCTCGAAAGCCACCTTCGCCACGCGCACCACTTCGTCCCGCGTGTAGCGCATCGTATTCCACGCCTCGCCCTTCTGCTTGTCCCACTCCCGCGGTGCGCCGAAATACAGCCCGCCCAGCAACTCGCGCACGAACAGAATGTCGGCGCCCTCCACGACCTCCGGCCGCAGCGGCGAATTTTGCGACAGTCCCGGCCACGCGAACGACGGCCGCAAATTCGCAAACCCGCCCAGCGCCGCGCGAATCTTCAGCAGACCCGCTTCCGGCCTCTGGCTCGGCGGCAGCGCGTTGAACTCGTTGCTGCCCACCGCCCCCAGCAGCACCGCATCGCTGTCCAGCGCTGCCTGCAGCGTTCCATCCGGCAGTGGCGACCCGTGCGCCTTGATCGCAACCCCGCCAATTAGCTCTTCGCGAAACTGAAAGTCATATCCACCCAGCTCCGCAACGGACTGGAGCACGCGCACCGCTTCGCCCGTCACTTCCGGCCCAATTCCGTCGCCGGCCACAATCAGAATCTTCAGT
>Ga0302319_10010990_pt1 | contig 17211 bp, 11 predicted proteins | sample Bog_T0_2_FD_203319 | JGI IMG/M metagenome (GOLD analysis project Ga0302319, IMG submission 203319) | Peat permafrost microbial communities from Stordalen Mire near Abisko, Sweden - Bog_T0_2 | ecosystem: Environmental > Terrestrial > Soil > Wetlands > Peat | place: Sweden: Abisko, Stordalen Mire...
TGCCAGAGTTTCGGACGCTATCCACCCCACATGGAATCTGAGCTTGTCGAAGGACGCTCCAGGAGAAACCGCAAGTTTTGCAAGCAACATGGATCGCCCGGCGTTCGCGGCTGTAGCCGTGACTTGCGCGCCCCTTGGTCCTGGTTGGAGTGTCCTTCGATTCCTGAGCTTGTCGAGGGGTCAGGACGAGGTCGTGGGTGGCGCGGTCGAGATGTGTGCATACCGTAGACTAGCGCCTCACACCCCCACCGCCGTCCAATCCAGCTTGCCCTCGCTCACCGGCGGGCACCAATAATAGCCGCCGTTCACCGGCCGCGAGAACGCGAACAGCGCGTCGCGCGTTCCGTCGTCTTCGCCCGCCATGTGGCGCAGCATGCGCTCGAACGGGTCGAGCGAGGCGCCGTAGGCGATGAATTCCAGGCCCGACTTGCCGTTGACAGCCCAGGGCTGCGAGCGGCGCACCATGAAGGCCATCGGCGAGAAGGTTTCCTGCGCGGTGCGTTTGACATGCGAGGATTCGGGGGCGTCGGCGATCTCCTCATTGTCGCTCAAGCGACGGCCGATGATCGCGTCGCGCTGGTCCTGTGAATGGGCCTGGAAGCGTCCGAGATCGTGGACCCAGCGCTGCACCACGACGAAGCTGGAGCCGGGCGCCGGGGCGCTGCGGCCGGCGATGGCGACGACGACCGCCGAGTCGCCCTCTGGGTTGGCGGTGCCGTCGAGATAGCCGGAGAGGTCACGACCGTCCGCGTAGGTGAAGGTATCGATCGAGTCGACGAGTTCGAAAGCCTCGTCGAGCGCGGCGGTCACGGCTTGCGACAGATCGAAGATCGCGCTGCGGTCGGCACCGCGCAGATAGATCCACAGCGCATGCTGGGCGGAGGGCAGGGCGTATTCGGCGCTGGCGATCGCCGGAAACACCCGCAGACCCGGAATTTCGCAACCCAGAGCGCGCACCAGCGGATCGCCGAGGCCGACGACGGCGGACTGGGGGTCGAGGACGTCGCGCAGCCGCGTCAGCGCCGCCTTGGGCTCGCGCTCGAATCGGATGTCGAAGCTGAGCGAACGCCCGCAGGCGAGCGGCGCGGCGAGGATGCTGGATTGGTAGGTGGCGGACATCGGCCCCTCCTGAGTCAGGGCGTGAGCCTGCGCCCAGGCTCAGGCGCCGGGCATTGCGCTCGATCAAAGGAACTCGGCCGCGGCGCCCTAACACTTGCCGCCGAAATGACCGAAACCGCACCCTCCCGCCCGCTGACGATCCTCATCACTCGCCGCGTATTTCCCGGACGCGAGGGCGAGTACGAAGCCACGATGGATGAAATGATCGTTGCAGCGGGCGGGTTCGCCGGCCATCTCGGCGGCTATGTCGTGCGCCCGGCCTCGGGCGACCTCTATCACACGCTGTTCGCCTTCGATTCGGAAGCCCATCGCCGCGCCTGGATGGAGAGCGCCGAGCGTGCGAGCCGACTCGAACGCATCCGCGCAATCAGCGACGACGTGGGCGAATCGAGCGTGCTCACCGGGCTGGAGACCTGGTTTTCCGTGCCCGCATCCAAAGGCCGCGCGCCGCCGCCGAAATACAAGATGGCGTTCGTCTCCTGGCTCGGCATTTTCCCGGTGGTGCTGATCCTCTCCCACACCGTCGCGCCACTGCTGGCCCCCATCCATCCCGTGCTGGGCGTTATCGGCGTGACCCTGGGCGTCGTGCTCGCCATGACCTGGGTCGTCATGCCGCTGCTGGCGCGCGCTTTCGCGCGCTGGCTCTATCCGCCGCGGCCGTGATTTGTAGCCGCGGTCGTCGATCGCGGCGGCCGGGGCCAGCGGCCCCGGCTACAAATTCGCTCTGTCATCCCAATGTCTCATGACGCTTCAGTTCCTAAACGCCGTCGCCTCATGCTATTCGCTCAGCCCGTTCGGTTTTCCCGTCAGGAGTCCGCCCGATGAAAGATATGCTCGCCCAGCTCGACCGCCGTCGTGAACGCGCGCGTCTCGGAGGCGGACAGGGGCGCATAGATTCGCAACACGCCAAGGGCAAGTTGACCGCGCGCGAGCGCATCGAATTACTGATGGATCGCGACTCGTTCGAAGAATTCGACATGTTCGTCGAGCATCGCTGCACCGATTTCGGCGCCGAGAAGACGAAGATCCCCGGCGACGGCGTGGTCACCGGCTGGGGCACCGTCAACGGCCGCACCGTTTTCGTGTTCGCCAAGGATTTCACGGTGTTCGGCGGTTCGCTGTCGGAAGAGCACGCCAAGAAGATCACCAAGATCCAGGAAATGGCGATCAAGAATCGCGCCCCGATCATCGGCCTGTTCGACGCCGGCGGCGCGCGCATCCAGGAGGGCGTCGCCGCGCTCGGCGGCTATGGCGAGGTGTTCCAGCGCAATGTGATGGCGTCGGGCGTCATCCCGCAGATTTCGCTGATCATGGGCCCCTGCGCCGGCGGCGACGTCTACTCGCCCGCGATGACCGACTTCATCTTCATGGTGCGCGATTCCAGCTACATGTTCGTGACCGGCCCGGACGTGGTGAAGACGGTGACCAACGAGACCGTGACCGCGGAAGAACTCGGCGGCGCCCAGGTGCACACCACCAGATCGTCGATCGCCGACCGCGCCTACGACAACGACATCGAAGCGCTGTTGCAGATGCGTCGTCTCATCGATTTCCTGCCCGCTTCCAATCTGGAAGCGCCGCCGACGCTGCCGTCGTTCGATCATCCCGACCGCATCGACATGTCGCTCGACACGCTGGTCCCCGACAATACGAACAAGCCCTATGACATCAAAGAACTGATCCACAAGGTCGCCGACGAGGGCGACTTCTTCGAAATCCAGGAAGCGCACGCCAAGAACATCGTCACCGGCTTCATCCGCATCGAGGGCACGACGGTCGGCGTCGTCGCCAACCAACCGTTGGCGCTCGCCGGCGTGCTCGATTCCGACGCCTCGCGCAAGGCCGCGCGTTTCGTGCGCTTCTGCGACTGCTTCAGCATCCCGATCGTCACCTTCGTCGACGTGCCCGGCTTCCTGCCCGGCACCGCGCAGGAATACGGCGGCCTCATCAAGCACGGCGCCAAGCTGCTGTTCGCTTATGCCGAGGCGACCGTGCCGAAGGTGACCGTCATCACCCGCAAGGCGTTCGGCGGCGCCTACGACGTCATGGCCTCCAAACACTTGCGCGGCGACATCAACCTGGCGTGGCCGACCGCGCAGATCGCGGTAATGGGCGCCAAAGGGGCGGTGGAAATCATCTTCCGCGCCGACATCAAAGATCCGGCCAAGATCGCCGGGCATGTGAAGGAATACGAAGAGCGTTTCCTGTCGCCGTTCGTCGCCGCCGAGCGCGGCTATATCGACGAGGTGATCATGCCGCATGCGACGCGCAAGCGCCTGTCGCGCGTGCTGGCGATGCTGCGCAACAAGAAGCTGGAAAACCCCTGGAAGAAGCACGACAACATCCCGCTGTGAGCGGGAGGGAAGCTTCGTCTCAAGGGGCGGTTGGCAGCGCCATCGCTTGGGTGGCGATGGTCGGCTTGGGCCCTGCAGGTCGGCGCGGCGGCGTGGGGACCTGCGCGACCCGCACGACGTCGAGCGGCTCAGCGGCGTCGACTCGCCATTTGCCTTTGCTCTTGGCGAAGACGACCGCTACAAATCCGGATACCGACGGGGCGACGTTCGCCCGCTCGTCGACCGTCAGACTGCGGGTTGCGCGATAAGCGACGAGAAGAGCTCGATCAAAGTCGGCGTTGAACAGCGGGAACGAATAGCCGGCGGGCGTGACGAGCAGGGCCGGCTTGGGCGTCTCGGGCGCGGCCGGGTCGGTGTTCTCGGTGGCCAACCATTGTTTCATATAATAGTCCGCGGCCTGAGACTCGCTGCAGAACGAGTCCTTGTGCCGCCGTTCCGGGTCGATGGATTCCGCGTAGTCCGGCAGATCGGCAGAGTTCGGCGGGGCAAGGCGCGCGCCGGGCAGGCTCAGTTTGATATTCAGATGTCGGCGCACGATGTCGGCGTCGACAGGCGAATCCAACCAGTTCAGCGAGAACTCGCAGGTCTTGGCTTCCGCGAGCAGGTCGTTGTCGGAATCGTTGGCGAGCGCCTTGAACACCTCAGCCGCCTCGCGCTTCATGCGCCGCAGGCCGGAATCCGGATCGGCCGACGCGGCGTGTGACCCCAGCGCCAATGCAAGGACCGCCGAGAACAGATAGGCCAACCGCGTCATGGATTGCGCTCCCGTGCAGCGCTGATTGCGACGCCGGCCGCGAATCGAAGTCGCGCCCGTGTCGGCGTACACGCAGTAAGTGCATCATTATTCTTGTGCGCGCAATGGATGTTTTCGGCGCGAAGGGATTTCCAGGAGGTCTTGTGATGCGGGCGTTTGCGGACGTGCGCATCAGCGCCACAATCCCGCGTGCGAGGCCCTAAGGATAGCCGCAAAGCCGTCGTCGATCCGGTTGCGGGCAAAAATTCGGAAGTCGGAATCCACGCGTCTCTGTCGGCGGCAACCTACAGGGCTTCGTCCGGAGCGCCGCGACGTTCGCAGCGCGGCGCTCCGGATGAGGCGTCCTCACACCAACCCGTGCTTCTCCAGGCTCGCACGTTCCTGCGGCTTGAACTGGTTGAAGCGGGGCAGGAACTTGTCCCAGTCGATGATATGGGCGTCGAGCTCGGGGCCGTCGATGCAGGCGTGCTTGCGCACCATCTTGCCGTCGATCTGCACCGGCACCATGCAGGCGCCGCACATGCCGGTTGCGTCGACCATGATCGAGTTGAGGCTGACCACCGTCGGCGTCGCGTATTTCAAGGTCAGTTCGCTGACGGCCCTCATCATTAGCGGTGGACCGATGGCGATGACTTCCGCGACCTTGCGGCCGTTCGAGACTTTGCCGGCGTCCATCATCGCCTGCAACGGCGTGGTGACAAAACCCTTCAGTCCGAACGTGCCGTCGTTGGTGCAGTAGATGACGTCGAGCTGATCGCCGAACTCCTTCTGCAGCTTGTCGACCCGCTCGCCCGCTCCCGTCCAGAACAGCGCGGTTTGTGTGCGGTAGCCGGCGATCAGCGTGACGTGATTGCCGAGCCGCAGATGTTCGCGGGCGATCGGATAGACCGGGGGCAAGCCGACGCCGCCGGCGCAGAACACCACCGTCTCGTCGGCGGCGTATTTGTGCAGTTTCGACGGCTGGCCGAGCGGGCCGGCGATGCCGGCGAACGCCTCGCCGGGCTGCATCTTGTTCATCAGGATGGAACTCGCGCCCAGGCCCTGAACGACGAGCACGATCGTCCCTGCCTTGGCGTCCCAATCGGCCAGCGTCAGCGGAATCAGCTCGCCCTTCGGGGTCGCCAATACGCGCACGAACTGCCCGGCGCGCGCGGACTTGGCGATCATCGGCGCCTTCACCGTGATTTCCACGATGCCCGCGGCGATGTCGGCGCGGCCGACGATGGTGAAGGGCGCCGCCGCTTTCGCGGTATAGGCGAAAGCGCGGTCGACGCTGTTCTTGATCTCGGCCGGGGTGAGATCGAGTTCCTTGACGATCTGCTCCGCCGCCGCCTTGCCGTCGCCGGCGGCGTTGACCGCCGTCGATCCCCCGCGCGTGGCGTCGCCGCCCGAATAGACGTCTTCCAACGTCGTCTCGGCGCCGTGTTCGATGACCAGCGTGCCCCACTTCGAGGTTTTTATGCGCGGCTCGGAATCCTTGATGATCGGGTTGGAATCGTTGCCGAGCGCCATGATCACGAGATCGACCGGGATCGTCTCGGTCTTGCCGGTGACGACGGGAGCGCGGCGGCCCGAGGCGTCGGGCGGCCCGAGTTCCATGACGTCGAGGATCGTGTGGCAGACATGATGTTCGCCCCCCGATACGAATTCGCGTGGGCTACGCAGCGGCATCAGCTTGATGTCTTCTTCCAGCGCGTGAGCGAGTTCTTCGACGCGCGCCGGCATCTCCTTGCGGGTTCGGCGATAGACGATGGTGACGTTGCCGCCCAGACGCTGGCTGGTGCGCGCCGCGTCCATCGCGGTGTTGCCGCCGCCGATGATGATGATGTTCTTGTCTTTGACGAACGGCAGGGGCGTCTCGTACTCGTCGAACCGCGCCTGCATCAGGTTGACGCGGGTGAGGAACTCGTTGGCGCTCATGACGCCGTTGAGATGCTCGCCGGGGATGTTCATGAAGCGGGGCAGACCGGCGCCGGTGCCGACGAAGATTTTTGCAAAGCCGGCGTCTTTGAGGTCCTGAATCGTCGCCGTCTTGCCGACGACGAAATTCTTGACGAACTTGCCCCCTAACCGTTCGATCTTGCCGACCACGTCGTCAATCAGCGTGTTGGGCAGACGGAACTCGGGGATGCCGTAGCGCAGCACGCCGCCGAGGTCATGGAACGCCTCGAAGATCGTGACCGGATAACCTTCCGCCGACAGCAGATAGGCGTTGATGAGGCCGGCGGGGCCGGAGCCGACGACCGCGATCGGCGGCTTATTGCCGGCGGCCCAGGGGTTGACGTAGTTCTTCCAGCTCTCGTCGTCGACTTCGCCGCTGGCCTCGTTGAGCAGGCGCTCGCGTTCCGGCAGGTACCATTCCAACTGGCCGATTTCCAGGGGACGGCCGCTCATCGTGCAGACGCCCTGGCACTGATGTTCCTGCGGGCAGACGCGCCCCGTCACATTCGGCAGCGGGTTGCATTTCTGGATGAGCTTCAGCGCGTCCTTGAACCGGCCTTCGCCCAGCAGGTTGAGCATCTCCGGGATGAGGATCACCACCGGGCAGCCGCCCTTGGTCTTGCCGTTGTTGAGGCGCTGCCCATGCACGCAGGGGCGGTCCTCGCACTGTTTGTCACGCAGCACTTCCAACCAGACGAACAGATCGACTTCGCGCTGGCTGTAGCCGAGGCTCAGGTAGCCGAGATAGCCCATGGTCACGAGGTCGAAGTCGTTCTTGCGCTCTTCGGCCGGGCGCACGTAGGGCGGGATGAAGTTGCCGCTCGGCCAGTCTTTCGACAGGCCCTTGAACATCGGGTAACGATCCGACAGATGCGCGTCGATCGCGTTGATGAATTTGCGCTTGAACTTGAGCGGCACCGACCAGACGAAGCGCATCAAGATCGCGCTCATCGCGTCGTCGCGCAGCATCAGGCTCCACAGCACTTTCGTGAACTCGGCGCCCAGCGCGTCCTGCTTGAACTCCCAGACGACGGCCTGCAAGCCGTCGTCGATGAAAACCTGGCGCAGCGACTGCGGGCTGTTGAGCAATCGCTTGCGCAGCAGTCCCAGTTGCTTCTGGAAGACATCGAACGCTTCGGTGTGTTCGAGGCGTTCGACCTCGTCCTGCGTCGCCTCGAGCGCCAGGGACGCTCGGGCGTAGCTTTCGATGTCCTCGCGCTTCGCCACAGGCTCGGCGCGTTCGGGTTCTGCGGCTTCTAAACGCCGTCCGGGGCTAGCGGCTTCAATTCGCATGGATGATTTCCGAGTCACAGTTGGCGGCGACGCGATCGATGCGGGCTTTCAGCTCCGGCGTGATCGCCACTTTCGCGAGCGCGCCGGGGATGAGATGCCCCACTTCCTTGGCCTGGCCGTCGATGACGACCTTGGACTTCTCGAACAGTTCGGGAAGCTCCTGATAGCAGGTCTTGCAGTTGCTGCACTTGACGACGTCCGCCTCGGCGTAGCTCAGCGCCGCGCCGTTGGACTTGGCGGCCGCAGGGGCGGCGGCGGCCGGCGCTGCGGAAGCTCCCCCGCCGAGCAGGGCGGCAAAGCCGCTCGACGGCGGCGCCTTGGACGAGGCGGCCAGTTCCGACATCGCCTTGGCGATCGAGTCGATCGAGGTTTCCCGCGAGTTGACCGCTTCCTTATACTGCTGGCGCAGAGCTTCGACTTCGGCGTGATGGTCGGAGTCGAGTTTGGCGACGTCGAGACCGGCGAGATTTTGCAACGTGCGCCAGTTGCGCCGCCGCTCCTCGACGAGTTCGACCACGATGTGAGCGACTTCGACCTTGATGAGATTGCGGTCGTCGTCGATCGACCAGACGAACGGCGTCTTGCCCTCGCGCTCGGCGGGAGTGAGATCGATGTATTCGTCGATCGGCACCCCGTCGGCCTTAGCGCTCAAGAGATGGAAGTGTTTCTTGAACCGCCCCTCGGTCAACGCGAAGTCGGCCGGGGTCTGCGGTATCTCCTTCAACTTGGTGGCGCCGTCTTCCACATATTCGATGGTCGTCGTCGCCCAGTCCTTGTCGACGTTGGGATTGCCGTCGAGCGAGAAGCGGCTTTTCAGATCGCCGCCGCGCCGGGGATCGTGCACGAACAGCGGGCTCATGCGGCTTTCGACCGCCAGCCGGCCGTGGCGATTGGCGAGCGGATCGGCCAGACCCTGTTCGCCCTGGCACGGCGTGTAGACGTCGAGCACGGCGGGGGAGTCGTTGTGGTTGAGGAACTCGACGACGTGTTTCAGGAAGTGTCCCTGGGCCGCGGCGCAGCTCTGCACCACATAGACATTGGGATGGAACGCGGCGATCAGCGCCAGCTCCTTGCGCCGCTCCTGCTTGCCCGAATGGGCCGCGCCGATGCGGGCGAGATCGGAGTCCTGTCCCATCAGACTGGCTGTGGACGCCTGTCCGCCGGTGTTCGAATAGGATCCGGTGTTGAGCACCACGACCTTGATCGGCGTCGAGGTCGAGAGCACCCGCGACAGCGCGCCGAAGCCGATGTCATAGGTGGCGCCGTCGCCGCCCATGCTGATGACGGACGGCAATTGCGCCAGTTCGTCCGGCGTGAAATCCGCCCAGCCCAGCGTGCGCAACACCTTGTCGTGGATCGGCGGCTCGTATTCGTCCTCCAGATCCCATTTGGCCGTGCGCGCGGCCCGCACATAGGCCGTGGCGTCGGCGCTGAGGCCCTCGAACACGCCCTTGGCGACCGCCGGCGTATCCTGGAACAGGCTGTTCACCCACGGATCGGTGTAGGGATTGAACGGGAAGGTCGAAGCGTAGACGCTGCTGCAACCCGTCGCATTGGCGATCACCGCCGTCGCCGGTCCTTCGCCGCGTGGCCCGCTTTCGAGCAGATAGAGCTCCTTCTCAAGCGTCGTGAGGGTCGTCGCGATGCGCTCGGGGCGCTTCGGGTCTTCCGTGGTCGCCTTGGCCGTCGGCGCCTTGGCTTGAAGGCGCTCGATCAAGTCTTCGATCTCTTTGATCTGCTCGCGCCGCCGCTTGTCGTGGATGGCGTGGTTGGTCGAGGTGACCAAGCGGATCGCGGTGACTTCGCCGCAACCGCGGCAGGCGCCGTGGCCGCCCGTGGTGGCGTAGTAATTGTGGCGGTCGAGCATCAGACGTTTCACGTCGCCGTCCGGGCCGATCGCCCCATCGACGAAACGCGCCGGGGTGTTCGAGGTGCGGGACAGGAATTCGAAGCGCGTCTGCAGGGTTTGCAGCAGCTCCGGATTTTGAACGCGCTCGACGAGCGCGTGCGGACCGCAGACGTCCACGCATTCCAGACAGCCCGTGCACTTCCACGGGTCGACGACCGCCGAGAACAGGCCGCCGCTGCCGGGTTTGCCAGTTTCGGCGGCGTCGAAGAATGGCCGCGTCCTGGCGACCGGGAAGGCGACGAGCGCGTTGGTCAGCTTCTTCAGATTGCCGCGCGCGACCGCGTTGTCGATTTCCAGACCCTCGGCCGCCTTGGCGACGACCTCATGGAACGCCGCCGGCGTCTTCTGGGCCCGATAGGCCTCTCGCGCGGCGGCGACGAGTTCGGGAACGAAATTGCGCAGAGCCTGTTTCTGCGCCTCCGCGATGTCGAGCTGACGGATCGCGGTTTGCAGGAGATCGCCGAAGTCATGCACGGTATTGGGGATCGCCGCATCGGGGCAGGCGATCGCGCATTCCATGCAGCCGGTGCACAGATCGGGTAGGAATTCCGGCGCCTTCAACCGGAACAGACCCTTGTCCTTGAGCGCGGCGCTGCCGGCGGGCAGGAACATGCCGGAGCCCGGAAGCACCGGCGATTCGGCGATCGAGCCGTCGCGGAACGCGTTGGCGTAAACGTCGTCGAAATATTCGCTGTCGAGAAAGCCGGCCTGCGCGGGCGAGCTGACGCGGCAGAACGCCGCCGACAGCGCGACCGACATGCCGCCCGTCTTCGCGACCGCCGCCTCGGCTTCCAGGAATTCCGGCGCGTTATAGTTGACCCGGTGCGTCGCGGTGACGCCGTCGGCGATGACCGCCATGTTGCCTTCGACGATCGCGCCGCCCTTGGCGCCGAACTTCTTGGCGATCTGCTGGCGGATCTTGGTCAACACCGCGTCTTTATCCGCGCCCGCCGTCACCTGCTCGCAATGGCCGCAGATGGCGCCGATGAAGGCGATGCCCATCATGCGGGTCTGCAGTTCCTCGCGCGGCGCATGGTTCTTGGCGACGGCGAACCCGTCGACCACGGAGAACTGGATCTTCTTGTCGCGAATGGTCTTGCGGGCTTGCGGCGGCAGTTCTTTCCACACCTCGAGGGGCGACAGGCTGGATTGCAGGATGAACGCGCCGCCCTGCACGATGCCGCGCAGCGGATTGCTGTGCGCGAACACCTTATGGTCGGGCGAGACGACGATCTCGACGTCCTCGATGTCGGCGTTGGTGAGCAACACCGGCTCGGGGCTCAGCGTGATGTAATAGTTGGTCGGCGCGCCGCTCTTCTCCGAGCCGTATTTCGGCGCGGCTTTCGAATGCAGGTCGAGCACGCCGGCGAGAATGTCGGTGAGCAGCTTGCCCGTCGCGATCGTGCCATAGCCACCGACGGAGTGGAAGCGCAGCCGGAACCCGCCGGGAGGCAGCAGGTTCGGATTGGCTTCCGTCTCCAGCGCCATGAACTCGGTCTCGGCATAGGCCGACTTCAACTTCGCCTGCAACGCCGCCATATGCGGCGTCGGGCTCTTGGAGAAGAACTGCGTGCCCAGATAGACGAACGGCGAGTTGCGGTCGTCCATGTTCTTGTAGGCCGCGACCAGATGGCGCGGCTGCAAGTCGTGCGCGCCGAGGCCGAAGATCGCGGTGGTCAATTTCGGCGCTTCCGCCAGAGCGGGGATGTCGGCGTGACGCGCGCCCGAGGCGTTCTCGCGCGCCTTGAACAAAGCTTGGGTGACGAGAGCGGTGAGCGAAGTCTCCTCCGAGCGCTCGAGCACGGTGACGGCTTTCTTGCCGGCCAGCGCGGCGACGAGTTCGCCCTCCGGGAACGGTTGCAACAGTTTGATCGCGATGACGCCGACCTTCTTGCCCTGCGTCCGCAGATAAGCGGCAACCGCGCGGGCGTCGTCGGTGACCGACCCGAGGCCAATCAACACCGTCTCGGCGTCGTCGTTGAAATAGGTCATGACGGGCTTGTATTCGCGCCCCGTCAATGCGGAGTATTCTGCCATCACTTCGCGCGTGATATGCGGGATTTCGCTGACGAAATGGGTGCGATGGTCGACGGAGCCCGCCTGGAAGTCGGCTTGGTTCTGCACGCCGCCGGTGAGGCCGGGGTTGTGCACGTCAACCAGCGCCGGCACGCGCTGCCGCGTGCCTCTCTCGAAGGCGTTGATCCATTGACGGCGCCACGCGCCGTGCAGTTCTTCCGGCAGGAAGGCGAGCGTGGGTTCGATCAGCTTGCCTTCGCTGTCGGTCTCGATCGTCTCCGAATTGGCGTCGAGGAAGGCGCGCAATTTGGCCTCGGCGCCGTCGGCGAAGTCTTGGGAGCGGCGCGTCAGGTATTGGCGCAGCTGGAACACGCGGCCCTTGGCGCCGAACAACATTTCCTGCGCGACCGTCGGGCATTTGATGCGGCCGGCGGGGTCGCCGAGGAACTCGCGCAGCAGCGCAGGCTCGGGCATGTTGGCTTCCGTCAACATGTGCGAGGTGGCGAAGCCGTCCATCGCATTGGCGACGGGAATCAGCGACAGCGAGCTCACCTTGTACGAGATCGCCGAGAGGTCCGCGGCTTCCTGCGCGTTGGAGCCGAACAGCACCGTGTAGCCGGAGGGCAGCAACGCATAGACGTCGTCATGGCCGGCCATCACGTTGAGCGAGTGCTTGGAGACGACGCGCGCGGCGACGTGCAAAACAAAACCGCCGACTTTCTTGCCGACGGTCACGTAGTGCGATTCCATCCCGTAGAGGATGCCTTGGCTCGACGAGGCGTTGGATACGTATTTGCCGCCCGTCAGAGCCGCGCCGAGAGCGCCGCTCTGCGCCGAGTGCTCGCCTTCGGGCTCGAAGAAGAAGGGATGTTTGTCCCAGACGTTGCAGCCGCCGTTGGCGCGGAACGCCTCGTAGATCTCGGAGATCTCGGTCGAGGGGGTGATGGGATAGCCGATCACGCCGCCGCAGACGTGGCCCATGACTTCGGCGACCGCGCCGTTGCCGTGGATGACGGTAGGTAGTCCAGGATATTTGACGCTCATTTTATAGCCGCCTCGATCTGTCGCCCCAAGGATTTACGCGCCGCAACGCCGAATCATCGGCTCGCCAGAGAGTCGAGCCGACGCACCCTTGCCTAGTCGTTCCCGCCTCTTCCGGCTTTCGCGCCGATCCGAAGCGGCTGGATTACGCCGCAGCTTAGACGCGCTATCGTGCGTCCGGGCATTGACCTCTCTCAAGCCCAGTCCGCCAAAAGTAGGGTGGCGGCGGCCAATTCTGAAGCACGTTTTCAGAAAGTAAAAATGAGCGCTCAACGCCTCGCCGCCGCGACGCCGCGTGCGCGCCGCCCTTGCGATTTCAGGCTGCCGCGGCAATCAAGCTAACCGACTGTAGCGAAAAGCTTTAACCGTCATGAGCCCGGCAGACTCTGATCGAATCCGGGATGGCCATGGTCCTCTGCGACCAGGTCGCCGGGCGTGTAGACCAGCTTGTGCGGCGGGGTCCTCGGTTTGAACGGAGCGGGCGCGACGCCGGCCACGAGACCGTAATCGACGCCGAGTCCCTTAAGTTCGGCCAGACCCTCATGCACTTTTTGCAGGGCTGCCTCCACGAGAGCGCCCGTATGCGGGACGCTGCCTTCGCCCGACTCGCGCGTAACCATTACCGCCCTCCTTCGGGGAACGAAGCGTCGAGAGTTTAGCTGTGAACGGTCGCTCGGCGCATTGAGGCTCGTCAACGGCGAACCCGGCCGCCAGGGCCAGACGCGGCCCGCGCGACGGAGCTTTCGCAGTGCGCGGTCACCCCACGATCGTGGTTTGGGGCTTCGTCCTTCCTTGGTTTCCGCAACGTGACGTTTCACGACAGCGTCATATGCCGCCGCAATAGTGGCGCTCCTGTCAACTGGGGGCCGAACGACATGACCGCAATCGCCGACGCAGAAACGCCGGGGCTCGCCGCCTCGCCGCCGCGCGTGAATCTCGACGCGCCCGTCGACCTCCGCGCCCTGTTGGTCTTTCTCGCCGTCATCGGCGGCGCGCTGTTCTTCATGGCCTATTCGATCTATTCCGACATCGCCGGCGCCGGCGGAGGCCCGACGACGTTCGTGCCGTTTCTGTTGCTGGGCGTGGCTATGCTGATCGCGCTGGGCTTCGAATTCGTCAACGGCTTCCATGACACCGCCAATGCGGTGGCGACGGTCATCTACACGCATGCGCTCACACCGCAGGTCGCCGTCGTCTGGTCGGGCTGCTGGAATCTCATCGGCGTGCTCACCTCCTCCGGCGCCGTCGCTTTCGGCATCGTCTCGCTGCTGCCCGTCGAACTCATCCTGCAAGTCGGCTCCAGCGCCGGTTACGCCATGGTGTTCGCGCTGCTCATCTCCGCCATCATCTGGAACCTCGGCACCTGGTCGTTCGGTCTGCCTGCGTCCTCGTCGCACACGCTGATCGGTTCGATCGTCGGCGTCGGCGTCGCCAACGCGATCTCGCGGGGCCAGGACGGCACCGCCGGCGTCGATTGGACCAAGGTCACCGAGATCGGCTACTCGCTGCTGTTGTCGCCGCTATTCGGCTTCGTGTGCGCCGCGCTGCTGCTGCTGCTCGCCCGCGCGCTGATCCCGATCCCCGCGCTCTACAAGGCGCCCGAGAGCAACGCGCCGCCGCCGCTGTGGATCCGCGGCCTGCTGATTCTCACCTGCACCGGCGTGTCGTTCTTCCACGGCTCCAACGACGGCCAGAAGGGCATGGGCCTCATCATGCTCATCCTCATCGGCGTCGCCCCGACGGCTTACGCATTGAACCGCGCGCTGCCGGAAAGCCACACCATCGAGTTCGCGCAAAAGTCGGACGCCGCCTCGCAGATCATTGCCGCGCATGGCTCGGGCTTCGCGATCCTCGGCGATCCCCGCCCGGTCGTCACCCAGTATGTCCACGAGCACAAGATCGCCGAAGGCACGTATCCGGCGCTAGCGGTACTCGTCAAAGACATCGGCGATCGCGTCAAGGGCTTTGGTTCGCTGGCGAAGGCGCCGCTGCAGACCGTGCAGAACATCCGCAACGACATGTATCTCGTCTCCGAAGCCCTCCGCTTCCTCGGCAAGGACAAAGAAAACGAACTGAAGCCGGACGAAGTCGCCAAGCTTGGCGCCTATAAGAAGGAACTCGACCTCTCGACCAAGTTCATCCCGAACTGGGTGAAGATCCTGGTCGCGATCGCGCTCGGCCTCGGGACGATGGTCGGCTGGAAGCGCATCGTGATCACGGTCGGCGAGAAGATCGGCAAGACCCATCTCACTTACGGGCAGGGCGCGGCTGCGGAAATCATCGCCGCCGCGACGATCGGCGCCGCCGACGGCCTCGGCCTGCCGGTGTCGACGACCCACGTGCTGTCGTCCGGCGTCGCCGGGACGATGCTGGCCAACGGATCGGGCATGCAATGGACGACTCTGCGCAATATCGCGCTCGGCTGGGTGTTGACCCTGCCGGCCGCGATCCTGCTGTCGGGGACGTTGTTCTTCCTGTTCCGACAGATTTTTTAGACGGAGTCGCGACCGATGGCGAACGATCACCAACAACTCGACAGCCTCCAGGCGGCTTACAAAGCCGCCGTGGAGCGCTGGATCGAGGCCATCCGCGCCGAGGAAGCGCTGGCGTCGGTCAACCATTCGGTCGCCGAAGTCGACGAATGGGAAGCCGCCCATTTCCGCGAGGACGAGGTGCGGGCGGAAGTGAAGGCGGCCAAGCGCGGCTATGAAGACGCGCTGCGCAAAGAGTTTTTCCAGTTCTGATCGAAGCAAAAAACAACGGCCCGGCGGTACATCCGCGCCGAGCCGTTCTTCAAAGCGCCGGATCGCTCCGGATCGCCCTTGGTTGAGACTTGGAGCGGTATCCGGTGGAGCACCATCGGCGTCGTGCTCTCCCTCCCCCTTGATGGGGGAGGGTTCCGCGAACGCGAGCGTTCGCTAGAGGGTGGGGGTGAAAACCACGTAGCGTCAGGGTGTTACCCCCCCCCACCCGAACCCTCCCCCACAAGGGGGGAGGGAGTCCGCGCTGCGACTCTCATTGATCGGAGACCGCACCAGCCAATCCTGGTGACGCCCGCATGACGCAGGGGCGCCGAGCGGTGGCGCCTCGCCGCCGATTTTGTGCGCGGCGCGCGGTCGGCGGCGGGGACGCCGCCGTTCCTCGGGTTGGCGCCGTCGCGCAATCCGGCTTAACTTCGCGGCGCAGGGCGCGAGTCGCCGCGGAGTTCCCGATCATGACGGCCGGCCAGGACTTGCTCAGCGCAGCCGGGCAGACGCGCTTCGGCGCGATCCTCGCCGATCCGCCCTGGCGGTTCCAGAATGCGACGGGCAAGGTGGCGCCAGAACACCGGCGTCTGTCGCGCTACGGCACGATGTCGCTTGACGAGATTGGCGCGCTTCCCGTGGCCGGCGTCGTCGCCTCCACCGCGCACATGTATCTATGGGTTCCCAACGCGCTGCTGCCCGACGGCCTTCGCGTGCTGGCGGCCTGGGGTTTCGCCTACAAGACGAACGTCGTCTGGCATAAACTCCGCAAGGACGGCGGCTCGGACGGCCGCGGCGTCGGCTTCTACTTTCGCAATGTCACGGAGTTGCTGCTGTTCGGCGTGCGCGGCAAGAACGCGCGGACGCTGCCGCCGGGCCGCACCCAGGTCAATTATCTCGGAACCCGCAAGCGCGAACATTCGCGCAAGCCCGACGAACAATATGCGCTCGTCGAAAGCTGCTCCGCCGGGCCGTATCTGGAGTTGTTCGCCCGCGGCGCGCGGCCGGGCTGGACGGTGTGGGGCAACCAGGCCGACGAGACCTACCGCCCGACCTGGGACACCTACGCCCATCATTCGCAGGCGGAGACGGGGGGATAACGCCTTCCGAAGGCCCTTCCGCCTGGGCAGGACTCAAGGCATAATACCCTGCAGACCCAATTGCGGTTCCAATTGTCCGAATGATCGTGCGCCCATGATTTCCGAGTTCGATGCTATCCTCGAAGAGGTCACTCGCGCCGAAGATGGCGGGCTGTCGCAAGCCAAGATCGTCGCAAAGATCCTCGGCAAATCCGCGGGAAAGGATAAAGTCCGAGAGGCGGAATTGCGCGATTGGCTTGTCGCCCGGGTTCGCGAAGGCGTGCTACGTGGGCCGTTCGCCACGGCGAAGTCGAAACTCTATTTCGCCGCCGGGCGCGGGCCGTCGATCGAGTCGGTCGGCGCCCGGGTCGAGCGACTGGTCTCGCAGTCCGGCGTCAAACTGTCGTCCAAAGCGACGCTGGAGAAAAAGATCGCCGGGCTCGACCGTCGCTTCTTCGCCGACGCCGTCGCCGACGCTATCGCCAGGAAGGCGATCCTGGAAGTCGTCTGCGGCCGCTCGAAATATTACCTGCATCGCGACGTCGCCGTCGAGCGGCTCGGCTTCGGGGACGAGCCCGCTGCGACGGCGTCGCTGACGTTTGCTGACCTGCTGCCGATCTATCGTCGCTTGAAAGCCGAGCAGAGCGGGTTTTCGACGGTGAAGATTTTCGACGTCATTGAGGCCTCGGGCGCGTCGAAAGCGGAAGTGCATAGAGTGCTGGTGGAGGAGGCCAAGGCGGGACGGGTGGCGTTGCATCCGACGACTTCGGTGGGACTTCCGCCCGAAGTCGTCGCCGCAGGCGTCCGCCTTCCTGGATTCGCTGAGCCGTTTATCACTGTCGTCGTCAAGGACGGCAGATGAAATCCCCCAACAGTCCGGACAATCCGTTCGACAACCGGAGCAACCCTTTCGAGAACGACATTGTACGCGAGCCGCGATAAGTGTCGTTCTCGGTGCCGG